>Ga0172370_10008830_pt1 | contig 11975 bp, 15 predicted proteins | sample LakKiv5m_FD_114538 | JGI IMG/M metagenome (GOLD analysis project Ga0172370, IMG submission 114538) | Freshwater microbial communities from Kabuno Bay, South-Kivu, Congo - kab_022012_11.5m | ecosystem: Environmental > Aquatic > Freshwater > Lake | place: Democratic Republic of the Congo...
TCAGGTAGTTCAGGAACCAATGGAACCTCAGGTTCATCAGGAATCAATGGAACCTCAGGAAGTTCAGGAGCCAATGGAACCTCCGGTAGTTCAGGTTCATCAGGTAGTTCAGGTTCATCAGGCACGAATGGTACCTCAGGTAGTTCCGGTACTAATGGAACCTCAGGTAGTTCAGGAACCAATGGAACCTCAGGTACTAATGGAACCTCAGGAACCTCTGGTTCATCAGGAACCAATGGAACCTCAGGAAGTTCAGGAGCCAATGGAACCTCCGGTAGTTCAGGTACATCAGGTAGTTCAGGTTCATCAGGAACCAATGGAACCTCAGGTAGTTCCGGTACAAATGGAACCTCCGGTAGTTCAGGTACAAATGGAACCTCCGGTAGTTCAGGTAGTTCAGGCACGAATGGTACTTCTGGAACTTCCGGTAGTTCAGGTAGTTCAGGTAGTTCTGGCACTTCAGGTAGTTCCGGTACTAATGGAACTTCCGGTAGTTCAGGTAGTTCAGGTAGTTCTGGCACTTCAGGTAGTTCCGGTAGTTCTGGTACGAATGGTACGTCAGGCTCTTCTGGTACGAATGGAACTTCCGGTAGTTCAGGTACGAATGGAACTTCCGGTAGTTCTGGTAGTTCTGGTACAAATGGTACGTCAGGCTCTTCTGGTACGAATGGAACTTCCGGTAGTTCAGGTACGAATGGAACCTCAGGTAGTAGTGGTTCCTCAGGAACAAATGGTACCTCAGGCTCCTCAGGAACAAATGGTACTTCTGGTACATCTGTAACTGTGTCAGGTTCCTCAAATTATATTGTTAAATTTACTAGTTCTTCTACTATTGGTGATAGTATTATATACGATAGTGGTACTGGAAATGTAGGAATAGGAACAACCTCACCAAATAGTATTGGTTCTAACATTACCACACTTCATATATCTGGCTCAATTGCTGGAGGTGTTAGATTAGGTTCAACTTATGGTGGAGTTATTTATGGTGATGCAAATATAAACATCACACCATCAGGTACTTCAGTTTCATTTATTGGTAATCCAGTATTTACTATGAAATTACAAGCAGGAACAGGAGTAACAGCGAATAATCTTGTATGTATGGATACGGATTCTGCTGATGGTAAAATGTATTTTTCAGATGCTGATGATGAAACAAGAACCAAAGGATTCTTAGCTATTGCAAGAATAAGTGGTGTAACTGATCAAGTTATAGATTTCTATACTTATGGACCTATAGGAGGATTTGAATCATTAACTGTTGGAGCAGTTTATTATATAAGTGCAACACCGGGTGCAATTACAGCAACTGCACCAACAACTGCAGGTCAATTTCAAAGAGTTATTGGTTATGCACTTAGTTCAACAACTCTTATGTTTTCTCCATCTATGACTTGGATAGAAGTAAATTAATATATTAAAATGGCGATTGCTACACTTAATCAATTAGAGATTACTAGTGATTATGATCTAGATAGAGGTTATAACTGTGTTCTTAAAATAGATAGTACACATGTTTTATGGTGTGGACAACTATCAGCAGTTACATTATCAGCAATAGTTGTGGCGTTAGATGCATCTTATAATATTTCAGTTACTTCTAACTCTGCACTTACCATAGATAGTTCAGCAACTGTAGGTTCTTGGACTGGTTGCTTAACAGCAATTCCAGGAATAACTACACATGTTTTATATGCAGTTAGAGGAAAAAATAATGATGGCTATTTAGCAGTACTTACTTGGGATGAAAATTATAAGGTTACTTGTGCTGCTTTTCTAGAGCATGATACTACCCTTGCAGGAAGACAAGATTTAGTTTGGTTAGATAGTACGCATTTCTTTCTATCTTATGCTGGTGCATCAGAATATGGAAGAATAAAAACATTTAGCATTAATACTTCAACCTGGGCAATCACTGAGTTATCTAATAAACAAATAACATCTGTGGCTTGTTATACGACCTCATGTGCAGTTATAGATAGTACTCATGTTTTGTATGCTTATCAAAGTACAGATAGCGATGGATTTTTAAATGTTGCAACTATAAATGCGAGTACCTTTGCAATCACAACAGGAGCCACTCCTTTAGAGCATGATACTACTTATTGTATTGATGCTTGTCTTAGATATTGGAAAAGTGATGCAACAAAAGCATATTTTTATTTAGGGTATAGACCTACTTCTAATACCGAATATTTACAAAGATTAAAAATTATAAGTGTTAATTTATCTACTTATGCTATGACACAAGAATATAGTGGTGATGTATCTGATGGAACTAAAAACTCCAATCAAGACGCAATGGTACTTATTCCATATGCTCCAGATCATTTAGTAATGGTACGAGATAGATATTCTTATCCCAATTATGATACTAAAGTATATTTAATTAGAATGAATTCTATAACAGGATTAACTGTTATAGATAGTGTTACATATACAACAGGTAGTGCATATAATTTGCATAGTGGTGGTTATTTGCTTGATAGAAGAAATATGATTGTTATTTTTAAAGGTTTAGGTAACGATGGTTACGCACAGACCTTAAATATTGATAGATGGGTCAAGCGAATTAATGGTACCTTTAGATTTGCAAAAGTTAATGGAACATCCACTGAATCCATACAAAAGCTGAGTGGTATGGTATAACTATAATTACCTTTAAGTTAATCTATTACAAATATTATCATGAATTTTTCTTTCAAATTCATCAATTTTTCTTCTTAACATTTTGTGTTCATAATTCAGACACTCACTTAATGTACCATCCATAATTATTCTACCATCTGTTTTTTTATTCCATCCTCTGATAATATATTTATCTTTTTCATCTGGTAAGGTTGCAGGATCAAATGATAGACTCCAGTCTTTTCTCCATTTTTTAAGAAGTTTAGTTTTCATATTTTTTTTTAATTTTAGAAGTTATAATACAAATATAAAAAAATATTTAGAAAGTTCAAATTTTTTAAAAATAAAAAACCTTAGCAATTTCTTGCTAAGGTTTTTTTCTAAGAGGCTGAGAATACACCTTAGAGTGAGAATCTTTAGCGAACCTTATTGGTTAGTTCCATTTCCACTAGCTTTTGACTAGTAATCCTCAATGACAGTTGTTTAGGTCAACTAATCCTTATGTTGCCAGATACTCTCTTGTTACTCACAACTTCTCTAAGGTGCCCCTCAGATTCATTCTTGCGGAATTAAAGTGCTTTCTCAAAATTCACATCCGGCTTGGGACCTGATGTGGCTACGGACCTCCCGTAACTGAGTAGTCACCTTTCTCTGAACAACAGGCGAACACTTTTCCTTTTATATTTGAAATATAGTTTTGCTACAAATGCAATTATATTAGGTTTTTGGTTTGTGGATAAGTGAAAGTAGCGGTTCGCCAACCAGTTTCCCCAACTTTTGGAAGAGAAAATGCTGAACTACTCTCTGTAATCTCCCGATTACCATACTTTAAGTGGACTAAGATTTTTGTCGCAACCCCTGGTAGAGTTGAAGTAAATTGAGTAACAGCACCACCTGTACACTTCACTTACTGATCTCATTTACCTTTCGGTTTTAAGCCTACTCTTGTATTGAATTACGCAATAATAAGGCTGGATGACCCTATTTCTTACATATATTCTTCGGATTATTCTTATTGGTGTTCCCACCTCACCGAGACAACCCACATTGCCCCAGCACTAAACTCAGTTTCTCTACAGTGTTACCCTCGATACTCAAGGTTTAATGATATTCCGATTGTCTGCTCGAGCTCAACCCGTGGCTTGAGCCGCAGATTCATCCAACCAGATGAATCCACTTTATACCGTTTTCACGGCTTATTTAACGACTACAGACCGCCAATTTCTTTGTGCTGCTCAACCTTTCGGCTTTCTGAGCCAACCAACTACTATTGTTGTTTCTACTTCCTATTCCGCCCACGCGGATAGTGTGTTTTCGAAACAAACTTTTCGTCAAGCACAAAATATATTTTCAATTCATCAAAGAACTCATAAAAAACTAACTTCTTCAAGTCAGAGATAATTATAGATACAAAAATACGAAAAGTTTTTTTAATTTCAAATTTTTTATATCTTTTTTTTATCTTTTTTTTTCTTGTAGCGGGAGAGGGATTTGAACCCCCGACCTTTGGGTTATGAGCCCAACGAGCTACCGGACTGCTACCATCCCGCGTTATATCGTTAGTCATTAGATTAGAAATTCGTGGTTTGCTCTAAAATTGAGAACGCTGGGACGATCACAATCCTCGACTCCTTCTTCTCAGTATCTAATGACTTATATTTTTAATCTTCTCAAAGAACTTTGTTTAATTCTTTCGTTTCAAACAACATTACAAAGATAATAAAATTTTTTGAAAAAGTTGTCAAAAAATGAAAAAAATTTAAAAAATTTTATGATTATTTTATAATCAGAGACTTATATGATTATAATTTTTTCTAAAGTTTATTTTTTAGTTTTCTTCTTAAGTAAAATAGAATCCATCAATTTTTGTTGTTTCATTAAAGTTAACATTTCTAGTTTTGTTGAATCAATTTTAGTAGAATCAATCTTACTAGAGTCCTTTACGATGGATGTTTTATTAACTTCTAACTTTTGTGATGTTTTTTTACTTTGCGGATAAACAACTAAAAACAAAAAGACTGTTAATATAAGTATAATAGGTAATTTTTTCTTATTCATATGTCTAGTGATTATTTTCTTGATCTAATTGCATATACATAATAATCTTACCATTAAGTATTAATTGTTCTTGTAGTAATTTTTCAACATTATCCATTCTTTTAATCAAATCTTCTTGTTTTTGTCTATTTTTACCTTCATTGACAAAAAAAGTAGCAACCGTTATAATAAAAGCAACAATGTAAATAAGGTCTTTAACTTTTGTTATACTATTCCACACATTTTTAAACATATATTCAGTTATTTTATATGTATATATTAATTATAAATTGTACTTTTCGGTGAATTTTTTAGCATATCTATCATAATATTTAAGATTAATCATATTTTTATTATTTTCTATCCACTTATAATATTTTTTATATACTTCATTTATTTCATCTTCTGTTAATTTATTAAGAGGTCTGGTTGCATAATCAGTTGATGCTAATTTGTGATTTTCAAAATTATTTGGATTATCAATTGCACCACTCTGTTTATGTCCAGCCATGTCACCCGGATCACTCCAATTAAAACAATATGACGGTATATAATTTTGATTATGTTCATCTAATTGTTTTTCATTTCTTAATTTAGTGTACCAACTTAATCCTTCATATCCAGTAATATCACTTCTAAAACCAATCTCTCTAATTCTATTCATATTGACGATCACAGATGCTTCTAAAGTATTCATACTCAATTCAACACGATTTGCAATTGCAAATAAACTCTGTTCAGGTTTCCAAGAATCTTTTCCTATTTCTTCAATTCCTTCAACTGCCTGCTGAAGATGCCAAGGTAGATAAATATCATCGTCATCAGCCAGCATGAAATAATCACCTGTAGCATGTTTAACAGCATCTCTACATATTTGTCCTCTATTTGTATAACAAATATTAGTCTGGTAGTCCACATCATTATTAATAATTTTAATCGAATCATCTTCAAATGATAGTGATATAGGATACTCAACATCTGTATTAAAGATAATTAACTCTTTATTTGAATAGGTCTGTGCATGATATTGTGCAATAATTCTTTCAACACATCTAAATCTTCTATATGTGGTGCAAACGAAACTTACTTTTTTATTCATAATAATTATTTATTTGATACAAGATAATAAGTTTAATATTTTCATAAAGATAATAATTCTTTGAATTTATCTATATTTATTAAATTTAATATTTCAATTCTATTTTTATCAAAATCTTCCCATGATATTGAAGACCTGTATCTTGGAGAGTTTAAATTTATATTCAAGGGAAATAATATTGCACAACCCCAATCAGTATTTACTGTGTAATAATTTAAATTATATGTTTTAACAGCATCTATTAAACCTAGATACACTGTACCATTCCAAATACCGTATCTTTGACTTTCCATAGTATTTTTTTCGTTGGCAGGACTACAGTCATGAACAACTATAACACCATTTTTTTCTAAGTGTTTAATTGAATTTGTAATATCCCTAAAAACTTGTTCTCTTTCATGATCACCATCAATAAATATGATATCGAATTTAATATTAGAATCTAATTGATTGAAAAAATTATCAGATGTATCACAAAACATCATTCCTTTACCGTGCCAACTTATTTTATAAGTATCACAATCAGGATCAACTCCCAATTTATTTTTGGCTTCAATTTTATCAAAAACTTGACCATCGTTAACTCCAATTTCTAAATAATTATTAAAATTGTATTTTTTTATTAATGTGTTTATAACTTCAATTCTATGCATTTAATTTATTTATTTTTTTACCATATACCACCATTCATAAACTCTTCTAAATATGGTGTTGCTTTTACATCAATATTTTTTTCATCAATAAAATTTAATATTCTTTCCCTACCATAAGATTGCTGCATAGACACACCACCTTCTAGTAAGATACCACTTTCATCATTGTTGGTATAATATACTCTATCTGGTATGCTTCTATTTAAAATTCTTGCAAACCTTTGTTCAAAAACACCACTATTATCATCACACCAATTATACCATCCTTCGTTTACTATTATAGATGATAAAATATTAGGTTTACAACCGAATATTCTAGTTGATCTTTCATAACCACCAATATTAGCTCTATGCCAAGTCATTATATCAAAATCATCATTCAAATGATTAATCAACTCAGATAGTATATCATATTTTAATATTGATGTGCCCGTTAATTTTAGACAGTAATTTTGCTTTTTTGATACTCTATTACCCATAAGTGAAGCTTGCATCAAGCCTAATGCCACTAAGGTAGATTCTCCCCTTTGTTTTGTTAGTCTTGGTGATTGATGAATAACTTTAAATTCATTAATATTTGGAAAATATTTATGAGCATCATATAACAAATTAATATCTGAGCAATAATTATACGGTTTAACTACATTATAAGGATCTTCATTTTGTAATTGATTACAGGCTGTTTGTGCATCAATATCAGGTGTAGAATTATCCATAATAATTACGTTAAATCGTTCTTTTATTATTTGATAATTAATAGATAGTGATAGTAGTACCTGTTTTATTCTATTACAGCTAGTTAAAAGTAATATATCATAATGTTCTTTCTGAAGATGAATAACATTATTTTTTTGTGGTATTTCAATAGTATTACCCTCGTTAAAAAATTCTTCATATGTATTATTATCATATTCATATTTAACATACAATCTTTTAACAACACCATTAATTGGATCAGTAAAATTATCGTTGCTTACATTAATGATTAGTTTATTGTTAACAATCTTGTCTATTAATATATTTGTCACTTCAATTTTTTCATCAACTCTAATATCATTAGTACCTTTAAAATCACCATAATATGCACAAATAATTTTAAGTTTACTCATATAATCCATTTTCAAATATTTTTTTATTCTCAAATGACCAAGAATATAATGCGTGATGTTTTAATACTTCATTTTGAAAAGTGTTATAATCACCATATACTAGATTATTATCTTCTATATATTTCTTAACAGTACGATGATATAGCCAAACTTCTTTAGTGAATTCATTTTCTAACCCTAAATATCTTTTTACTTCAATTCCTGTCCAACCCGGTGAATAAGGAGCATTACCATAATTATAATCAATAGGCATATTATCAATCATATGTTTTACTAATGGATGATTTTTAATAAATCCAAAAATATTATTTGCAAAAGTGTAATCACAACCAGTCCAACCAGGAACAGATTGATTTTCCAGCCATAAACTACCACCACCCCAGTGTCCGAAGAGTATTCCATCTCTTGCATCAGTATTCAAGGTATCTAAACTTTTAATAAATTCCCAGTCGATATCCAAATACCAACCACCATAATTATATACTACTATCCATCTAAGCATATCTGCACAATAAACATAATCTTTTTTTTCATACATTACGTCATACATTTTTTGAAGATTTTCTGGTATTTCCGGTAGATTATCATCTGTCCATAAATAATATTCATAATTATTATGTTTTTCCTTTATCTCCTGAGATAATTTTAACTCTCTTTTAGGTATATTATATTTTCCTACCCAAATCTGATGTATATTCTTATTTATCATATTTTATTTTTATTTTTTTAACAACCATATAATTTAAATTTTATTAATTGACTTCCTCTAAATGTTGGTATATATAAAGCCCATTCAATATATTTTGAATAATCTCTCATAAATTGGCTAACAGAATTTCTAACAGCTGTATGATAGTCGTAATCGTCAATTATTACATATCTACTATTATTCATTGCCATTTTTAAATCATGTATTTTACATTCATAATCATGACAACCATCTATTGAAACTAAATCAAAAAATTGTGGCAATTCATTTTTTTGTTGTGAATCAACATGTTGTATCTCCCATTTACAATTACCATTATAATATTTACCAATGTTTTCTATAGCGATAGTATTATTACCATATGTTTCTAAATCCCAACCTAAAGCATATTCTAATGTATCACATCCAACCAATGTTGGTAAAAAGCTAAAGCCAAATCTAACTCCGATTTCCATAAAAGTTTTTGGTCTAATAGTTTTTGATATTGCGTAATACCACTCAAAACAATTTTTAGACCATACATAATCGTAATTATCATATTTTGTAAAAAATTCAGATGGTATTACATCATGTATTGATTCTGGTTTATTTCTAAATAATTCTTCTATCATATTTATTTTATTTTTTTGTAGCGAACCAAGTTGGACAACATCCAAAATCGCAAATATCAAATTCTATATTTTTTTCGGAAAAAAATTGATCCACAGCATCTTTAACACCAAATCCCACATTATCGGGTCTATTAACGTAATCATGACCTGCTATAACTCCACCGAGTTTTAATTTGGACCACCATCTATTTAATTCAGAATATACGAAATCTTTGTTGTGATTTGCATCTAAATATATAAAATCAAAAATTTCATCTTTAAAAAAAGTTGCAGCTTTTTCACAAAGTTCCCTGATTAGAGTAAATCTATTCTCGTATAATGGAATCAACCTTTTTAATGTTTCGTTTAATAATACTATCTGATGTCCAGTATCAGAATTTGCACTATCACCATAATAATATTTCTCGTCTATGTGTCTCCAAGAATCTAAAATAATTAAATGTAATTCACTATTTTCTAAAATTTTTTCTGAATAATATCCACCAAGTACCCCAATTTCAATTCCTAAACCTTTTAGATTCAAATATTTAATTAATGTTTCTCTATTTATATTCCTTAACTCTTTTTTTCTCTTTTTTTTTTCTTCACTTTCAGGATACACATAAATTTCTCCTTCTACTGCATTTTCTTTTACTAACTTATCATTATCGAAAAATTCGATTTCTAAATTTTTTATTGCACCTGGCATTGTGTCGCCAAAGGTATCATTACTTACAGAAAAATTAATTATATTATTTTTAATATAATTTTTTTCTATAACATCTTTTACATTAGCATTTCCATAAGTTGCTTTTATAAGTGTAATCATAATAAAGCAGATTTTTGTCCTATTCTCTTAATTTGTTGCCAATAATACCAACTGGCCGTATGTTCTTTTATATTTAGATCATCTCCAAATGGTGATTTACTCATATATTTTGCTTTGTAGAAAAGACCATCAGCATCTGTTGTAACACCAGCGTTATGAAATATATTGTATTTCAAATAATCTTCTTCACTTGATGTTGCCCAGCTAAAAGTGAAATCATCATGTGTAATTGTACTTTTACCTCTTTTCCAACCATTCCAAAGAACTGCCCACATATCAGCACACCATATTTGTAATTCATGATATGTAGGTTCTGTTTTATGTATTTCATTATTGAGTTCTGTAATCTCCTTGAATAATCTTTCACAATCTCTCTCACAATCAGACCAATATGTCCAATCAATATCTTTTAATAGATACTGTGCGCCAATACAATTCATTTCATTCTCTTTTACTACTTCCTTATCAATACCTACAATTTCACACATTTTATCTAAAACTCCATGTCCTTTTGAATTGATATAATCATATGATATATAAGAACGAGTATCAGAACCGTACCAAATATCATCATCCATAAATTTACTAAAATCCATAGGCTTAGTAAACATTATATCATTATCGTGATAAAATATAACTTCATTCTGAAGTTCTGGACAATGTAACCAATGTTGTTTCAAAATATTAGGTCTGATTGATGAAATATAATGCCTAGTCTCTCTAGTATCATCATAAAAGAAAAATCTAATAGAATTATAATGGTTGGCTAGTTTTGTCCAACTCTCAGGTATAGATTCATTAACTTTCCAAGAAACAATATCAACATTATTTGGATTAATACCCATTTCTATAAAATTATTAATAATAATTTCTACTTGCCAAGCATAATATTCAATTGCAGGTTGAGCACAAACAAATCTCAGATTTTTCATAAGTATTTAGTTTTTATTTATTTTTAGTATTCTCTTCTCAAAAGTTTATGATTTATATATAATTTTGAACTTGTCTTAAAAATAAAAAACCCTCATTTGAGGGTTTTTTTTCTATTTACCATTTTTCTCCATAATTCAGGTGATATTTTCCAAAGTACTTCATTAAACCAAATACGCCATATAGAATACCATGTACCTGCATTACACATATTACAATCTTCTTTATATTCTATATGCATACTACATAATGAGTACCAGTATTTTTTCCATAAAAATGAACCTTTTGTTCTTCGTGGTAGTTTCATATTATATAATTTATTATTTGATACCAATCGCAATAAAGACCACCAATGATATAGATCATAATTGATATTATTAGAATAATTATAGGAATTGCTGATAATTTTTTAAATAGATCTTTCATTGATTTCATTTTTAAATTTAGTCATAATTTCTTCTGCTTTTTCTATATCAATCGGTCCATCAGGAATCTCAAATATCATTTTTGGATTTTCTAAATAATTAACTTTTTTTCCTGTAGAAGTTGCATAACTAATTTCTCTTTGTGTTGATTCACCAATATAACCACCATAATTAATAACAAAAATTTCATCAGCCAAATCTATTTTAGCCAAATGAATTTCGTCTAGCATTTGTTTTGTATTATCGGTCCAAACCTCATTATCTCCTGAGTGTCCAAATAATCCAACACTAATCACAATGTTACCTTCCAAAGTTAATTTTTTTTGTTGTTGTAAAAATTGTTCTTTGAATTTAGTACTACCGCAAAGCGTTATAATTTTATAATCTCTAATCATTATTTTTTTTATTTTTTTAAATATCACCAGATACTTCTGCGACAGCATAAACACCATACTGAGTTGATGTAGCTGTATTTTCTTTCCAAAGTTTACCATCTCTGAAGATTTTTACTGTAATTGTGGTATAGGATAGTACAGATTCAGCACGAATAGTTAACAACATTCCTGATTTATATTCTCTTTCAAATGTGGTATGTGGAACTGTTATTAAACCTTCACTCTTATTACCTTCTGGCATTGTCATAGATACTAAGACATTAGGATTTCCTTCTCTTGGTGGTAACCATTCTGGTATATCTGTATTATAATATCTTTCAATTACATAATAGATTTTAGTTCCACCAATGTCACCATATTTAGAGCATGATGGTAATATACTTAAAATTAGTGTGAGTAAAATAAATAATAGCTTTTTCATATATTCAATTTTTCATTTTTAATATACTTTAATGCCTCACTACATGATTCATTTAATCCTTTTTTTAGCATTTCGATATGATTATTGTTTCCTTCCTTTACTAAATCTATAACTGCAGGCTGGGACATAAGAAATTCTATATAACCA
>Ga0172370_10008832_pt1 | contig 11974 bp, 10 predicted proteins | sample LakKiv5m_FD_114538 | JGI IMG/M metagenome (GOLD analysis project Ga0172370, IMG submission 114538) | Freshwater microbial communities from Kabuno Bay, South-Kivu, Congo - kab_022012_11.5m | ecosystem: Environmental > Aquatic > Freshwater > Lake | place: Democratic Republic of the Congo...
ACACCAAACAGACCTACGGCAACGCGTCAAGCATTCACGGGCCCGGCAATGAGGCAAGGATGGCCCTGGAAACCGCGCGACGATCTGTCGCTCAGTTGTTGAACTGCACCGCTCGCCGGATCACATTCACCGGCGGAGGTTCCGAAGCGGACAACCTGGCCGTGAAGGGCGTTGCCTTTGCAAACAAGGAACGAGGCAGGCACATCATCACTTCGGCAATCGAGCACCCTGCTGTTCTGGCTGCATGCAACTGGCTGGAGAATAACGGTTTTACGGTCACGTACCTTTCCGTGGACGTTGACGGTCGAGTGAATCCGGCTGATCTGAGGAGGGCGATTACCGCGGGCACTGTGTTGGCAAGCATCATGGCGGCTAACAATGAAACCGGCGCAATCCAGCCTATCACCGAACTCGCCCGGATTGCTCATTCCAAAGGGGTGCTCTTTCATACCGACGCTGTGCAGGCTGTGGGAAAAATTCCTGTGGATGTCGAAGAACTGGGTGTGGACCTGCTGACTTTGTCTGCTCACAAGATTCACGGTCCCAAGGGCGTGGGGGCGCTGTATGCCAGAAAGGGCGTGTCCCTGGATCCGCTGGTGCACGGTGGTAAGCAGGAGAACAGTCTACGGGCCGGCACCGAGAACGTGCCCGGCATAGCCGGTTTGGGTAAGGCCGCCGAGCTGGCGACTCGGAAACTGCCGCAAATGGCCCGCGTGCAAGAACTGAGAGACCGACTGGAAAGCGGCATTCGCGGCATAGTGCACGACTGCAAGCTGAACGGCCCTGTGGAAGAACGTCTGCCCAATACGCTCAACGTGACCCTGCCGGGTCTGCGGGGAGAATCAGTGGTCCTCGCTCTGGCACAGAAAGGCATTGCTCTGTCATCCGGCTCCGCGTGCAGGGCCGGCTCGCCGGAGCCTTCCCATGCGCTGATCGCAATGGGGTTATCCGATGCAGATGCCCATTGCGCTTTACGCTTTTCTCTAGGTCTTGATAATACGCCGGAAGAAATTGATAGGACGCTGGACATGTTTGATCGAATGCTCAAGGAAGCGTCCTCGGCAATTCGCTTTGCGCCATGTCGATAGAACAGGGCAGTCAATAGTTGGGATGAAACGGCGGGCTGTGCCCGCGGCACATGGTCGCCGTAGGCAGCTTTTCTTCTGGTTCCCAGGCTCCGCCTGGGAACCCATACCGTCCGGGCTCTGCCCGGACAATGTTAAGCTTGGCGAAGCGAGTTGGCACAGGAATGACGCGCATCACAAACGTGTGGCAGTCGGAGGCAGAGCCTCCGAAACGACATTCCCAGGCAGAGCCTGGGAACGAGGATATATCAAGGGGGATGCAAATGCATACGGTCGCCGCAACCCAAGAAAGCCAATTGGAAATCCAAGATTGCATGAGCACCGATTTGAGAGTGCATATGGCAATAGACGTGGGCCTGGGCCTCACCGCGGACCAGAAATATCTGCCAAGCAAATACTTTTACGACGCACGGGGCTCGCAATTATTTGAGCTTATCTGCCATTTACCGGAGTATTACTTGACGCGTAGGGAATTGCTCGTGCTGAGAAAGTTCGCACGGTCTCTTACCAAGGGTTTTCAGAACGGTGATCTGGTGGAGTTGGGGTCCGGCTCACATTGGAAGATCCGCACCTTGCTGGACCGTATGGACAATTGCGCGCGTTCCCGCATCAGGTATGTCCCTGTCGATGTGAGCGAGCAGGCAATTGTTGAGGCTTCCTCGGAGCTTGCCATGACCTACCCGGAACTGACGATCACTCCCCTGATTGCCGATTTCACCACACATCTCCACAAAATATCTTACGATCGCATGAAGCTCATGTTCCTGTTCGGAAGCACCATTGGGAATCTGGATAGGCACGAGGCTCGGACTTTCTTGTGTTCGGTACGCGACTGCCTCGGGCCCAGGGACAGGTTCCTGCTTGGGCTGGATATGATAAAACCTGCGAGCATTCTGGAAGCGGCATACAACGATTCTCAGAAAGTCACGGCGGCATTCAACAAGAACATACTGCTGGTCGTGAACAGGCGCCTGTGGGGGAATTTCAAATTGTCTGATTTTGACCACGTGGCTTTTTTCAATGAAAGTGAAGAGCGTGTGGAAATGCACCTCAGAGCCAACCGCATGGTCAATGTGAATTTCTGTGCCACAGGGTTTTCCGCGTCAATCGAGAAAGGAGAAACAATTCGAACGGAGATCTGTCGGAAGTTCAGGCGGGAAGCCGTGGAACAAATGGTGGACGAGGCCGGACTACGAGTTTCAGGCTGGTACTCCGATCTGGACAATTGGTTTTCAATTGTCGAGATCGTGCGGACCTAGTGCAGGCTCCTCAACCGCGCCGCATTGAACAAAAACACTAAACCCGTAGGGTGTGTGCCCCTGAACGCTTTGGATTTGTAGGCCGGCCCATGGTCTCCGAATCAACAAATTGGCAGGCACGCTCCGCCCTACCCGGCTTTGACTGAAATTCGAGCCCAGTGGGTATTCGCGGGTGAACCATAATTGCCTTGCCAGCAGTGAGCCGAATTAAGTATAGTGTAGCTGGAATCCCACTTTCACGCCGGCGACAGGGGTTCGAATCCCATTGGGGACGCCAAAATAACAGAATAATATCACAGGGAAGTTGGGAAGCTCCGACTTCCCTGTTTTTGTTGACGTCGGAATCGAGGGAAAAAAAGAAAAAAAGGGTCGAAAAGGAAAAGAGGAAAAGGGGTCGAGTCTGCTCTTGGCTCATCTCAAATGCCTTCCGGCACAGGGATAGAATGTGGGACGGGTCGCACGGGTGGTCGCCGCATGCTACCCGCGATCACATCACTCCGAGAGGCAATCCGCGGCAACAGACCTTCCTCTGCTTGACAGCGACGAGTTCATTGCCCGCTTTGAGGAAATGCTGCGTCGAGAACTTCGCGCAAGAGCCCGGGCCAAAGGAGGAGGGGCGCAATTAGGTACGGTGTACCTTCAATTCCACTCAATTCCGGAATTCCAGGAGCGATGGGATGCCCAGGCATGACCCGAACTGCCCTCAGGTTGGTAAACGCCTCACGTCGTTCCGGATAGCTCGCCACGAGGACAGTCTTGGTCCGAACATATGGCCGCAACGGAGAGGGGACGATGAGAACGTTGGAAGAAACTCAGGCTGAGACGTCTAGGCGATTCGATTGGCTTCATCGGAGCAAGAAGAAGTTTTTCGGTCGACGTAGCCGCACGGTGCTGGTGAGAAACGTCCTTATCCAAATAGGAGCTTTCCTGACAATGTACACCATATGCTGGTGGCTGGACGTCCAACCCAGGTACAGGTTCATTATAGGCTTCCTCTTTGTTCTCTGGCAAATGCTACTTTTCATTTTGGTAAACACCCACAGTACGTCCCGCGATGTCTCGTACGGCCTCTCTGTACTCAACGAGATTGATGACCACACCTTGTTGTTGGAGAAGCATGAGGCGACACTGTTTGACTGGGTCCTACGCTATCAATATGACAGAATATATGGCGACTTTTGGACACAATTGCGCCAGTTGACCTTTGGCTCCTTCACGGTCACTACCAATGATGTTCCCGACTTGTGTATTCAGCTTGCCGGAAGGGATGGGGCTAGGGCATTCACGACCATTGTACTTGATGAAACTCGTCGCTTCCCACAAACGGACGCAGAGGGACAGTTTTTAGAGTGTTGCCGCGAAAAGGGCAAGAAAATAGGTCGCAATTTCACTGAAGTGTTTATAATACGAGACAATATTTCGGTAACACAAGAAGTCTATGAACTCATGGAGAAGCATCATCACGCTGGCATGAACGTTGTGGTGGTCACGGCCGATGAAGTCCGACGCGCAGGAAACGAGCCCGACGTAGAACTAGGTATTTGGGACCAACGGCACGTCACGATTATGAAGAAGTATACCTCGGAAAGTGGGACACACAGGGTCACCGAGGTACACGTGGACACAAGTAGGGTCGCTGAAGATGTAAGAAAAAGTGACAACTATTTGAGCGCCGGTGCCCTCGATTACAATCGTTTTAAAGAAAAGATGTGCGAGCCGATTAATACTCGCCCGTGGACCATTCTCTTGGCAGAGAACTCTGCGCTTGCGCGCGCACTGGAGCCATCGGCGCGCGACGTGGAGAATATGTGGAGTTGGGCGACCACACAGGTGGACGATCCGCGACGAGTACTGGTTCTTGGACGCACGACCAGCATAATAGACTACCTGAGTGAGGTTTACTTGACGAACAAGACAGGCGACGGCGTAGAAACAAAGAGGGTCGACATTCTAAAGCCTGCAGTCGACGAACCTACAGTTGATATCTTGGACGGTGCCGCCTATGGGAGTCGGCTGTCGAGCAATATAGTCGTTCATCCAGGTAACTGGTTGACTTGGAGCAATCCTGATGGGGTGACTCGTTACGACGTTATCATGGGAGACGATCCCATCAACGATCTCGGACTGTGGCAGTATCATTTGTTTTTCCGCAACATGGCCTCCTTGCTCAATCCTAAAGGCGTACTTGTCATGCGTGCCATTGCAAAGTACCGAGAACCCGCAACAGCGCTACCGCAATTTGAGAGCGTCGTCGCGGAATTGGATGCAATTGGCGGGTCTCTAATTCCTCCGATGATGATATACTTGAGGCTCATCCCTATGTTTCACGGCAAGGATTTCTACGACCCCCGTGGCTGTTGTTTTGACCTTTCGGAATGGAACAGGATGCTAAGCGTTCGACACGCCAATCTCATAGAAAAGCTCACTTTTCCTGTCACTGTCAAGGTAACGTCGGTTCCCCTAGTCAAGCTGCAAGAATACTCCGATAGCTGGTTTAGCCTTGGGGAGCTACGAGCTACTGATTCGGAATACCTGGGCCACAACGAGGGAACGGAGGATTTCTACAGAATCCTTCCATTCGCCAAGAAAGAGCCGTGCGGAGAATGAATTTATGACGCGTTTCCCATGGGCCGGAAGACTATCCGACCCAAAAGTTTCGGTACATCATATATAGTTGTTCACGAGAAATGCCTGCAGGTGGCAAGCAATGATACGGCACAAGTCTCAAGGGTGGTTGCTGCAGGCTGCCCATCCCACATCCTCCGCAGAGGCAATCCGCGGCAGAAGGCATTGTTCTCCTTGACACCGCAGAGTTCATCGGCCTTCTTGAGAAAGGGCCGGGGCGGGTGCTCCCAAGAAAGAGGGCTGGGCCAGGAAACACAAGTGGGGGAGATTTAGTGTGTTGTGAGGGGGACTCCGGAACTCCCGGGGCAACCGACGCGTTGACTCAAGCTTCTGCTAGCGGTATCTTATGCCTATAGCCTCCACAAGAAGGAGAGTACATGACGGAACTGCTTAAGAAAGCCTTCGATGCTGTTTCAGGACTCCCTCCCGAGCGCCAGGACGCTCTCGCGAAGATGATCCTTGCGGAGATTGAAGACGAAAAGCGGTGGGATGAAGCCTTCGTAGGATCTCAAGATAAGCTCGCCGCCATGGCGGAGGAAGCCATATCCGAGCATAGAGCCGGCAAGACCCGCCCGATGGAAGAGGTGCTGTGACCAGCAGGGCTTCGAGTAGATTCTGGCGAGCTTTTGAACGTCTTCCCTCTCACGTACAGGCCAAAGCAAGGGAAGCGCATGCACTGTGGTTGGAAGATCCCTGGCATCCGTCTCTCCAGTTCAAGAAAGTTCATGACCGGTACGATATCTTCTCCGCCCGCGTTGATCTCCACTGGCGGGCTCTATGCTCCAAGGATGCCGACGTATTCATCTGGTTCTGGATCGGAACCCATGACGAGTATGAGAGGATACTGTCTCAGATATAAACGGTCTCTCTTCATCGATTCCTCGGCCACCTCATAGCACTGGGAGCAGCGGTTGACCAAAACCACTAGGCAGCATACCGCATGTTCTGTCACTAGCCCTGGGTACCTTTTTCTCTCGCTATCAGTGCAGCTCCCAGCGCTCCGACTGTGTCAGGCTTGGACGGCACGAAGATGTTTGTCTCGAAGGCATGGCCCAGCGCTCTAACCACCCCGTGATTGTGAGCCACTCCACCAGACATGGCTATGGAAAGGCCATTTGAGGCCGGGGCTATTCGCCTGACCAGCGCCACAATTCTCGACGCGATGGCCCGATTCAGTCCGCTGACGATTTCGTTCACTGCTACGCCGTCCGCAATGAGCGACACGACTTCACTCTCGGCAAAGACGGTGCACATGCTGCTGAGGGTCACAGCGCCCGAAGCGCCGATGTCCAGGTCACTCAGTTCCTCTATGTCAACCTGGAGCGCCCGCGCCATTGCTTCCAGAAACCTCCCAGTCCCGGCCGCACATTTGTCATTCATGGCAAAGTCAGCCACCTGTCCGTTGGTCTCCAGTCGAACTGCCTTACTGTCCTGCCCGCCTATATCGATCAGCACTTGCGCGCCTTCAAACAGGTTCCTTATTCCCCGTGCATGGCATGTGATTTCAGTGACTGCGGCTAAACGCTTTTCCACTCTATCACGGCCATAGCCGGTGGAAACCGTGGCCTTGATCTGATGTTCAGTTATGCCGGCGACCTTCAGCACCTCGTCGGTCGCCCTGGCTATGGCTTCCCGGTTGCGGGCCCCGGTGGGCACCACCGACGAGGCCAGGACTCCTCCGTTATTGTCCAGGAGAACTGCGTCGCAGGACAGGCTCCCTAGATCTACTCCCAAAAAGTACATTTGGCGCCTCCCGTGCTAAGCAGTTTGTGCTGACGGACTTGTTCGAAGCATCTCCATGAATGCTTCGAGCCTGGTCCTGAGCTGTCCTTCGGCAAAGTTTCTCGTGTCCACGCAGTCCACTTCCAGGTTCACCACGGGAATTCCTAGCTCCTTCAGGCCTGCCTGAATGAGTCCCCGCGCTCCGGTGCCCTGACGGCATCCCCAGTGACACGGATTTACCGCGCCGTCTACCTTGTACGCCTGCGCCAGGCCGCGAACGTGATTGAGTCTCCGATTGACTTCACCGTTGAACGGAACGGTAATGGTTCGTTTGGCTATGCCCGTAAAAGGATCTGCCGGATCTATGGCCTCCCAGGTGATGTCATTCAACTCATCGATTACAATCGACGCTTGATACTCCTGCTCCAGCATCTTGATCAACGGATTCTTGAACTGGATGCGATTCTGGAGCCACAGAAGCCTCACTCTCTCTTCGGGTACGCCGCTTTGTCCGCTTCGGATCATCTCGTCGAACTCGTCCCTATAGGCCTGCGCTATCTCGATTCCAGCGTCTGTCCCGAGGAACAAGGCCATGACAATCCCGAAATTGGCAAGGCTTTGTCCGTTGGCCGGGGATGGGACACTCTGCGCCAGCCGGTAAACCTCGACCATCAACTCCCGCGCCCGGTTGGATTTTTCCATCGCGGCTCGCAGCTGGTCCTCGTCAAGAGATTCACCAGTGCGAGAGCTGATGAACCGGAACATATCCTTGTATTGATCCGCAAGGTACTTGACGCTCTCTGGTGTGTCGGAACTGGGAACGTCAAGCACGAACAACTCCTTGTTGAACGTGCGGGCAAGGTTTTCCATGGCCGCCAGGCCTCCCGTACACGGACAAGTGGTCGCAATCATCACGTCCGGAACCGGCATAACTCCCTTGATCGCCGCCCCGATAACGGCCCGGTGATATCCGCAGGTGTCAGCCGCGAAGCCGCCGTGTTCGGACTCCTCCAGAAACGTGCCCACAGCGCCCGTGGCAGCAAGCATGGCGCCGACGAACTCCACGAAGCATGACGTGATATTCATCGCGGAGAGCATATCAAAGGGCGCTGCCACTCCACACCACGCAACTCGGTGCTCGCCCGAGTAGAGTCGAGCCCCAAGCTTCGCTATTTCGAGCGCGAATTTTCTGCGAGCGTTAGGTTTGTCCGAGTCCTTCTGAATCTTGGCCTCCAGACGCGATGCGAGTCTCTCAAAATATTGGAGCATCATGGTCCTTCACCTCAGCATTTCCACAAAAGCTTCTATTCTGGTCCTCTGTTGACCCATCGAGCGCATCGCGCAGTCACCTTCCAACAGGAGCAACGGCAGGCCGGCCTCACGCAGAACTGTGCGAATTGCCGGAAGACGGCTCATGTACGGATCGCAGAATTTCATGGTGTAGGCGATTACGCCCTTCGCATTGCACGCTCGGGCCTCAGCCAAGACATCTTCGGCAATCTTTCCAGGATGGAAGGGGTCGAACGTTCGAGCGCACCGCGGCTGATCAAGCAAACCGCGGGCCATACGCACAAATACTTGTTCAGAATCATCCCCGCCGACACGGCTGAATGCTCGCAAGCCGGTGCAAACGCTGTCCCCTGCGATGTGAACTCCGCACGATTGAAAAAGCGCAAAGGCTTCCGGGTCCGGCAGGACGTTGCCGAAAAGGTATACTGGAACTCCATTGTGCTCAGCCGCCGGCAATTCCGGCTCTTTGACTACGGTCCTGAGAAGTTCCACTGTCAGGTCAATCGGTTCGGTGGCCGCTCGGTTGAAGAGACCCTGCAAACGAAAGCTCCCCCCCTCCAGTGTGCCGTTATGAACACGATTGCTCAGCTCGTCGAGCAACCCCGCGATTTCGTCAAATTTGGCTATGCTTTGCGAAGCATCTTCCTGATTGAACGATTGCCCCTTCCACTCTGAAAGTGTTTCGGAAAGTTTTTTCAATTGACCGGCGAAGAAGGCAACTGCGCTCTCCTCGGTCAACACGGGTAGGTCAACGAGGGCCACCCTGTGATCCGGCTTCGCCGCCCGCCATGCGTCGGATAACCGTCGCATCGCATCGCAGCAATTCATGAACACCATGCCGTAAAGATCCGGCAAATCGTCGTCCATCGCCCGATCGAGAATTCGCTTGACGTGCGGACATAGGTTGTCGTGCAGGAGTTGCCCCGCCCGATCAGGTGAATCTCCCATGGGCAACACCCGGTAAGGAGTGAAGCCGGCTGCGTGAATGAGGGCCGTGGGCGTGTACGAGCACGCATGGCCGATCCAACGGGGTCTCTCTTGGGACATCACTGATTTCCTTCGTGTGCATTGGCAAGCACTCGCTTCAACACGTCTGTGGTCTTCGACAGGTCTTCGGCTGAAATTCCCTCGAAGACGGTGACCAGAACGCTCTCGACTACCGCGAGCACAGGACTCATCGCCTGTCTCCCTTTCCCAGTCAGGTTTATGCGCTGAACACGCCGGTCATTCGCATCGTCACGCCTTTCCACCAGACCGTCACGCTCCATTCTATCAATCAGTCCAGTCATGGTTGACGTCTCCAGTCCGGAACGCCTCCCCAGGTCCACTACCTTGAGCCCGTCTTCCTTCCACAGAGCGAGCAGAGCACCCAGGTAGGCGGGCCTGACGTCCTCCACTCCCGCGGCAGCCAGCCCCTTCTTGAGCGCCGATGTCGTCAGAAGCGTCACTCTGGAGATGAGATAGTAGGGGCAGTTAACGGGGTCTATCACTTCTTACTCCTCGCGGCCCTGAAGTTTCTATTCATGGGGATAATGCGCTTACACATATCGCGCAGGAATATATCCTGCATACCAATATTCCGCATGCGAAATGATCTGTCAAGCAAAAAAAATCGCAGGAGGTAAGCTCTCAATTACGAGCGGCGAAAGACTGGCATTGCGAGCGGAGCGAAGCAATCTCTGCCTTTAAGCGTTGAGATTGATTCGTCGTTTCACTCCTCGCAATGACACAGTACCAACCATTCTCCTGGTAAATGAGGGATTGCTGCAGGAGTACCCATTCAGATAAGCGGGGAGATGGCAGAATATTGTTTTACCGCAGATCACGCGGAAAACGCGGAGGTGTAAGGGCACGGTCCCGCGTCTCGCGGGATGCCCTTACTCAACGATCTCGGCGGTCTCTGCGGTGAATGATCTCCTTCTTTCCTGGGTAAAGGCATCTCCGCGTAAGTGAAGGTTTGCCCCTTTGTTGACTTTTACTCTAGATGTGTGCTAATAATACTTGTAGTTTCAAAGCATTGCCTGTGCAGCTGGGCCGATAACCCAACATCTGTTCCCATGGTTCTGTTGGAAAATGGAAGAACCAATGCTGGTCAAATTTTGGGGCGTGCATGGCAGCCTGCCCCGACCCGGACCCACTACCCTCAAGTACGGCGGAAACACCGCCTGTGTTGAGGCACGTTGCGGCAAGACTCTCATTGTGTTCGACGCGGGCACCGGTATCAGGGACCTGGGACAGGAACTTTGCGAACAACAGGCGACCTCGGGACCCGACGAGGCAGGGATCAAGGGTCATATTTTTTTTTCACACTTGCATTGGGATCATATTCAGGGCTTTCCGTTCTTCGCTCCAGTTTACATGAGCGGCAATGAATTTCATCTGTATGCGGCTAAAGGCCTGAACCACACCCTTGAAAAGCTGATGCGCGGCCAAATGTCCGAGCCGAACTTCCCTGTGGCTTTTGACAGGCTCAGCGCTTCCATAGCATTTCACGATTTGCAATCAGGTGACAGCGTCCGAATTGACGACGTGGCGGTGAAAACCCAGGAACTGAGTCATCCGGGGGGAAGCATGGGTTACCGGGTCGAATTCGAGGGCAAATGCCTGGTTTACGCTACTGACACTGAACTCGTCGGCGGAACATACGGTAACGTGCTCAATATTGCGGCCAATGCGGACGTTCTAATTTTTGACAGCATGTTTACTCCCGAGCAGTATTCAGGCGCGGCCGACAATTGTTGCCGCCGCGATTGGGGCCACAGCACTTGGGCAGGCGCGGTCGAAATAGCGAATGCTGCGTCGGTAGGACGTTTGATCCTCTTTCACCACGGCAATGAAGACAGTCTGGTCGATGAAATGCAAGACAAGGCTAGAGAGAGATTTCCTCGCACAACAGCGGCGTACGAGGGCCTTGAAATAAAACTCTGATTGAGGTCCAAAAGTTCGGAAGAAACCGTGGCAGTATAGAAATTTTCAGCTTTCCCCAAGAACTAGAATCCGACAGTGCAATCCACAATCCCAAAAGCCAATCAGTCCACGGAAATTACCTTTGTAGCGGAATTCATTGACTCGATGACTTCGTACATGTTGGTTACTTTGCCGACCCTGAGCTTGTCTTCGAGACCAAAAAACTGGAGGCACGTGCCGCAAGACAGCACCTCAACTCCTCTTTCCTCGAGCATGGAGACGGCCTCCACCGATTCATCGTCAATTGTGGTGAGTCTGACCCCGGAATTGATGAAGATCATTCGCCAGGGCTTAGGCTCCATATCAATCCAGGTCCTGAGGAATCCTCGCATCAGCTTTTGGCCCAATTCATCATCTCCCCGCCCCATGCAGTTGTTGGCAACGTAAACCACATTGCGGGACTGTGCTGACGTCTCTGGAACCGGACATGGGACAAGCGGTTCCTGGGCTTGAGGCTCCGAGCCTGCTTCGGTCCGTCGGATATCAACTTCGAACTGTTCCTGACCATTTTCCCGGATCTCCACGTGAAAGCCCTTGTTACGGGCAAAACGGCTCACGTTTTCCCTGGAAGTCTCGGTGTCCACCAGCACCCTGAAGTGATCGGACAATTGCTCGTCAATGATCCTCTTAGTTTCCAACACAGGCTGAGGGCATGAAAGCCCTCTTGCATCAACGGTGAGAATGTTCTCCATGCTTGTCTCCTCCTGTGGCAGGCCCTGAATCGAGTTTCTCGGCACGACACGCCCAATCCGCCGGGCAATCGCTGTAGAAATTTTCTGCCGTGGTCTTCCTATTCCGTGATAGTATTCGATGCTCAGAATATACAGCGATCTATAGGGTATGTCTAAATATTAGATCGCCTTGACCTCTGGAAAGCGAGCAGTCTCAGGAGAAAAGCGTGAATAGAATAGGCTTCGTCGGGGCGGGAAATATGGGCTCTGCCCTTATTCCCGGCCCGGGCCGGACAATAAAGACCGAAGCGAACATGATAGCGGCTTTTGACGCTGACTCAGTCACATCGCAAGC
>Ga0172370_10008834_pt1 | contig 11971 bp, 11 predicted proteins | sample LakKiv5m_FD_114538 | JGI IMG/M metagenome (GOLD analysis project Ga0172370, IMG submission 114538) | Freshwater microbial communities from Kabuno Bay, South-Kivu, Congo - kab_022012_11.5m | ecosystem: Environmental > Aquatic > Freshwater > Lake | place: Democratic Republic of the Congo...
CCGCTGTGCTGACTAAAAAGTAAATCGATATTATTAAAAAATCCGCCGGGCAATAGTGCCACCGGCAAAGCTTTAGCCCCCAGCACTCCGCCCAAAAATATAGCCAGCGCTAAACCAGCCATTTTTTCCGGCGCTAAATCTTTCTTCTTAGCCAGATAAAGCAATAATAGATATCCCGCACTAAATCCGAGCCCGACAAACAGGCCCCAAGTATAAAGTTTTATTGGCCCAAGATTGAATTGGTCAAAAACAAAATATGGAAGCATGCACTAAATTTTATAATTTTTAAATAATTTTTAATTTCTTAATGTTTTAAAATTTAGACATTAAGATTTATTTATAAAATTAAAAATTGGAAATTAAAAATTTTAATACCCCGTAAGCTTGCTCGTTATCGACTCCAGTGGATCATCCGCGTGAAATCGCCGAATTACGTAGCGATATTTTGGCATCTGATCAATAATTTTGTAAACGCTTAAAGCTGCCTGGTAACCGGCTGCTCTAGTCGCCTCGATAACTTTTTCATTAAAACTGCCACCCGGATAGGCTAAGTAATCTATTTTCTTTCCAATTTTTTCTTCAATTATTTTTTTACTCTCTTCCAGTTCTTTTTTTAAAACCGCACCCGACAACACAGATAAACTCGGATGATCCAAAGCGTGACTCCCAATTGCCATGCCATTATCGCTCATCTCTTTAATTTGCGACCAGGTTAAAAAAGTTTCTTTGCCCACCCAGTCAGTTGTAATAAAAAAAGTAGCCACCATGCCATATTGCCGAAGTAACGGATAGGCCCATTTATATTGTCCGTAGCGGCCGTCATCAAAAGTAATTGAAATCGCCTTGGCTGGCAGTGGTTTACCCGTATCGAAATAAGAAAGCAAGTCATCAATCAAAACCGTCTGGTAGCCATTCTCTTGAAAATATTTTAGATGCGCCTCAAACCCCTCGGGCGAAACCGTAAAAGCTCGATCCGTAATTGTGGAGCTGGCCTCACTTGGCATTGGCCGAATGTGATGATAATTAAAAACTGGAAATTTTATGACCGCATCTTCCGCTGGTTTTTGATAAGCCTGTTCATCTGATGGCAAGGGCTTAAAAATTGGCTCCTTAGATGGTTCTTGTGATGGTATCGGCGTTGATGTCTCCATAGATTGAATCGTGGCTCTAGCCCCTTCTTCTGTCTTTGAATTAAACCAGCCAGAATAAAAAAGCCACCCTGCTGCAGTTAGCAAAATCACGACCAGAATAAAAAACAAGCAATTTTTCATTGGTTTTATTATAACAGAATCGCCGCTAAAAATAAAAAGCACCGCTAGAGTTCAGCGATGCCTTGTGATAACCTAACGCGAAAGCCGCTTTTATAATTTGCGCGCTTTTTTGGCCCAGACCATAAAAATACCCGCGATGACTAAAACCGTCACGGTCGCTAGCAGCAACAACCACGGGTAGCCTCTCATACCCTGCATAAAAACTTCGTACGCCCCAGGAATATATATGCCTTTTGAAAGAGCCTCGAACATCATACCGGTATCCTCCTTTCGTCTTAGTATTCAAGACCGCTAGTTTTATCGCGCTATTTTTGGCCGAGAGCTTCGCCGTTTGAACAACGATAAAATTATTTGCAGCGCGGCGCGTTACCAGAAGAACTACGCCGGGATAACAATTTTTTCAAAATCACACAGCTGTCCGGCTATTTGCACGATGTTTTTTAACAACGCCAGCCGATTATTCCTGACCTCGGTTTTTTCGGCCATGACCAGCACATTATCAAAAAAATCATTTATGGGGGTGATCAATTTTTTAAGCGTTTCAATCACGCCTGAATAATTATTTTTTTTCAACTCTTCGGCAATTTCTTTTTTCACTTTTTCCACCCAGCCATAAAGATTTTTTTCCCAATCATTTTCAAATAAAGCAATTTCCACTTTATCCCCAACTGCTTTCTGGGATAAGGTGTAGGCCCTTGATAGCGCGACAGTTAAATTTTTAAATTCGCTCTTTTCCGCGACCGAGGCTAAAACCACTAGCTTCCCTCTGAGCGACAATAAATCACCCAATTTATGATCAATGAGCGAGCTGATTAAATCGTACCTAAAACCGCTCTCGTCAAGAATGACTTTTAGCCTTTGCTTAAAAAATAAATCTAAATCCGGCTTTAAAGAAGCCTTATTCACAATAATCTTATCGTCAAACAAGCTAATGACCGAATCGAATAAATAATCTAGATTAATCTTTAAAGAATTTTTTAAAATTATATTTATCACGCCGATAGCTTGCCGCCGCAAACCAAAAGGATCATGCGACCCCTTCAACCTAACACCCAGTGCGAAAGAACCGGTAATTGAATCAACTTTATCGGCGAGACTAATGATAATGCCCAAATCATCCGAGGGGAGCTCATCTCCTGAATAACGAGGCAGGTAATGACTGCGAATTGCCTCTGCAACTTCGACATCTTCCCCATTTTTAAGGGCGTATTCCTTGCCCATAACGCCCTGCAGCTCACTGAATTCATTAACCATACCTGTCACCAAATCAGCCTTGCAGAGCAAAACAGCTCGTTCTAGCTTTTGAAAACGATCTTTGGGTAAATTTAATTCTTTTCCAATCAAGCGGGATAACTTTAAGATTCTTTGAACTTTGTCGTAAACCGTTCCTAATTTAGCCTGATAGACTATCCCCTTTAAATCATTCGCCCTTTGTTCCAGCGTCTTTTTCAAGTCTTCGTTATAGAAAAACTGCACATCTTCTAAGCGGGCCCGCAAAACTCTTTCGTTCCCTTTTTGAACCGCTTTTAATAACCGAGTATCGCCATTTCTAACTCCAACAAAACAAGGCAGTAATGTTTCGCCCCGAAAAACCGGAAAGTATCTTTGGTGGTCCCGCATCGGCGTGATCACCGCATATTTTGGCAGAGCCAGAAATTCTTTATCGAAAGAACCGGAAAACGCGGTCGGATATTCCACCAAATAAACAATCTCCTCCAACAACTCGGCCTCAATAATAATTTTAGCGTCGAGATCTTTTTCTAATTTATTAATCTGCTTTAAAATAATTTCTTCCCGCTCCTTTTGATCAACAATGACTTTCTCCCGCCTTAATATATCTAAATATTTTTCCGCGCTCTTGATAACGATTTTACGGTCAGAAAGAGTTCTGTGCCCTCTTGTCGTGTTAGAAGTTTTCAGATCTTCTATGGAGAAATTTATCACTTTGCTATTAAACAAGGCGACCAGCCATCTGATAGGCCGGGCGAATCTGATATCATAATCACCCCACTTCATCGACTTGGGAAAATTGAGCGAGAGAATTATTTCCGGCAATATTACTTCCAGCAACTTTTTAGCTTCCGCTCCTTTTGTAAATTTTTTAACAAAAACGTATTCACTGCTGCCAACCGTTTCAAAAAAAAGATCTCCGGCTGAGCAATTATTATTTTTTAAAAATCCCTCCAGCGCTTTGGTGAGCTGATTCTTTTCGTCATAGGCGGCTTTTTTAATTGGTCCCCGCACTTTTTCTTCTAGATCGTTTTGCCGGCTGGCGATATCGGAAACCAAGAGCGCGATTCTTCGAGGAGTACCAAAACACTCTACTTTCCCGAAATTGATCCTATTTTCCAACAGCTTCTCTTCGGCTTTAGTTTTTAGCTGAAGAAGCGCTCCCGTCATAAATTTTGCTGGAATTTCTTCAGTCCCGATTTCAAGTAACAGTTTATTTGTCATTTTGTTGCTCTTTTTATTTTTTTCGATTTCATTAAAGGAAAACCCATTTTTTCCCGCTGAAGCAGATAGGCCGCAGCGATTGCTTTGGCCAGATCCCTAACCCGGCCGATAAACCGGGCTCTCTCCGTCACGCTAATGGCGCCTCTCGCATCAAGAATATTAAACATGTGAGAACACTTTAAAACATAATCATAAGCGGGCAGGACAAGATCTTTGCCAATTACGGCGTTAGCCTCTTTTTCAAAAATACTAAATAAATCGAACAACATCTTCGTGTCGGCTAGCTCAAAATTATATTTTGAGTGTTCGTATTCCGCCTCATGAAAAATATCGCCATACGAAATATTCTTGCTCCACATGACATCGTAGATATTATCTTTTTCCTGAATAAACATTGCCAGTCTCTCCAAGCCGTAGGTAATTTCCGCGGTAACCGGCTTGCATTCCACGCCGCCCATTTGCTGAAAATAGGTAAATTGAGTGACTTCCATTCCATCAAGCCAGACTTCCCAGCCAAGCCCCGAAGCGCCTAGGGTTGGCGACTCCCAATTATCTTCCACGAACCTGATATCATGATCCTTGGCAATAATACCAATGCTTTTTAGGCTTTCTAGATAAAGTTCCTGCACATTGTCCGGCGATGGTTTTAAAATTACCTGAAACTGATGATGCTGAAAAAGCCGGTTAGGATTGTCGCCATATCTTCCATCGTTCGGCCTTCTGGAAGGCTCAACATAAGCGACGTGCCAAGGTTCCGGGCCCAGAGCCTTTAAAAACGTCAAAGGATTCATAGTGCCCGCCCCCTTCTCTACGTCATAGGGATTGGCAATCACGCAACCAAACCTTCCCCAATAATTCTGAAGATTGAGAATCAAATCCTGTAAAGTTAGCATCATAATTTTCTACAATTAGATTTAAATTTCGCGGTTAGCCCTTATGAGATTATGATAAAATATATTATCGATTAAATCAATTCAGCTGGCGAGAGCGCCCGATAAAAAGTGCGGAGTGGTAGCCCTAGGGGGAATCCGCCAAAGGAGGACAAGTCGGCCTCGCCTCTCGTCGCGCCGTCGCGCTCCTCGGGCTAGCCACCAGCTCGCGATTTTGCCTGCTGGCAAAATATCGCTCCGCTGTTCGATTCCCAATACGAGCCAAGCCATTGGCTCGTATTCACAAAACTGGTAGCCCTAGGGGGAATCGAACCCCCGTTGCATGGATGAGAACCATGCGTCCTAACCACTAGACGATAGGGCCAAGCTAAGCTTGGCTTAACCCGCGCTCAGCACGGGGCCAAGCTTAGCTTGGCTTAACCCGCGCTCAGCGCAGGGCCAAAATTTATTTAAATTTAGCACGTTTTGAAGGCATTTTCAACTCATCTAAAATTATCCACCGATTTCTTGCTTGACAAGTGAACGGATGTTCAATAGACTGGAGATATAAATAATTATCGAAAATTTATGGACCTCCAAAAACAATTAGCCAAAATTAGAAAATTTTATTTTGACCGCAAACGACTTCCCTCTTACCGCGAAATAGCTAAACTGCTAAATTTCAAATCCGTTAACGCCGCCTGGCGCGTGGTAAAACAATTGATTGAACAAGGTTATTTAGACAAAGATTCTCAGGGCAAACTTATTCCCAAAAAAATCGCCCATGAACTAAAAGTTCTGGGCACCGTAGAAGCTGGTTTTCCCACCATGGCCGACCAAGAAGAAATGGATACGATTTCTCTTGATCAATATCTTTTAACACGACCGGAAAATAATTATATGCTTAGGGTCATTGGCCGATCAATGATTGATGCCGGCATTTCGCCCAATGATTTGATTATCGCCGAATCAGATAAAGAACCCCTCAACGGCGACATTGTAATTGCCGAAGTTGATGGCGCCTGGACCATGAAATATTTTCAGAGACACAACAAAGAAATTGTCTTAGTTCCGGCCAACAAAGATTATCCAAACATCTACCCAAAACAAGAGCTAAAAATTGGCGGGGTCGTGGTATCCGTGATTAAAAAATATTATTAAATTAAACAAAAAAAGACCCTCGAGAGAGTGGTCTTTTTTTGTTTAATTTATTTTTTGTCCCAAGACTTATCCTGCCGCACCAATAGCTCTGCAGCTTTTTCTGGTTGAGCCATTATTTCTTTTACCACTTTTTCCATTCTGATTCCTTGTGATCCCTTAACTAAAATAACATCGCCTTCCTCCATTAAATCTCGTAAGAGACGCCCGGCTTCTTCGGCGCTAGCAAAATGAAAAACTTTTTCTTTTGACATTCCTTGCTTTTTTGCCTCATCAGACAAAAAGATTGCTCGCTCGCCAACTGCCAAAACAATTTCCACTACCTGCGCGGCCCTAACACCCGCCCGCCTGTGTGCCTCTTCAGTAAAAGAACCTAGTTCCAACATATCACCAATTACCGCTATTTTTCTTCCGGGCATTAACGCCAGTAGATCCAAGGCGCCCAACGTTGAACTCGGCGAAGAGTTATAGGTATCGTCAACAATCCAAGATTTTTTAATACCCGGAATCAACCGTAAACGCCCAGCCGGTAGTTCACAATTTTTTAGCCCACTGGTGATTTCTATTAGGTTCATCTTAAAGATAAGGCCCACGGCCATACCGGCCAGGATCGAATAGACTTGATGCTTGGCATAAACATTTTTTAAGCGAAGAGGCACATTACTGCCTTGATAATCAACCTTAAAAGAGATTCCAGCATCGCTTAAATCATCTAAGTGCTGCTCCAAATTAACCGCCCGCAAATTAGCTTTTTCGTCAAAACCATAACTAAAAATTTTTCCCTGGGTTCGGCGCGCCATACCCCTCACTCGCCCATCATCAAAATTCAAAACCGCCCAACCATCCTTTTCCAGGCATCTTAGAATATTAGATTTTTCTCTGGCGACCTGATCAGCCGTTTGAAAAAATTCAACGTGAACCGGAATTTCACCGATTGCCGTAACTACACTCACATCGCATTTTACAAAACTAGTTAGATAAGAAATATCACCCAATCGGTCCGCGCCCATTTCCAAGACAAGAACTTCCGGATAGTCTTTGGTATAAAAAATTTCAAATAGACCAACCAAGAAAACCCGCAACCAGCACCAGGAAGAACCGCCACCTGTTTCTTGCCCTAAGATAGTTAGGGGCACGCCGATCTCGTTGTTATAGTTTTTAATATTCCGCCGAACATTATATTTATCTTTTAAAATAGCGTAAATAACTTCTTTCGTAGAAGTTTTACCAACACTGCCCGTTACCCCAACAATCATTGGTTTATAACGCCAAAGGATTGCCTGGGCCAATATTTTTAAAATGAAGCAGAGTATTTTTTTAAGCATGCAATTTATGGTTGGCCTTCTGGCTGAATTTCATAATAGTTAAAAAGATATTGAGCAATCTCGGTAAAAACAGGCGCTAGCGATTCTGAAGCAAATGAGATTCCCCGCGGTTTTTCTAATTTCAAAAATATTAAAAATTTGGGATTATAGGCCGGTGCAAAACCCTCAAAAGAATGATTAGTGTCCGTTGGCGAATAACCATGACCCTCGGCGATTTGAGCGGTCCCAGTTTTACCAGCGACAAAGTATCCTGGCAGCTTAACCTTATCGTAACCATTACGGACCGTGCTCACTAGCATGGCGGTTAGCTTACCAGCGTTTTGGGGCGCCATGACTTGTCGAATAATCTGAGGCTGGGTTACTTCTTCTTGACCATCGGGCTTAACTATTTTCTCCACTAGATATGGTCTCATAAGCTTGCCGTCATTAGCAATAGCGGCCACTGCCGAAGCCATCTGAAGGGGCGTCACTAAAATTCCCTGGCCAAAAGCCGCATTAGCATAATTTATTTCTTTATTCTCCTCAATATTTTTTAAATTACCACCCACCTCAGCTGCCATATCAACACCGGTTAATTCGCCAAACCCAAAAGTCTCAATATATTTTTTAAAAGTTTCCCCGCCGATTAGTCTTTGCACAAAAATAACGCCCGTATTAATTGATTTTTCTAAAACTTTAGTCATAGTGCTCAAACCATAAGTTTTTTGCTGAGCATTTTGAATTATCCAGTTACCAATTTGCAAAGACCCGGTGTCTGTATAGGTTGTCTCAGGAGAAATTTTTCCTACATCAAGGCCAGCGGCCATAACCACGGGCTTAAAAACAGAACCCGGCTCATAAAGCTTTTGAGTGCAGGAATTCATAAAAAGATCAGCGTTCTCGGTTTTTTGATATTCGTTGGGATCAAAATCTGGCAAACTGGTCATAGCTATAATCGCACCAGTTTTTGGATTCATGATAATCGCGCAACCGCTAGCCGCTTTCCATTTTTCTATCACAGCTTTCATTTTTTGCTCTACCAAATACTGAATATTCTGATCCAGCGTTAAATAAATACTTGAGCCATCTTGAGCTGGATCAAGATTATAGTCGCCCATAAGCAACCAATTTCCTACCGCGTCTTTTTTCGAATCTAACAAGCCGCTCTTACCCGCTAAAAGTTCCTGATAATATTGCTCCAAACCATATTGGCCAACACGTTGAGAGTCCTTCATTCCCATAAAACCAAGAATATTTGACGCTAGGGTTCCCTGCGGATACCATCGCCAATCTTCTGGCGTCAGGTGAACACCTGGCAAATTTAATTCCGTAATCTTTTGAGTCGTTTCGTCGTCTAGCTTTGACTTTAGAGGCTCATAAGGATCATTTGGATCTTTAAGCTTCTCTAGCATCTTATCAATTGAAATGTCTAGCAAGGGAGCTAATTTTTCCGCGACCATATTTTTATCCTTTATTTCCTTGGGGGATAAAAAAGCGGTCTGAAAAGTGCGATTAGTCGCTAAAGATTGCCAGGCGCCGCCTTTTTCTTGAATAAAAATTTCCCCTCGGCGGGGAATTAATTTTGCCAGCACCTCCTGTTGATTTTGAGCAAGAGCGGTATAAAAACCGTGCTGGATAATCTGAAGTGAAAAAAGACGGGCAACAATGCAACCCGCGATTAAAAAAACAAAAGTCAATAGAGTATAGAACCTAAAATTGCCAAGCTTTTTCATACCGTTATTGATCAACTACTGCCTCTGAGACAAAACAAAAATCCCAGAAGGGACTTTTAAATAATCGATTTTTTCGATGCTAACCAAATTCAAACTCTTAGCCGCACTTTCTAGACTGCTCAAAGATTTTGCCCGCATTAAGTTAACCGATAACTGCTGGCTTTTATCTTGTTTTGCTTTCAATGAAGCTTGGGCCGCGCGCAATTCAAAATTCTTAGCAACCATCATATTAATCTGAGCCAAGTAGGCCACGCTCATAAAGAGCAGGCCGAAAATGATCGCCAAGCTTAAACTTATTTTGCCTTTTTGAACGGCAAAAGATTGATTGTTGCAATGATAATAGGTCATCGGACTTCTACTTAAAGGATTTCTAGGCCTTTTTAAAAACTCTTAATTTGGCACTGCGGCTTCGCGGGTTAACTTGGATTTCCGCTTCGCCGGCAATAATCGGTTTTTTTGTTAAAATTTTACCTTGTTCTGCTTTTACTTGTTCCCTAAAAAAATTTTTAACTATTCTATCTTCCAAAGAGTGAAAAGAAATAACCGCTAGCCTTCCCCCATCGGATAAAACATCGACTGCCGCAGGAAGAAATCTCTGAAGATTTCCCAATTCGTCGTTAACGGCAATTCGCAAAGCCTGAAAAGTTCTCGTAGCAAAATGTATCCTTGCATGTTGAAGTTTCTGGGGAATCGCCGCTGCAATAACGTTGAGCAGCTCCTTCGTGGTTAAAATCGTCTTTACTTTTCTAAAGCTGACAATGGCCTCACTAATCTTTCTGGCCCAAGGTTCTTCACCGTATTCCTTTATAATTTTCTCGATCTCATCCTTCTGCCAATGATTAATAATTTCTCGAGCCGGTAAATCGTTTGATTGGCTATAGCGCATATCTAGCGGTTCATCTTTCAGAAAAGAAAAGCCTCGTCCACTGGCCCCCAGCTGATCAGAAGAAAATCCCAGATCTACCAAAATTCCGTTTATCGGACCAAAATTATTTTCTACTGTATTCTTTTTTAAATTAGCGTAACTGTCATTTATAAAAATTGTTCTCTCCAGTAAATTGCCTTCTTTGTCACCCACAATCTTCTTGGCTCGATCAAGCGACTCGCTATCCCAGTCAAAACACATTACCTTTCCGTCTGGATAATTTTTTTCTAAGATCGCTAGGGTGTGTCCTGCCGCGCCGCAAGTCCCGTCAACAAAATTTTCGCCCGGTTGCGGATTCAAATATTCTATTACTTCTTCAACAAGAACAGGAATATGCATGATTGTATTTTTATCGCTCCCGAACCGCAAGCCGTAAGCATGAAGCTTACTGTTTGCGGCCTCCGGTTCGGTTGCGACTAAAAGCCCAGTTCTGATAATTTTGCCGCCATGTCACCTACCGTCTTCTCTGTCTTTTGTTTATATGTATCCCACTGCTTCTGATCCCAAATTTCCAAATGATTAAAAACGCCGGCGATCACTACATTTTTTTCAATAACTGCATATTGTTTCAAATAATCAGGCATTAAAATTCGGCCAAGACCATCAAACTCCACTTCCACTGCGCCAGAAAGAATAACCCGCGCTAATCCCCGCGCTTCTACTTGGCCAGTTGGCAACTTGCTTAACTTGTCGGCTAGTTTTTCCCACTCTTTTAAGGGATACAACGCTAAACAATTATCAAGACCACGCGTCAGTACCGCGCCCCGGCCTAATTCTTTTCTGAGTTTAGCAGGAATTGCTAAACGTTTCTTTTCGTCAATGGTGTGCTGATATTCTCCGATTAACATGCCAATTTTGTCTAAAATTATTAACGTAGCTAAATAATTTTAGCTACAAAAGAGAGCACCCCGCCCTCTAGGCTCGAATTTTTCAACGCGCAGAGGGCGGGGTAAATCCTTTTCTGCTAAAATTTCATCGCCACTCGAGGATGGACTCGAAATTTTAGACAAAGGACTTATCCCCAGAAACGGATACTTACTAACATCTTTATCCACAATTATCCACTACAAGTATATTATATTCCACTTTTAATATTTGCGTCAACTAGCCATATTTAGCCATATTTGCCTTCTCCCCTACAAAAGCTAAAAAGCCTTGCTTGAGCCAAAAATAAAAGAATCAGATCCAAAAATCTGATTCTTTTATTAACAAGTTATCCACTGGGCCTATTTTTATAAAACTTTATTGAGCTAAAGAGTTGTGGGTGATGCTGGGTTCGAACCAGCGACCTTTGCAATGTGAATGCAACGCTCTACCAGCTGAGCTAATCACCCCCGCCCCATTATTTTATTCAATATATCTTATCTTATTCACCAGCTTTTCATGAGGCTTTTCGATAACGTCTCGAACAAAACGATCAAACATATGGTAGCGATAATCAAATTCTTTCACGTTCATCGAAGCATATTCTATTTCCTTGCCAACTTCCGACTCAATCTCTGACAAAAATTGCCTTAATTTTTTGTCATCAATATTGTCACCGACTAAAAATAAATCCACCCGACTGCTATCAAGATTTAAAAACACGCCACCAATCAAGGCCAATTTTATTTGACCCAACTTTAAAATTTTAGCCAATATCTTATCCTTAGAAGTTGGGCTCGATTTCAGAATTAAGCTTTGTAGCTCATAATAAAAATCGAATCCGGAATTAACGCTGTAGTAAATGCCCCCTTCGATTTGCTTCTTGGCATTAGCTTTTATATTTTTTGCTTTTAAAAAATTGATGCTTTCCAATCCTTTCACCTGCTTAGTGATCGTTTCCTTGGAAGATTGAGTTTTTCGAACAATATCGCTCATCGAAAAAGAGCCATTCGGATTTCTTAAAAAAAGTTTTAATAATTTAACTTTAGCTGACGAATCAAATAACTGTTCTAAAATTTGCTCTGGCATATTTTTGTAAATATAACTGATCGTTGTTAAAGACAAGCCGAGGCGAGTCTTGCTAGCAACAAATCAATCACAAAAAAATAGGGCTTTTCCCCCTACGAAAAAGCTAGATTAATTGATTAATTTAAGATTAAGTCTTTTTTTAGATATAATCAAGTACCTGTCCGGCAAGGGCAAAGTCGCCCTCCTCTACCCTATTTTAACAAAAATGATATAATACTCCCATGATAAAAACCGAAGAGATTCTGATTCGCGGGCCAAAAAACAAAGAGACTATTTGTGATATTTTTTTGTATGAACCAGAAAA
>Ga0172370_10008835_pt1 | contig 11969 bp, 12 predicted proteins | sample LakKiv5m_FD_114538 | JGI IMG/M metagenome (GOLD analysis project Ga0172370, IMG submission 114538) | Freshwater microbial communities from Kabuno Bay, South-Kivu, Congo - kab_022012_11.5m | ecosystem: Environmental > Aquatic > Freshwater > Lake | place: Democratic Republic of the Congo...
ATTCACACCCGGCTGGCCCGGAAATCCCATCCGAGACCGACATCCGGCGGGCGACTTATCCTGATAGCGTGTATCTGATCTGCTCGCTCGCCGATTTTGCGCGGCCCAGCGTGCGCGGCTTCAGGATTGTGGCAGGCAAGACCTGGGAAGTGGCGCTGAGCGAGGCGACTACGTAGGCTTTCTTACTTGACAACCGTGCACTCCGCGGCTACACTTGGGCAAGTAAAGCTCAAGAGGCGAACGTACCGATGTTAAACATCCTGATCGCGCATCCAAACACCTGCTCGTGTCTGTAGCGGGCGTGCGTTGGCATGATGCCAGCCACACCCGCTGCGATTCTGACGCGAGCGATGCGCCGTGCAGGATGATTTCGTAGCCCAAATCGGCAATATCTGAGTCGGGAGTGTTCCGTTGGCTGTTCAATTACGGGCGTAACCGGCTAAAGCCTTGAACCCTGGTTGTCAGGGCTTTCGATATCTCGTATCCTACACAAGCTCATCGCGGGGCCATGTACGATTGGCCCGGATGAGCTTGTTCTTTTTTGGGCCCGTGGTGCAGCGCGCCACGTAAATCGTATAAAACAAGGAGTCTACCCATGTCCAGGATCGTCAACAATATCACTGAACTGATCGGTAACACCCCGCTCGTCAAACTGCGCCGCGTCACCGCGGGCGCGGGGGCAGAGGTTCTGGCGAAGCTCGAATTCCAGAACCCAGGCGGCAGCGTCAAGGATCGCATCGCGCTGAGCATGATCGGGGCGGCCGAGGCGGCCGGCAAGCTCGGTCCCGACACGATCATCCTGGAGCCGACGAGCGGCAACACTGGCATCGGCCTGGCGATGGTGGCGGCAGCCAAAGGCTACAAGTGCGCCCTGGTCATGCCCGACACGATGAGCATCGAGCGCCGCAAGCTGCTGCGCGCTTACGGCGCGGAACTGATTTTGACCCCCGGCGCGGAGGGGATGCGCGGCGCGATCCGCACGGCGACCGAGATGGCCGCCGCCGACCCGCGCTATTTCATCCCGCAACAATTCGAGAACCCGGCCAACCCGGCCGTCCATCGCCGCACCACGGCCGAAGAGATCTGGCGCGACACCGATGGCGCGCTCGATATCCTCGTGTCAGGCGTCGGCACCGGCGGCACGCTGACCGGCGTGGGCGAGGCGCTCAAGCCGCGGCTGCCGGGCTTGAAAATCATCGCGGTCGAGCCGTCCGCGTCGCCCGTCCTATCCGGCGGCAAGCCCGGCCCGCACAAGATTCAGGGCATCGGCGCGGGCTTCGTGCCCGGCGTTTTGCAGACCGGGTTGATTGACGAGATCGTCCAGGTCGCCAACGAGGAAGCATTCGCCATGGCGCGGCGCGTGCCGGTAGAGGAAGGCATCCTGGTCGGCATCAGCTCGGGCGCGGCGATCCATGCGGCCGTGCAGGTCGCCAGCCGGCCGGAAAACGCCGGCAAACGGATCGTGGTCATCGTGCCATCGAACGGCGAGCGCTACCTGAGCACTGCGTTGTTCGCAGATTTGCAGTGACGGATGACGAAAGACGAAGGACGAAGGACGAAGAAGCCTCGTTATCGGTCTTTTGTCGTTCGTCTTTCGTCCATTCCCAGGAGCAACCATGCTAAACGCCATTCGTCGCGATCTCCAGGCTGTTTTCGACCGTGATCCGGCCGCACGCAGCGTCTTGGAGGTGCTCCTGCTCTATCCCGGCCTGCACGCGGTCTGGTTGCACCGGGTGGCGCACGCCTTCTGGCGCAACGGTTTTTATTTCCTGGGCCGCCTGACGAGCAACCTCTCCCGCTGGCTGACCGGCATCGAGATCCATCCCGGCGCGCAGATCGGCCCCGGATTTTTCATTGATCATGGCATGGGCACCGTGATCGGCGAGACGGCCGAAGTCGGGCAAAACGTGACCCTCTACCACAATGTCACCCTGGGCGGTGTCAGTTGGGAAAAGGTGAAGCGGCATCCGACCCTGGAGGATCATGTGGTGGTGGGCGCGGGCGCGCAGGTGCTCGGGCCGATCACGATCGGCGCGCACAGCCGGATCGGCGCCAACTCGGTCGTCGTCAAGGACGTACCCCCGAACTCGGTCGTCGTCGGCATTCCGGGCCGCATCAAGAGCCGCAACGGCGATGCCGTGATTGACGCCGAGCGCGAAGATCTGCAACACAACCGCCTGCCCGACCCGAACGCCGAGACGCTGCGCCACCTTACCGCCCGCGTGGTCTCGCTCGAACATTCCTTCCGGCAATTGCAGTTGGTGGATGATCGCCAGATGGCGGACGCCTGGGTGGAAAGCGGCGGCAGCCATATCTGAACGCGGCACGTTGCATCCCGCTCTGGCCGGTCTCCGACCGAACCAGCTCCCGCTCTGGCCAGTCTCCGACCTCGCGCTCTGGCCGGTCTCCGACCGAGCCAGCGAATGGCTGCGCCGAGAATTTCATCTTCGGGCGCTTGACGGTATAATTGCGGCACAACCTGACTGAATCACTGCCCGGAACTACGGGGCACGCTGTGTGCAGCAATTGGAGGCCCGTCATGCCGTCCCCTTTCCCTGGAATGGATCCTTATCTCGAAGGTGAGATGTGGCAGGAGTTCCACAGTCGCCTGGCGAATCAAATCAGTGCGCAACTTTTGGCTGTGCTGCCGCCGTCGTACACGGCGCTGCTGGCCAAGCGTTATATCGTTGACCAAACCTCGCTGGATCCCCGGGCAATCTATCCCGATGTCCATATCGCAAAAATCGCAGAGAGCCTCCCGGCCTATACTGTGGACAGAGGCTCAGCGCGAGGCCGCCTGTCGCATCTGCCAATCCGGTTGGTCAATCCGCAGATCGTCACCGAAAAGATCCCCGTGCTCAGCATCGAGATTCGCGATGTAGCCAAACGTCGCCTGGTGACGCTGATCGAAATCCTGTCGCCCGCCAACAAGCGGGGTCAGGGCGCCTGGGAATATCAATCGCGACGCCGGGAACTGCTCAAGCGTCACGTGCATCTTCTGGAATTGGATCTATTGCGTGCGGGCCGGCGCATCCCGCTGTGGGGTGAGCTGCCGCCCGCGGCCTACTATATCCTGCTGAGCCGCGCCGATGATCGCCCGGCGACCGAAGTCTGGCCGGTCGCTTTGACTGAGACCTTGCCGGCCGTCCCCGTGCCGCTCCATCGCCCCGACGCCGACCTGACCCTCGATCTGCAAGCGGCTGTGACCGCCTGCTTCGACCTGGTGCATTACGAGCGGCTGCTTGATTACACCGCCGCGCCGCCGCCCCCGCCGCTCACCGCCGAGGAGACGGCCTGGGTCGAGGCGACTCTGCAAGGGGCCGGCATCCGCCCGCGCCCGGTGAGTACGCCATGACTGATCCGCGCCGCGTCACTGTCATCTCGACCGTGCTCAACGAGGGCGAGGCGATCCGCCGCCTGTTGGACAGCCTGGTCGCGCAGACGCGGCGCCCCGATGAGGTGGTCATCGTGGATGGCGGGTCGCGCGACAATACAGTGGCGGTGATCGAAACCTATGCCGAGCGCCTGCCCCTGCGCGTGCTGGTCGAGCCGGGGGCCAATATCTCGCGCGGTCGCAATGTGGCGATCGCCGCCGCAACGAGCGAGGTGATTGCCTCGGTGGATGCCGGCGTGTGGCTGGAGTCGGGATGGCTGGAGAAGCTGACGGAGCCGTTTGAATCAGCGAATCTCGAACCCACGCATTCGCCATTCGCCATTCGCGTATCCGCTCGTTCGCCACAGGCCGTGGCTGGATTTTTCGTGCCGGATCCGCAGACGACCTTCGAGCTTGCGATGGGCGCGACGGTGCTGCCGACCCTGGCCGAGGTGAACCCCGCGACCTTTCTGCCATCCAGCCGGTCGGTCGCGTTCACCAAGACCGCGTGGGCCGCGGCCGGCGGCTACCCGGAATGGCTGGATTACTGCGAAGACCTGATCTTCGATTTTCGCCTCCAGGAAGTCGCCGGGCCGTTTGGCTGGGCGCCGGCGGCGGTCGCCCATTTCCGGCCGCGTGGCTCGCTGGCCGCGTTCTACAAGCAGTACTATCGCTACGCGCGCGGCGACGGTAAGGCCGACCTCTGGCGCAAGCGTCACGCCATCCGGTATGCGACCTATCTGGCGGCCCTACCGGGCTTGCTGGCGCTGGCTCTGCTGCACTCGCCCGCCTGGCTATTGGCGCTGCTCGCCGGCGCGGCCGTCTATTGCCGGACGCCGTATCGCCGGCTGCGGCCGCACCTGGCCGGCCTCGCGCCCCGCGCCCGCCTGGCCGCGCTCCTGCTTGTGCCCGTCATCCGCGTCGTCGGCGATGTGGCCAAGATGCTGGGGTATCCGGCCGGGTGGCTCTGGCGGTTACGGAACTGGTCGCGAGCGGAGATCCATTGGCGGCAGGAGAAGTCCGAATTACGAGTATCGTAAGACTGTTGGGGGCATGATTGACAGTTTAGCCGTCTGAACTTAAAATGCCCCCAAAGAGACGGCCGCGTCGGAGGTGAAGACATGACACTTGATGAAATTTTCCGGGACATCCATGCAATGGAAGAAGACCTGCTCACCTATGAGCGAAAATATGGTGTGCTGTCCGATGTTTTTTACGAATCGTATCGAAATGGCGAAGAGCCAGCCGATAGCGCTTGGGTGCTTGACTGGAGTGATTGGGCTGGCGCTTATGAGATTTGGCTGCGTCGCCGTCGGCAGTATCAGGAAGCCATGGATTCACTTAAGGCGCAAACCAAGCTTTCTATCGTGATCGAACGGGCGGCGCGACGTGAACCCATTCCGATCCCGGCGTGAGTACGAGGAATACGTCTATACTTTGCCACTGCGGTATCCGATTGTAGAAATTTCGACGCTAGTGGTAGCTCAGCGCGGGGCGCACGTTGTTACGTTGGCCGGTGAGTTGGTTTCCCCGGCTGGTTATCGCCTCAAAGTCAAGGAACGCTTTAAGCATATCCCACCGGACATAAAACATCACCGCCTTCCGGCGCCTGGCCTTTCTTTTGCGCGTCCCAACCTGCCTATATTGATTCAAGAGATCGAAAACCTGTTGGCTACCCCCTGATTTCGCCTTTTCCACGTTCCGCTTTAGAATAACGCTTCATCGTTGTCCGATTCACAAAGGAGGACTCATTCATGCAGCTACTCAAAGATCGCATCATCCGTGAAGGCGTCAACATGGGGCGCGGCATCCTCAAAGTTGACTCGTTTATCAACCATCAGGTGGACCCGGCCCTGATGTTGGCGGTCGGCGGCGCGTTGGCCGCACGGTTCGCCCACCTGGGCGCCAATAAGATCGTCACCGCGGAAATCAGCGGCATCGCGCCCGCGCTGACGACCGGCCTGGCCCTCGGCATCCCAGTGGTCTATGCCCGCAAGACCAAGCCGGTGACGATGCACCCCAACGCCATGTTCGCCCACGCGCCCTCGCACACCAAGGGCGTGATGACCGAGTTGATGATCTCGCCCGAATTCTTGGGGCCGCGCGATCACGTCCTGGTGATTGACGATTTTCTGGCCCGCGGCGAGACGATCCGGGCCTTGGTGGATCTGGTGCGGAAGGCCGGCGCCAGCCTGGTGGGCATCGGCGCAGTGATCGAGAAGCGGTTCGAGGGCGGTCGAGCGGCCCTGTCGGAGCTGGATGTGCCCATCGAAACGCTGGCCGTCATCACGAGCATGGACAACGGCAAAATCGTCATCGAAGAGTAGCGCAGCCATGTCCAAGCACGACACCATCGCCATCCTTGACTACGGTTCGCAAACCGCGCAGTTGATCGCCCGCCGCGTGCGCGATCTGCACGTCTACTGCGAGCTGATCCCCTGGGACGCTCCCGAAGAACGTATCGCCGCGCTCAACCCGGCCGGCTTCATCCTGTCGGGCGGGCCGGAGAGCGTCTACGATCCGGGCGCGCCGCGGCTGCCTGACCAAGTGTTGGCTTCGGGCCGGCCGGTGCTGGGGATCTGCTACGGGATGCAGTTGCTGGCGCACGCGCTCGGCGGCCGGGTGGATCCGGCCGCTCGCCGCGAGTATGGCCTGGCCGAGATCACCCTGACCGACATCGTTAATCCACTCTTCGCCGGCCTCCAACTTCCGGCCTCCAACTTCCAGCTACCGGTCTGGATGAGCCACGGCGACCACGTGGCTGACCTGCCGCCCACCTTTGCGCCGCTGGCGATTACCCCCGCCTCGGTGGCTGCGATGGGCGATGTCGGCAGCGGAATCTACGGCGTGCAGTTTCACCCCGAAGTGCAGCACACACCGCAAGGCCGCGCGTTGCTGCGCAACTTCGTGTTGGATGTCTGTGGCTGCCGGCCTGATTGGACGCCCGCCAACTTCATCCAGGAAGCGGTGGCCGCGATCCAGGCGCAGGTCGGCGGCGCAGGGCATGTCATCTGCGGGCTGAGCGGCGGGGTGGATTCGGCCGTGGCCGCGGCCTTGCTCCAACGCGCCATCGGCGACCGGCTGACTTGCATCTTCGTGGATCATGGCCTGCTTCGGCAAGGCGAAGCGGCGCAGGTGGTCGAAACCTTTCAGCGCCACATGGGGATGCGCCTGATCGCGGTCAATGCGGTCGAGGAGTTCCTGGCCGATCTGGCTGGCGTCACCGACCCGGAGATCAAGCGCAAGCGCATCGGCGCACGCTTCGTGCGCACCTTCGAGGCGGCCGAGGCCCAGGCCGCGCGCGCAGGTGGCGCCCACGCCGCATTCCTCGCACAGGGGACCCTCTACCCGGATGTCATCGAATCGGCCAGCCGGTCCGAGCAGCGCACCGCGCGGACGATCAAGACACATCACAACGTCGGCGGCCTGCCCGAAGACATGCAGTTCGCGTTGATCGAGCCATTGCGCCTGCTTTTCAAGGATGAAGTGCGCGCGGTCGGCGAGGCGTTAGGTCTGCCCGACGAGATTGTCTGGCGGCACCCCTTCCCCGGCCCCGGCCTGGCGATCCGCATCCTGGGCGAGGTCACCTGGTCGCGCTTGGAGACGCTGCGGCAGGCGGACGCGATCTTCCTGGAAGAGTTGCGCGCCGCCGGACTGTACCGCGCGGTCTCGCAGGCATTCGCCGTGCTCCTCCCCGTGCGCTCGGTGGGCGTGATGGGCGATGGCCGCACCTACGCCGACACCATCGGGCTGCGGGCCGTCACCACCGACGACTTTATGACCGCCGATTGGGCGCATCTGCCCTACGATCTGCTCGGTCGCGCCAGCAACCGGATCGTCAATGAGGTTCCGGGCGTCAATCGCGTGGTATACGACATTTCGTCCAAGCCGCCGGCGACGATCGAGTGGGAGTAGCTTCCCGTCCCCATCATGCGTAGACTGCTCATCTTCCTCCTGGTTTGTCTGCTCATCGGCGGGGCGCTCCTGACGCCTTCGTACCTGCGCTATCGCAATACGCGCGGCGCTGTGCCGCCGGGGGTGCGGGTGGGCGGCCTGGAATTCGGCGGCGCCGATGAGCAATCCGTGACTGCAGCCCTCAACCGGCAGTTTGCCGAGCCGATTTCGGTCTACTACGCCGACCAACGGATCCTGCTGCGCCCGGCGATGCTTGATTATGCAGTGGATGCGCCGGCGATCCTGGCCGAGGCGCGCGCGCTGGAAACCCCCGGCCATCTCCTGCGCGTTTGGCTGGCCGCTGCGCTGCATCGCCCACCCGTGGTGGTGGATGTGCCGCTGCGCTACAAACTCGACCGCGACAAATTGGATGGCTGGCTGACCGATCTGGCCGCGCGCCTGGATCGCCCGCCGACCCCGCCCAAGGCGCTCCCCGAACGCAGGATGATCGCGCCGGGCCAGTCGGGGCGCCAACTCGACATTTCTGCATCGCGCGACCGCCTCATCACCGCGCTCAACGATCCCCATACCCGAACCGTCAACCTGGTGGTGCGCGAGACCGCGCCGCCGCCCGCCGACCTGGCGCTTCTGAACGAACTGCTGCAAGCGCGCATGGCGGAATTCCCTGGCGTCGCGGGGCTTTTCTTGAAACACGTTTCGACCGGTGAAGAGGTCGCGATCAACGCGGATGTGGCCTATTCGGCGATGGGAACGATGAAGCTCGTCGTCCTTCAAGAAGCGCTGCGGGCTTTGGAGATCACGTCCGATCCGCGCGCCGGCCCCTTGATCAGCCAGACAGTGTCGCTGGCTGGCTTCGATACAGCGAATGAACTGCTGGCGCTGATCGGGGACGACGATGCGGCGGCGGGTGTGGCTGCGCTCAACCGTTCACTGCGCAAGTTGGGCTTGCAGAATACGTTCATGGCCGCGCCCTTCGACCAACCCGGCCCGCGTAGCAACACCCCGGCCAGCAGCCGCACCGATATCACCACCCGGCCTGATCCTTTCGTCCAGACGACCCCGCGCGAAATGGGTGTGGTGATGCAAATGCTGGTCGAATGCAGTCGCGGCGGCGGCACGCTCCTCGCCGCATACCGCGACCAGATCACGCAGGCGGAGTGTCAGCGCCTTTTGGCGTCTCTGCAACTGAACCCCGTCACCGACCTGATCGTTTCTGGACTGCCCAAGGCTGCGCAAGCCGTTCACCGGCACGGTTACACCAGCGAGGTCGAAGGCGATGTCGCCGCAATTTGGGGCCCGACCGGGCCGTATGTGCTCAGTATCTTTCTGTATCGGCCAGCATGGCTGGAGTGGAGCTTCGCATCGGAGACGATGGGGGAGTTGGCGAAGATCACGTGGGATTACTTTGCGCTGGCGCACGCACAGTGAGGTCAACAGACAGCCCAGCATTACGAGTTCTCCATCCTGCTGCGTGATGAAGAACTCGTAATGATATGGGCTTGTCAAACAACTACTTCCTTGTTCGGGCTGGTCACCGAGCCGGGCACGGTCAGAGACCGGCCCGAGCCGGAAATTGTTCCTTGACAAAACCTATGCGCACGTTCAGCCTTCTGCCGGCGGCGCAGGCTCCGCGGGCGCCTCGGCCGGGGGTTCAGGCGCAACCGGCTTCTTCGGCTCCAGCCGCTCGACCAGCTTGCCCAGCTCCTGGTTGATGGCCTCCAGCCCGGTCAGCAGGCCCTTGCGGATCTCCTCCGCGACATCGCGCTCCTTGACCTCGGTCGCGACCTTCTCGGCTTGCTCCCGGAGTTGCTTCGCAGCATCGCTTTCGCTGGCCTTCTTGGCGGCGGTCGTCACCTCGTCGCTGAACTTACGCAGCCCTTCGGAGAACTCCGCCTCCAGCTTCTTGCGCTCTTCGCTCTCCCAGGCCGACTGAAATGCCTGGGCCACCAGTTTGCCCATCTTGCTCAGTTCATCCGTGATCGTGGATGGCGTGCGCGGTTGCTCGGTCATGTTACCCTCCCAATCTCTTATGGTCGTTTGTGTTTGTGTGTGCTGCGCCACTGCACTGCAAGGCGCGCATGTCTATCATGTCTCTATACGCAAGATGAAAGCAGAAGTCGCGCATCTTGATTTTTGAGTTATGCAACGCACGCCCAGGAGATAACGCGCTATGAAAAATAAACAGCTTCCCCTTTGGATCGCCCTGGTCGGGGTGTTGCTGACCGCGCTGGCGTGTGATCTAGCGCCCCAGGCCCCGACCCTGGCGGCGCCGGCGACAGCCACGCCCGGCCAACCTGTGCGCCCAAGCTCGATCCTCCCCACCGTTGCCCCGGACTTGAGCGTGACGACCCAGCCGCAGGCGACGCGCACCGCCCAACCGACCGCCGTGGCGCGCCCAACTCGCCCTATCGTCCAGCCGACCGCTGTGCCGCCGCGCGTCGCGGTCGCAACGGCCGCCATCGCAACGGCAACGCGCCCTGTGCCCCCAACAGCCGATCCGAAGCTGATCACCATTCGGGAAGCGGACATCAGCCAGGCTATCGTTGGCGGCGCAGGCGCAGAGCAAGGGCTGCAGGCCGTCGGGCTGCAGGTGCGTTTCCGCGATGGCAAGATGACCGTGTCAGCCGACGAGCTGGGCCTGGGGCCAGTGCAAGTCAAGCAACTGGTGATGGTGGGCCGGCTGCTGGCGCAAGACGGCCAACTCCGCTTCGAGGCAGAATCGGTGTCGCCGCGCAGCTTGGTCACGAGCCTGCTGCCGGCCCTGGCAAACCAGGCGTTGACCCAATATGCGGCGCAATGGTACGTCGAGGAGGTGCAGACCCGCGACGGCCGGCTGGAGTTGCGCATCCGCTGAAGGATCTGTTGGGGCAATGACTTACGGACACAGTCCGCAAACAACGCGCCCGCTTGAAAACTCCCGGCGCAGAGATGCTTCACTGGCGATTTGCCGCGACCGGCCTCGTGGCGTAGACCCGTTCAGCATGACCTCGGTCAGCCCAGCAAGCTCTTGATTACCACATTGCGCTTATCGTGTCCCTATTGTAGTTGCAATCACTTGCAACAAGCTCCATCATGTGGTATCATCGGATCATCAGCATCCTCAGCAGAGGGCGCCGATCAAATCCAATCACATGCGAGGTGTCCCATGCACTACGCGCCCGCGCCGATGCACATCCCTGATGGTTTTTTGTCGGTCTTGATCTCGGTCCTTTTCTGGATCGTGTCTCTGGCCTTTATGGCCTACGCGCTTAAACGCGTAAACCAGGATCTCGGTGAAAAACAGGTGCCGCTGATGGGGGTGTTGGCGGCGGCCATCTTCGCCGGACAGATGCTCAACTTCACGGTCGCCGGCGGCACCTCCGGCCATTTGTTGGGCGCGACCCTGGCGACGGTGCTGCTTGGCCCGTGGGCGGCCACCCTGGTGATGATCTGTGTGGTCAGTGTGCAGGCTTTGATTTTCCAGGACGGCGGCTTGCTGGCGTTAGGCGCCAACATCTTCAACATGGCGATTGTCGGCGTCATGGTGTCCTACTTCGCCTATCAGACCATTCAGAAACTTGCCCGCGGCCGGACCTGGGGACGTTACGTCGGCGGTTTTGGGGCCGCCTGGCTGGCGGTCGTTGTCGCGTCGTTGGCGACCGCGTTGGAGCTTGCGCTTTCTGGGACTTCGCCTGCGAACCTTGCGATCCCTGCGATGGCGGCCGTCCATACTCTCATCGGCATCGGCGAGGGGCTGATCACGGTTGGCGCCCTTGGCTTTTTGATGGGCGCGCGCCCCGATCTGCTCAAGCGACAAGAAGCGGGCGCGCCCGCCGGTCGGATCGTGTGGGTGGTTGGGCTGGTCATTGCACTGGGGCTGGCAGTGCTCTCTCCGTTGGCTTCTTCGCATCCCGATGGGCTGGAGTGGGTCGCAGAGCAGCAGGGGTTCATTGGCCTGGCCCAAAGTCCGCTCTACAACGTGATCCCTGACTACGCGTTTCCGGGGATTAACGATCCGGCCCTGGCGACGATCGTGGCCGGGTTGCTCGGCACGGTGCTCGTCTTCGCCGTCGCGCTGGGCATTGCATTCAGCCGGCGTCGGCGTACGCGCGCCGCGGCGGGTTAAGCTGACTGATCGAGCGCCATGCACGCCCACTTTCTCGACCCGTATCAGCCGCGCCCCAGCCTGATCCACGCGCTGGATCCGCGCGTAAAGCTGATGTTAGCGTTGGCTTTCATCCTCGCTGCGGCGCTGATCCCGATCGGCGCCTGGCCGGCGTATGTCTTGCTGCTGGCCCTGGCGCTCTCGGTCGTCATGTTGTCCGAGTTGGGCGCGGGCTTTGTCCTGAAACGGTCGGCCCTGGCGCTGCCGTTTGTGCTGGCGGCAATCCCGATCCTGTTCACGGCCAAAGGCGCGCCGTTGTGGAGCGCATCCCTCGGCCCGTGGGCCATCGCGATTTCGGATGCTGGGGCGCAGCGTTTTTTCAGCGTCCTGCTCAAGTCATGGCTCTCGGTGCAGATGGCGATCGTATTGGCCGCGAGTACGCCCTTCCCCCAGTTGCTCCTGGCGATGCGGGCGGTGCGGATTCCGCGCCTGATCGTCGCCATTTTCGGGCTGATGTGGCGTTATCTTTTTGTGCTGGTAGATGAGGTGCTGCGGTTGCTGCGCGCACGGGCGGCGCGCAGCGGCGATCCTGACGCA
>Ga0172370_10008839_pt1 | contig 11965 bp, 10 predicted proteins | sample LakKiv5m_FD_114538 | JGI IMG/M metagenome (GOLD analysis project Ga0172370, IMG submission 114538) | Freshwater microbial communities from Kabuno Bay, South-Kivu, Congo - kab_022012_11.5m | ecosystem: Environmental > Aquatic > Freshwater > Lake | place: Democratic Republic of the Congo...
CGGGGGCCCCCGATTCCGTTAGTCCCTCCGGACGGGAATCGCTGGCCGCCGGCGGCCGCTTGGGCTAGAGAAGCCTGCGGCCGGGGGAACGGAGCGGAAAATGGGCGTCCTGAAGGGTTTCCTCTTCTTCTGCGCGGCGGCGTTCGCGCTGGGCGGGCTGCTGCCGGCGTATCTGTTCGGGCCCGGCGTCGTGACGCTGATCGTGGCGGCGCTGGGGCTCGGCCTGGGCTGGGCCGTTTTCGCGCAGGCGCGCAAGTTCGGCGTGCAGTCCGTCGAGAGCCAGAAGGTGCAGTTCGAGCAGACGGCGCGCCGGCTCGCGGAGAAGAGCAACGGGCACGCGAGCCTGGAGGCGATCGTGCACGCCACCGGGGCGGAGCGCGCCGAGGCCGAGGCGAAGATGAAGGCGCTCATGGGCCGCGGCATCTTCGAGCTGGACTTCGGGCCCAACGGCGAGGTGCTCTACAAGCTCACGCCCATGGACGAGGCGCGCGCGTCGCTGGCGCGCCTGAGCGAGAAGAACCCGTCGTAGAGGCGGGTCGGCTCTCGCCTGTCCCCCGCCCGCGATACAATCGCCCCGTGCGCCGGTTCCCGCATCGGCTGCTGCCCGCGTGCCTGCCGGCCTTCGTCTGGCTCGGCTCGTGCGCGTCCGTGCGTCCGCCGGGCCTCGTCGCGGAGGCTTCCCGTGCGGCGCGCCCTCCGCCCGATCCCGCCGCCATCCGCGAGGCGCTGGCCGAGAGCGACAGCGGCGAACACTACGTGTCGGCACGCGCGCTGTCCCACTACCTGGCCGGGATGCACGCGCGCGAGACGGGCGACGACGCGCAGGCCCTCGTGGAGCTGAGGCTGGCGGCGCTCTACGACGCGCAAGGGGCCTGGCCCCGCTACGCGCTCGCCGGCGAGCTGGCGCGCCAGGGCGACGCGCGGCAGGCCGAAGCCGTGGCGCGCGAGGCGCTCTCGCTGGAGCCCGACCACGCACCGACGCTGATGCTCCTGGCCCGGCTGGAAGCGGCTCGCCGCCGCACGACGCGCGCGCTCGCGCTGCTGCGGCACGCCGCCCGGGCCGATCCCGACGACCCGCGCCCCTGGTCGGAGACGGCCCGCGTGCGAGTGCAGCGCGGCGAGTGGAGCGCCGCCGTCGCCGCCGTCGAGCGCATGGACTCGCTGCCCGTGCGCACCGACGCCTCGCAGGCCGCGGCCCGGCGCACCGCCGAGGCGTTCGCCTCCATCGGCCGCGCCATGGAACACGCCGGCCTCGACACCGGCGCCGAAGAACTTCTTCGACGCGCTGCGTCACGCGATCCCTCCGACGCGCACCGGTGGACGGATCTTGCGGCCTTCCTGGAGAGTCGCGAGCGCAACGCGGAAGCCGCCGAGGCGATGGATCGCGCCGTCGCGCCTGCGCGGGCCGGTCCGGGGCTCGTCGCATCGGCGGCGCGCCTGCACCTCAAGGCCGGCAATCGCGCCGCGGCCCGGGCTCTGCTGGCGCGGCTGATCGGCACGGACCCGCGCGATCGGCAGCTTCCGACGGCGTTGACTCTGGCCGCACGGGCGTTTCTCGACACGGGCGACGGCGTCGGAGCGGAAGAGGCGGTGCGCGCGGCGACGGACCTCGAGGCGCCCGAGCGCGACACGCTGCCCCTGCTCGCGGCCGCGCAGGAGGCACAGGGACGATGGCAGGAGGCCCTCGCGACCTGGAGCCGCGTCCGACCCGACGCCCCGGCGGCAACGCTGGCGCGGGCGCACCAGGCGCTCTGCCGCTGGCGCCTGGGCGAGCGCGAAGACCCGCCGGCGGCGCTGCGCACGCAGGCGGAAGCAGGCTCGGCCGACGCCGCGCTCGTGTGGGCACAGGTGCTGGCGGAGGAAGGCGCCAAGTCTGAGGCGATCGAAGTGCTCGAGCGGGCGCGGGAGGAGGGCGGCGCAGAAATTGCGCTCGCTCTTGCGGGACTCTTGGGGGCAGAGGGTCGGTGCGTCGATGCGGCGGCGGTCCTCGACGAGTCCGACGATCGCGGGGAATGGGAGAGAATCGTTCTCGCGGTCGCGGACGCCTGCGAGCGGGCGGGCGAGCCGGCCGAGGCGATTCCGGCTCTGGTGCGTCAGGCGCGGGCGCATCCGCGGCGTGCGGAGGCGCCGATGCGGCTGGCCCGCCTTCTGCTGCGGGGCGGCGCGGACGCGGATCTGGCGTCGGCGGAGACGTTCGCCCGCCGCGCGCTCTCTCTGCGGCCGGACGACGTTCGCGCGCTGGATCTGGCCGGCGAGGTGCTTCTGCGCCGCGCGAGACCCGAGGAAGCGCTGCGTCTTCTGGAACGGGCGGCGGCCCTCGGCGCGACCGACGCGCAGGTTCAAGTGCATTTGGCACAGGCGCAGGCGGCGGCCGGGCACCCGGGCGAGGCGCGGGCGGCGTACGCCCGGGCGGCCACGCTCGCGCGGGAGCGGGGCGACACGGCGCTTTCGGACGAAGTCGCCCGGGCGCTGGATGCGCTCGCCTCCCCGCCCGGCAACTGATCGACATCCCCTCGCCCGCCTGTGGACAACCTCGTGGACGGCGAGCGAGTGTGAAGTGGGCGACGCTCGCCTGTGCGCTGCAACCCCTCGGAATCACTCGGGTTTCAGCCCGACAAGGTCTGGACAGTCCCTGCCGGAGCCTGTGGAGAACTCTGTGGAGGCGCGTCTATCGAGACGGAGATGGCGGGGTCCGCAGATCGTGTTTCCGGTCAGCAGCCAATTGCACGTACGGGCCGGTCGTGCAGCCAAAGGGTGTCAGGCCGCCGCCGAAGCCGGGGTGCGCCGCGGCCCGCTCAGCCCGGGATGGCAGCCGCCTCGAGGCACTTGCCTGCCGACAGGATCATGTCCGCGAGTGCTCGCTCGCAGCGTCGATACTGCCGTATCGCCTCGGAAACCGACGCGGACTCTTCGTGCCGCCTGTCGACCAGGTCCTTTGGCACCGGCAGATCCAGCAGAGCCTGCTCGCCGAATCTGGGATGGTGACCGCCCTCCTGGGAGGCGGCGAGAATGGCTTGCACCGGAGCCGAGAGCAGGAAGGGCACGAGAAACGCGATGGATTCGTCGTCGTAGCCCTGCAGCACGAAGAACTCCGTCGAGCAGAGCAAGGACGTGCCGCGGTCGAGCCACGGCACTTCGTCGTCGACAAAGGCGATTTGGCGCAGATAGGGCCGAAGACGGGAGACGATGACATGGCCCGCACGAGCCGCCTTCTTGGCGCTTCCGAGCTGGGTCCCCGCGACCGGCTCGCCGGCTCCGATGACGATTCCCTCCCGTGCATGCGTGGTGTCGAGCACGACGAATCGTTCGCCGGCGCGCTCGGCCGTCGCGGGTGCCACGACGCGCTTGTGCACGTGGACCAGCGATCGGAGCGGCACCTGTCGCCGTCCGAGCGCGTCGCCGAGGCTGGAGCGCCGCGGGTCGTACCTCTCGGGCGCGAGAATCCAACCGTCGTCCAGCCGTCCCACCTCACGCACGCACCAGACCGCCATCGCGTTCCTCCGTCCACACGTTTTCAGCCCGGCAGAACTCACGAAAAGCGCCGCAGACTTCCTCGATGTCGTGGTCGACGCGCTCCCATATGCCCGCTCCGGGCTCGGAGGCGACCAGACGGAACTGTCCCGAGGAGTCCTTGCCGTCTCGCTCGCTGACCGCGAAAAGCGTCCTTTCGGTCGTCGTCGGCGTCTCCGGGCGGGACCTGCGCTGCCCCACGACCACGCAGGTCTTCTGCGACGTGTGCGGGAGGAACGTGTGGCGGCCCAGTCCGACGACCGCCACGATCCGGCACCTTCGAAGGAGCCACTCGCGCAGGCCCGAAAACGAGTCTCCGCCCACCTTGTTCTGCGGAAGAACGATGGCGAATCGGCCGCCCGGACGGAGCAGTTCAGCAGCCCTCTCGACGAAGAGCTCGTCGCGCTCCACGAACCGACGCCCGAGTCCGAAATCGTACGAGTCGAGGAGTGCCCGTTCGCGGATTTCACCCGCAAAGGGCGGGTTCGAGAGAAGAACGTCGAAACCCCTGTGCTTCCGCGACTTGCCGCGCAGAACATCCTCGACCGTCAGCGAAGGCACGTCCCCGGCCTGGCCGAATCCCGGAAGCAATCCGGACGCCGGCGTCCTCGCGAGCGAGTTGAGCCGGAAGATGTTGGCTGCCCCATCGCCGGCGATGACCATGAGCGCCCGCGCGACGCGCACCGCCCGTTCGTCGATGTCGAAGCCCCACAGGAGGCGCGAGCAGTAGTCCTTCGCCGCCTCGGGCCGAAGGCCCTTCGCGACGGCGTGCGCGAGTGCATGGAAGAGGAAACCGCCCGACCCGCACGCCGGGTCGACGACCGACTCGTGCGGGGACGGATCGACCATGCGTACGCACATTTCCACCACGTGCCGCGGCGTGAAGAACTGTCCCTTTGCTCCCTTCGCCGCGCGGGCGACCAGGAACTCGAAGAAGCCGTCGAGGACGTGCAGCCCGTCGCCGCGGATGGAGTGCGGGGCCAGGGCCTCGACACAGATGTGGAGCTGTTCTGCGCTCAGTCCCATCGAGGAGTCGGTCGGCACGATCCCCGGCCAGGCTCGCGACGCCTCGTGCAGCAGGGCTTCGACGGCAGCCGCCGTGTCGCCTGCAGTCCGCGCCGGCGCGAAGCGACCTTCGCCGGCCAGCTCGTCCCAGAGCTTCGCCATGACGAGCCGAAGGACGACCTCGAACTCGTCGGCCCCCGAGTTGGCGAGAACCAGTTCCTCCAGCCGCAGGAACATCGACTGGAGATCCCCGACCCGGTTCGTGTGCCGCTTGGCCATCGGCGCCTCCCACGCCCTACGTGCACGGCCCGGGCCGGGACGAACAGCGTCAGTGCCCGGCCACCCACTCCTGCAGCGGCTCGATGCCGTGCAGCGGGCCGGAGTGCGAGAACGCGATCATCTCGACGCTCTTCTCGTCGGGCTTGAGCCGTTCGGCGAGCTTCTTGAGCGAGCGCGCGTTCCACTTCGTGTCGTCGCTGAAGATCCAGCGGGCAGGCCGGAACTCGTTGCCCGAGGCGGCGTCGCCGCTGTCGCCCATGAACAGCGTGCCTCCGACGAGATACGCGGCGCTGCCGGGCGTATGTCCGGGCACTGCGAACGCGCGCACCTGCAGTTTGCCCACGGTGATCGTCTCTCCGTCGACGAGCGTGTGGCGGATTTTCAACGCGTTCGGCTTCGCCTTCACGAACCGGCCGACCGGCGACTTCATGGCGACCTTGCCCTCCGCGAGCGCGACGTCCGGCACCATCGCCATGACGTCGGCGTTGGGGAACGCGCGCGCGCCGCCGACATGGTCCGGATGGCCGTGCGTGAGGAAGATCGCCGGCACCGCCTCGGGCCGGATGCCCCGCCCCGCCAGCACCGCCTTGATCGCCTTCGCCTCCGGGTCCATGCCCGCGTCGACGAGCACGGCCTGGCCGCCGCCCGCGTCCAGCACGAACGCGCTCGTCATGCCGTCCTTCACCTGCACCGCGCCGCCCGCGAGCGTCTGCCCGTCCTCGACGGACGTGGCGCCGCCTATCAAGACATACGCGAGAACCGCCAGCGCGAGCCCCACCGCTCCCAGTCCGACGGCCACGCCCAAGAAAATTCTTTTCATGTAGCAATCTCCCCGGCGCCCGTCGCCCGCGCATCGGATGCCCCAAACCGGCGCCGCGCGCAAGGCCCTGCGCAAGGCCCTTGGAGGACGGGCCGCGGCCGTGTAGCCTGCGCCCGGCGCCGCGCACGGGCGGTCGCCGCAGGGGAAACGGCCATGAACCGTCGGGAAGCAGCGTTCGCGCTCGTCGTCGCTCTGGCGGGGGCCGCATCCGCGGCGCCTCTGCCCCCGCTCGTGGATCTCGAGGGGCAGGAGATTCCCGTCCCGGTTCCGCTGCCGGCGCGCGTGCCGCCGCCCCTGCTGGAGCGGGCGCGCCCGGATCTGGGCCCGAGCGCCGACCGGCTGGGCAAGGATCCGGCCGCCGCGAAGTGGCGCTCCGTCGAGGCCGCCTACGGGAAGATCGCCGAGGTGCGCGAGGAGGAGGCGCGCACGGTCGAGAAGCTCAAGGCCGAGTGCGCCGCCGAGCCGCAGCCGACGCCCAAGGCCGCGGCCGCGTGCGACAAGCGCGTCGCCGACGCGCGTTCCAAGGCCCGCGCGAAGGCGGCCGCCATCGAAGGCGCACTCCGGCGCGACCGCGACGCCGCGGTCGACGGGCTCATCCGCTTCGTGAACCGCAACCAGGACGACGCAGGGCGCACGCCCGACGCGCTGCTGCTCGTCGCGTCGATGAAGATCGACCAGGCCCTCGAGACCCACGCCGCCGCGATGGACAAGTACCACCGCGCCAAGCCGGGGAAGAACGCCGCCCCGAAGCCCGACTTCACCGCCGCGTTGCGCGCCTGCAAGAACCTCATGAACTGGTTCCCGAAGTACGACCGCATCGACGTCGCGCGCTACTTCCACGGCTGGCTGCTGGAGCAGGTGGACGACCAGCCGGCGGCGGCCGCGGCGTTCCGGGAGCTGGTGTCGCACGATCCGTCGTCGGCTCTGGCGCAGGAGGTCTGGTTCCGCCTGGGGCGGCTGCAGGCGATGATGGTACACGGCTCCGCCGACAGGGAGCTGCTGCGCTCGGCCGAACGCTCGCTGTCGTCGTCGGCGGCGGGCGAGGAGGCGCGATTCGTGCGGCCGGCGCTCGATCTGCTGGTTCCGACACGCTACCGGCTGGACATGCCGGACGCGGCGCTGGAAGCAGCGCAGCGGCTGCTGCGTCTGGTGCCGCGCGGTCTGGAGGGCGAGGACACGGCGGCAGCGGAGCGTCTGGCAGGCATCCTGCTGGCGGATCGGGCGGTGTACGGGTTCGCCGCGCGGCTCAAGGCGCTGCAGGCGGGCGAGAATCCCCTGCTTCGGCCGGCAGTGCTGTCCTCGGCCGCGGAGCGCCTGCGCCGTTCGGGCCGGCACGCGGAAGCGGCGGCAGCGGCACTGGAGGCGGTGGACCTGGCGCCCGCGCGCCTCGAGGCGCCGGGGCTGCTCGTGGACGCGGCCCTCGACCTGCGGCGCGCCGGCGATGCGGATTCGGCTGAAAAAGCGCTGGATCGTGCGCGCGCGATGCTCGCCGAGGGCTCGGACTGGGCGAAGACGAACCCGGATCGGCGGGCGGCCGACAAGCTTGCGGAGAGCGCGAAGCAGGCGGCGGCCGCGACGGTGGAGGCGGTGCGCTGGGACGGCGCGGCGGGGGTGCGCGCGGCGCTGGCGCTGTGCGGCATGGTGCTGCGGGCGGCGGACCCGACGTTCGACCGGACGCAGGTGAGCGTGGAGGGTCCGGCGGCGACTCCGGCGGTCTACGGATCGGTCGCGGCCCCGGATGTCGCCGCATGCCTCGCGAAGCGGATGGAGGGCGCCCCGTCGGCGGTGCGCCTGCAGGGGACGGTCACGCTGGTGCCGGCGGACAAATAGCCAAGGATGAAGAATGAAGAATGAAGAATGAAGGATGAACCCTCATCCTCGTCTCGGGGTGGGACTCGCTGCGGAACGCGATGATTTTTCGAACGACCGGTCGCGCCGAAGCGCGAGGCGTGCTTTGAGCGGGATGCAGTGCTATCGGCGGCGGCACTCGGTGAAGGGTGACGCGATGGGTCCTCGTTCTTCATCCTTCGTTCTTCGTTCTTCGTTCTTCGTTCTTCATCCTTCGTTCTTCATTCTTCATCCTTCATCCTTCCGAAGCGCCGCCAGCAGCCGGTCGAAGCGGAACGGCTTGGCGAGCATCGCCGCGCCGCGCGGGGCGACGGCGCCGTGCTCCCCCGAAATGAGCACCACGCGGATGCCGGGATCGCGCCGCAGCAGCTCCTCGGCCACCGTGCGCCCGCCGGCGCCCGGCAGGTTCACGTCCACGACCGCCGCCGCCGGGCGCTCGCCCCGCGCGTGCTCCAGCGCCGCAAGGCCGTCCGGCGCGGTCATCGTGCGGTAGCCCTCCTGGTCCAGCAGCTCCAGCAGCGCCTCGCGCAGATCCTCGTCGTCCTCCGCGAGCAGCAGAAGGGGACGTTCCCGGGTGGTCCGCGCGAGCATGGCACCAGAATCGTCGGCGGCCCTGCGCCGGTCAAGGGCCGCGCGGCGCCGGCGCACCGCACTGGCTCGCAGCGAACGGATGGTCGGCGTGCGCGCACTCATGGCCCGTCCCCCCGGTGACGCGCCCGGCAGTGGTGGCAGAAGAACGCCTCGCTCCACGCCGGGTCGAGCTTCAGTTCCTCGCCGCAGCAGGCCATCGACTCCTGCACCAGATCGTCCGGTTCCGGCGGCGGCGCCGGCGGCATGCCCGTCGGCGGCAGCACCACGTAGGTCGCCCCGGCGGCGCGGCCCGGCCGCCCCGCCTGGCGCAGCACCTCGTAGCGCACCTCGCCCGCCAGCCGCCGCCCCCACGCTTCTATGTACGAGCGCTGCGCCGGTGTCAGGAAGTCCACCGCATCGGCGCCGTGGCCGCAGTACGGACACCAGCGCTGCGGCGCCCCGGGCACCTCGTGTGCGTTGACGTGGGGAAGGGTCGCACACAGCGCCGACTGCACCACGAGGTCGTCGCCCCGCGCGTCGACCTTGAAGCCGCGCCGGCACGATGGGCAGCGCCGGCGCACGAATCCGGAGGCGTCCGGAGAGAAGCGAACGAACTGCAGGCCCGCTTCCGCCATGCCGCGCAAGGTGGGGAGCGGCGGCGCCGGAGGCAATCGATCGAACGTGCGCACACCGCGAAGGATCGCGCCTACTTCGCGGGCGACTCCGGCGTCGGCGGAGCGTCGGCGAGCGAGCGTCGCAGCGACGCCGCCTCGGCCAGCAGACGCACCGCCGGGTCCGCGTCGGTCACCGCGTGCACGAGCGCGACGGAAATGCCGTCGTTCTTCCTCTCGTCCGTGAGCGGAATGCGCAGCAGCTCGCGCAGGCCCTCTCGTCGCTGCGCGGCGTCCTTCGACGCCAGGCGCGCCACGACCGACGCTGCGGACGGCGGTTGCGGCGTCAGCGCGGCCTTGCGCTGCACGGCCTCGCGCGCCGGCGCGAGGTCCGCCCCGTCCCCCGCCAGCCGCGCGAGCGTCGCCTCCTGAGGCATCGCGTCGGCACGCCGGGCGATCAGCCGCAGCGCCGCATGTCGCACCTCCGGCGCCGAAGCTCCCACCTGCCCGAGCACCAGATTCGCCGTCGATGCGTCGACGAACGGATCGAAGTGGTCCAGACACGCCGCCTGGACGAAGACGTTCGACTCGGACTGCACGCACTCGACGAGCGCGGCCCGCCGATCGCCTGCGCGCAGCAGGCGGATGCGCACGAGAGCCTCGGCGGCTCCCGCGGCGAGGTCGGGGCTGTCGCCCGCGGCAAGAAGGCGCAGTTGCGGCGTCGCCGTCGGCACGGCCAACTCGCGCAAGGCCAGCCCCGCGTCCGCCTGCTGCGCTGGCACGCTCCGCGCGTGCAGGGCGGCGTTCAGGATGCGCTCGCCGAGATCCGTCTGCCGCCGCTCGGGGCCCGGGGCGACTTCGGACCGGCAGGAGGCGAGCAACAGGAGGAGCAGCGCCGGGCCGACGCACCGCGATCGGCTCTCCACCCCGGCCCCGCTGTCCTGAAAAGCGGCCCCCTCCCCGACCCTCCCCCGATAGAGCCCGGGGGAGGGAGTGTGCGCTGGCAGCGCCTCCGGCGCCATCTCCCTCCCCCGCGCTTTTTGCGGGGGAGGGTCGGGGAGGGGGCCGCCTTCTATGGGGCGGGGGGCCGGGGGGGAGAGCCGCCCTTCCCGCAGCACCGTCGCGACTGTAGGTGTCATGGCGCCCAAGCTAGCAGCTACTCGTACATGCGCACCACCTCCGCGCCGTTGAAGTAGTGGCGCAGAATGGCGCGGTAGTCCGCCCCCTTCTCGGCGCGGCCGATGGCCCCCGCCTGGCACATGCCGGCGCCGTGGCCCCAGCCGCCCCCCCGGAACACGAAGCGGCGGTTCTTCCCCCTGCCCTCCTCGTCGACCACGAACATGCCGCTCTCCAGCATCTGGAACAGGCGCCGGATGACCAGCTCCCCGTGTACCCGCGCCTCGCCCTTCGTCCCCCGCACCACGAGCGTGCGCGCCCGCCCCGAGACGCCCCGCCCCTCGACCTCCAGCGACTTCACGCGTCCGACCCCCAGGGATGCGCACAGGGCGTCCGTCTGGGCGGCGGTGAACACCCGTTTCCATCGGAATTTCCGCGGGTTGGACGTGGTCGCCGTGGCGCAGTACGCCGGCACCTTCGCCTCCAGCCAGCGCCGCACGAGCGCCTCCCCGATGCCGTCGGCGAACGGCGCGGTCGAGGCGTCCGCAGGGAAGTCCGGCCGGCCGCGGATGGACCGATCCGGCGGCCCGCCCCAGACCGCGTCGTTGTCCTCGGTGAAGCCGCCGCACATCGCCGAGTAGTACGAAGGCACCAGCGACCCTCCGTCGGGCGCGAACAGCGCCTCGCCGCGCGTGGCGTCCACCGCCGCCGACGTGCGCAGGTCCTCGCCCGAGGCGCCGCGGAACACCTGGCAGTGCTGTTCGGCGCACAACAGATACGGATCGCCCGCGTGGCGCGCCCCGACCTTCGCCAGAAGCTCGCCGCGCGCCGTGACCGCCTGCGCCTTGAGCGCCTCGGGCGGCGCGCTCGCGAAGATCTCCGACGGCACGATGCCGCGCGCCAGCGCTTCGAGCGGAACCAGGTTCACCGCCGCGAGCCGTCCGCGCCCGTCGACCGCCGCGTAGACGCGCCCGCGATACGTGCGCGTCTCGAAGCCGTGCGAGGCGTAGCCCGCGTCGTGCTCGACATCCGCGACGGCGAGCCCTGCGTCCCCGTCGACGTCGACGGAAAGCGCGTCGGTACTGCGCGCGACCACCTCGCCGCCTGGCGACACGACCTCCACGGTGCCGCGGCCGCGCTCCACGGGCTCGCGATGCACCTCCGGGCGCACGCCGAAACGGGTCCAGAGCCGGTCCGCGAGCGCCTTCGCTCCCTCGTCGGTGCCGTCCGCCTCCGCGAGCACGAGAATGCGCCTCGTGTCCACGGTGCGTCCCGCGATGCCGTACACCGTGCCCACGCTCAGCAGCACGGTCGCAAAGCCGCGTTCCCGGTAGAAGCGCGCGTCGGTCTCGGCGCCCGCGCCGTCGCCGAACAGGTGCTCGGCCACGAGCGCCCGCGCCACCGCGCGCCCCGGAGTGCCGCCCGACACGCGCACGGTCCAGCGCCCGCCCGCAGGCCCTCGCGCCACAGCCTGAAGAGGCCCGCGCGTCGAGATGCGAACGGGCGCCGCAGGCACGAAGTCGAACGACGATCTGCCTTCCAGAATGCGCACCGTCACCAGCGGAACGCCCGCCTCGAACACGAGCCGGTGCCCGTAGAGCACGGCAATGGGATCCGCGGGATCGGCCGGCCCCTCGGAATGCGCGACCGCGCCTGCGAACGGTGCCGGCGGAGGCTCCGCCATGCCGGCGTCGCCCCGCGAGGCCGTCGCGAAGGCCGCCGCCGCCAGTCCGCAGAAGATCGGGGTGGCTCGCATGGACGGCATCCGGGGGGAACGGCGGGCGCGGCGCCGTCAGGCGGGCATGTTCCAGAGCGACGCGAGCGGAATCTCCAGGCCCTCGAACGAGGCGGGCCGGAACACGTCGTCGCCTTCCAGGGACTCCGCGATGCTGTACTCGCCGTCTTTGAGCACGAGCCGCTCGAGCGTGCGGTGTTCCGGATCGACCAGCCAGTATTCCGGCATGCCGATCGTCCTGTAGTAGCCCAGCTTCTTCACGCGGTCGTACTTTCCGCTGCTCGGTGAAATGATCTCGACCCCAAGGTCGGGGTGCCCGTGCACCAGGCCCTGCGTCTCGCGCCCCGCCGTTGTACCCTTTCGATAGAATTGAATGTCCGGCATCACCCCGGCACGCGGGCTGACACGAACCTTGTAGCCGGACCCAAAGACGCCCCCCGCGTTGCGCGGCAGCGCCCATTCGAGCAGCAG
>Ga0172370_10008844_pt1 | contig 11960 bp, 12 predicted proteins | sample LakKiv5m_FD_114538 | JGI IMG/M metagenome (GOLD analysis project Ga0172370, IMG submission 114538) | Freshwater microbial communities from Kabuno Bay, South-Kivu, Congo - kab_022012_11.5m | ecosystem: Environmental > Aquatic > Freshwater > Lake | place: Democratic Republic of the Congo...
CCGTGCCCGGATAATCGCCGGTAATCATAATTACTCTGATGCCGGCAGTTTGCGCTTCCATTACTGCTTGTGGCACTGTTTTACGAATCGGATCGATAAAACCAAGCAAGCCGACAAATTCAAAAGCAAAATCATGCTGATTTTCCGGCAAAACCGATTCTTTAAAAATCGCTTTGGCTGCGCCTAAAACTCTTAAACCCTTGACTGACATTTCTTTTACCTTATCCAAAATTTCCCGTTTTTCAACTGGATTAATATGACATAATTCCAAAATAGCTTCAGGCGCTCCTTTAGAAGCGATTATAAGATCTTGTTCGCCATCCAACCGCCAGACATGGGATATGGCTAAAAGTTTTTTGGATAAAGGATATTCTTTTAACGGCTCAAAACCGTTATGCGGACCGTTCTTATGTTGCAAATACAGACCGCCGACTTTGTTTAATTCTTTTTCCAAAGGATCAAACGGATCTTTTTTGCTGGCTAAAACTCCGCACTCCAACAAATCTTTAAATTGTTCCGAAAGATCGGTTGCGGTTTCGGTAAATTCAAAAAAGGAACCTTTCGTATACAAACTATTCAATTGCATTTTATTCAAAGTGATCGTGCCGGTTTTATCGGCGCATAAAACGGTTGCCGCGCCCAAGGTCTCAATCGCGACCGCGCGCCTCGTTAGAACTTTCTTTTTGGAAATTCGCCACGCTCCCAAAGTCAAAAATATCACCAAAACAACGGGAAATTCTTCCGGCAACATCGCCATGCTCAAAGTGATGCCGGCTAAAAATCCTCCCATAATATCGTTTTTAATCAAAGCGTAAAAAACAACGACCAAAGCGCATAAAATAACACCGATCACAGCCACAATCCGCACGATTCTGTTTGTTTCTTTTTTTAAAACCGTATCTTCGTCTTTTATACTTTCCAAACTTTTGCCGATTTTTCCGATTTCGGTATTCAAACCGGTAAAATTTATTTTGGCTATAGCGCGGCCGCTAGTTACCATTGAACCGGAATAAAGAAACGGCAAATCATCTCCGCCGGGACGGGTCGCGATCATTTTATTGTCCCATTCTATTTTTCTAACCGGCGCCGATTCGCCCGTCAAAAGCGATTCGTCAACCGTTAAATTTTCACAAGTCAAAATAACGCCGTCAGCCGGCACGCGATCGCCTTCCTGAATAATAAAAATATCGCCGACTGCCGCGTCACGACCGGCAATTCTCTTTTGTTCGCCGTCTCGTATGACCAAAACCCGCGGGCTGGACAAATCTCTCAAGGCCTCCAAAGTTTTTTCCGTTTTTCGTTCCTGATAAAAAGTAATGCCGATAACCACAAAAATGGCAAAAAGAAGCATCAAAGAATCTTTCGGTTCGCCTAAAAATAAATAAAGCGCGCCAGCCGCCACCAATAACAACAACATCGGCTCCGACAAAACCGTCAACAAAATTTTAAAAGCGCTCTGTTTTTTTTGCGAAGGCAACTCATTAAAACCGTCCCTTTTTAAAATTTCTTCGGCTCGTTCCTGTGAAAGACCTTGAAAACTCTGAATTTTTTGCATATTATTTTAAAATATGTACTTTTATGATATTTTATGTTACCCACAAATTATTAAAACTTTAAAAATTGACAAAAATAACGATAAGATCTATACTGTAAACATATTTGGCATCTCGGTAATTCCGGGAAGCTCCGCATCTCGCCCTTGGCGAGATGCTTTTATTTTACTTCGTTTTTAAATGTTTCAACAAATAAATTGATAATATTATTATATTCTTCTGTTTCTAACACAGTTATTTTTCTTAATAATCTTTTCCTACTTATCGTTCTTCCTTGTGAAATATTCACGGCATTTAATTTATTCTCAACCTTAATCGTAACTTGATACCATGGTTTAGGATCTTTAATCTGCGTAGTCAACGGCAAGACAAAACACATATCCTTGGAATATTTCTTTAAAATCAATACCTGCCTTTCAAATAATTTATGCTTTCCGCCAATCTCGTATCCGATATTTTTCCCAAGAGCGACCCACCAGATTTCTTTTTCTCGAAAATACAAATCGTCTTTTTTCTCAACATGATGACGAATTTTATTTTTTGTCCACTCTATAAATTGCTTCGTTATATCTTGTAAAATCATGTAAATTTATTAAATAGCGTTTTCCCCTGCCACATAACCGGTTGTCCAGCACAGTTGCAGATTATAACCGCCGGTCGGGCCGGTCAGATTCAAACTTTCGCCGGCAATATATAAATTGGCAATTATTTTTGATTTCATCGTTTTAGGATCTATCTCTTTTAGATCGACTCCGCCTGATGTCACAATCGCTTTATCAAAACTTTCCAAACCGGCGATTTTCAAGCTGAATTCTTTCAGCAAATGAATAAGATTCTTTCTTTCTTCCTTGGTAATCAGATTAAGTTTTTTATCTTGTCTGATGCCTGATAATTTTACCATAATTTCCGCCAATCTTGTTTGAACTAGTTTGCTTAGGGCGTTTTTGAACAAGCTGTTGCCGGAAGCGAATTCCTCTCGTAATTTTTTATCCAATTCGGCAAAATCCAATTCCGGAAAAAAATCTATTTTCAAAATCAAATCTTTCGGCTCTTCTCTGCCGATCATTTCGCTCAAATTCAAAATAAGCGGTCCGCTAATGCCGTTACTTGTAAAAATCACAGGGCCAATGCCGGAACAAAGTCGTTTTTCCTTTTTAAAACAACAGATTTTTACATTTTTCAAACTCAGACCTTCTAACTCATAAATAAATTTATCTTGCAAAATAATCGGCGTTAAAGCCGGTCGCGGTTCAATAATGGTATGACCCAACTGTTTTAGCCAAAGATAAACTTCGCCGGTCGAGCCGGTTTCCGGACGCGCTTTTCCGCCGGCGCAAAAAATAAAATTATCAGCAATGATTTCCGTATTGTTATTCAAAATAACTTTCTCAATTTTATTTTCTTTGGCTACTATTTTTTTTACCGCCGAATCCAATTTTATTTCCACGCCCGCTTCTTTCAGGCAAGCGATTAAAGTCCACAAAGTATCCTGAGCCGAATTGCTGACCGGAAAAACCCGATCCTCCACTTCAACTTTGGTTTTCAGACCGTGAGCGTTAAAAAACTCCACCGCTTCACTTGGACCGAATTTGCTCAAAGGCGATAATAAAAACCGCGCATTCTTCCCAAAACGCGCCGCAAAATCACGATTGTTTTTCAGATTGGTGATATTTGATCTGCCACCGCCGGTCACCAATAATTTCAGACCAAGCCTGGCATTTTTTTCCAGCAAAACGACTTTCGCTCCAAGTTCGCCTGCCCTGATCGCCGCCATCATCCCACTCGGCCCGCCGCCGATTATCGCCACATCATACTTCATAATTCTTTATTTAAAAATCACAGGTTGTAAATTATCTAGAAAATATTAAATCTTTTATTTTAGACGAATGATGAAGTATAGTTAAAGGGATAAATGTTATAAGCAAAAACTCTATATTATTTTTTGTTATATTTCGCAAAATAATCATCTATTTCAGTTCTCAATTCTATTCCAACCCTTTCAAAACATTTTAATAAATCCTCATATGATCCTTCACCACCAAGAAAATCCCAAAATTCATTAGCCACTTTTAACTCATGTTTTAAATCAAGCATTCCGCGTATTGTCCAGCGATTATATGGTTCTGGGTCATATGGATTATAAGGGATAGCAATTAAAGTTTGTACTTTTGTTTTTGGATTTTCTGCAAAAGTCGTCGCTGTCCACTCCAAAAGCGTTCTTTTAAACTCTTTAAAACCCCCGGCATTTGGTTTTGCAGTCTTTATGTCAAATAAAAACAATTCTCCTGAATAACTTTCTAATAAAACATCAACCTTTGTTGGTTTAATTTTTCTAAATTCTTCTTGTTTCGCAACTTTTCTAATAATTTCCACTTCTTTAATTTTGTCTGGTTAAGATTTGGCAGTAGTAAGATCGTCCATTATTTTTTGAATCTCTGTTTATGCTCTTTGACTTATTTTATCCCCAGCAATGACTTGAGATTCAGCTCTTTTAAATTTACCTTTCGCTAAAGTTAATGCTACTGGTTCAAAAATACTAGTGCCAAAATTAGTATTAAGAGAATGAATAAATGAAAATAACGCCATTCTGTCTTTACCTAGCAGCCTTGAATGAAATGGCATTGCTGCTGGCTCTGGCTTATAGTTTTGAAATTTATGCCTAAGGGCATTTTTCAATACATTTTCTACATCTTTGATTTGCTGTTTTGTTAAACTCATATATTTTTAAAATGAAAAATTATTTCTGAATAAGGATTTTTATCACGTTCGGTACGATTAAGTACAGGACGTTTAAACTGATTGACGATTTTCATTCCAGATTTTTCCGCAATCTGTGGATATAAATTCCATTTATCATTTGCTACTAAAAAAATATCAAAATTATTAGTAAGAAATTTTTTAGAATTTAACAAAACCTGTGATATTCCATCTACATAAGATTTTTTTGCCTCAATTCCTTGTCCTTTATATAAAGGACCAATTTCTAGTTCATCTTTTCTCTCAAAACCAAAAAGATCATATGCGTAAGCATGTTGTTCATGATAATCTATTTGACCTACATACGGCGGAGAAGAAAAAATTCCTTTAATTTTCTGTTTCTCAAAAATTTTATAAAATTCTTTATTTCTTAATTTTATCTCTTTTGCTATATCAACAGTTCTTGAATCTCCAGTTATTGATGCCCAATAAGAATCTTTTTTTAATCTTTGAAATTCTTTTATTCTCTCAATAGTATCACTTGCATAACGACCAAACCAATATTTTATTGAAAAAAGAGGCTTACAGATTTTTTTATGTTTCCAGCAATAATAAGTAGTTATTTGTGGCTCTTTTAATGTTGCAAGGTCAGAATGTGTAGTAGCTCGACATGAACGAATTGTTCTGCTTAAAATAACCGCCAAAACTCTTTTATTCTTTTCATCTTTTACTTTTTTTATTTGCTCAAAAGCGAAATCAATTTCTTTTCTTACATTTTTTATATACCACTTATCAAGAAAAGTTTTATTATTATCTTGTTTAAGTTCTATCCCATACTTTGCAACCAACTTATTATAAATATTCAAAAATTCTTTTTCTTTTTCTAATGAATATTTATTTTCGTCAATTTCTCGTTTATAAATTTGCCTTTTAAAATCTGGTGAGGGAAAATTTTTATTGTTAAATATTGCCAACTCAAAATAAAGATCTTTTTCAAATTTTTCTATTTTTCCGTCTGTTTCAAACTTAGTAATTAATGAATCTATACTTTTTATTTCTTTAACTAATAAATCTAAATTATAGTCCAATAATTTTGTATCTGTTATCATGCTATTAAATCGAGAAATGTCAATCCCCACTGAATGTATGCCGAGCTCATTTGCCTGAACCAATGTTGTGCCAGATCCAGAAAAAGGATCTAAAATAATATCGCCTTTTTTGAAAAAAGATTTTTGCTTAAAATCATCTATATGACTATCTATAAAATATTCAACTAACTGTGGAATAAATTTCCCTTTATATGGATGCAATCTATGAACATGTTTTGTGGTATCTTTCTCTCTTAGATTATCAAACGACAAACTCCAATTTAAATCATCACCAAGCTTCTTTTTCCATTCAACCTCTCTTTTACCATTAAATGATTGGTAATAATCTTTCAAATCATTAACGTGTATTTGAGTACTGCCATTTTCGCCATATTTTTTTACCTTTCCATATTGTATTAAATATGAAATATTGGATTCACTAATATCACGACCTAAAAAAGAGCTAGCCCATTTGCACGCTTCTTGCAGTGTTAATAATTGCCTTGTATTTGCTAAACTCATAATAATTTCTTTTATATTTCTATTTTACTACAAAAATTGAATTTATAAAAATCGCTGTAATTAGCAATTATCAGATTAAACTTCAATTTTGGAAAAAGAATAAGCGCCTAAAACGATAAATACTAAAGACACGATCACCAAGACCGTAATATCAGTACTGATGGCAAAATGATTGCTCTGCGATAAGAAACCTCTAAAAGCGTCTATGCCGTAAGTCAAGGGGTCAAACTTGGCAATAATGGATAAAACGGTCGGCAGTCCTTCCAAAGGAAATAAAGCGCCGGACAAGAAAAACAAAGGCATAATCAAAAAATTGATGATCAATTGAAAGCCCTGCATATCATCAAGGCGCGAAGCGATTAAGGTGCCTAAAGCGGCGAACATCAAAGCCACCAAAAACATCGCTAAAATAGTCGGCAAAATATAAAACCAATGTTCCAATCTAAAACCGGCAAATAAAGAAATAACAAAAACGATTAAGCCCTGCAAAGTCGCGACCGTAGCTCCGCCTAAAACCCGCCCAAGCATGATATTGAATCTGGAAACCGGCGCTACCAAAGTTTCTTTTAAAAAACCGAATTGTCTGTCCCAAATTATTTCCATGCCGGAAAAAATGGCGGTAAAAATAATGCTCATGCCGATAATGCCGGGAGCTAAAAATTCAATATAATTTCCTTGTCCGGCTTTTTGAAAAACGGAACCGAAACCGTAACCCATGGCCAATAAAAACAAAATCGGTTGCGCCAAAGAACCGATAATTCGCGATTTTGATCTGATGTATCTTTTTAACTGTCTAAGCCACAAAATATAAATTGTTTTCATATATCCTTATGCTAAACTTATCTAATTCGTCGGTTGTGTTAATTAATTATTATATAAAAATTAAATCTACTTGTTTTTCACAAATAAACACAAACAGTCCACAAATATTCACAAATAACTCACAAAGAAATGCAAAATTAATTCGCGCGCCATTCACGTATATTCGTGATTATTTGTGATTATTCGCGCATATCCACGCGTCATTCGTGTTCTTTTCGTGATTTGATTTTAAAATAAAACAAACATCACTTTTGGCGATGCCACATTTTTCTGCCCATTCGCAAATAATCAAGATTGCCGGCTGATTCGTCGCGAATGGTTTTACCGGTCAAAGCCAAAAAAGCTTCTTCCAAAGTAGCGGTTTTGGTTTTGGCCTGAAGTTCGGCTGAAGTTCCCAACGCCACAATTTGACCGTGGTCTATAATGGCAATCCGATCGGCTATTCTATTGGCCTCTTCCATGTAATGAGTGGTAAAAAAGATCGTGGTTTTTTCCGTTTTATTCAGTTCCTGCAAATAGCTCCACATGTGATTTCTGGTTTGCGGATCAAGACCGAGCGTCGGTTCGTCCAAAAAAATTACCTTCGGATGATGAAGCAGGCCACGCGCTATTTCCAACCGTCTTTTCATCCCGCCGGAAAATTCTTTGACCAAACTTTTTTTTCTTTCCCAGAGATCAACAAATTTTAATAAATGATCGATTCTTTCCCGACGCAACTTTTTCGGAATACCAAACAGCACACCATGAAACTCCAAATTTTCCCAAGCCGTCAGATCATCATCCAAACTCGGATCTTGAAAAACAATCCCAAAAGAACGTCTGACTTCGGCCGCGCTATTTAAAGCATTAAAACCATTAAGCGTAATTTCGCCTGACGTCTGTTTTAACAAAGTGGTGAGCATTTTAATGGTGGTGGATTTACCGGCGCCGTTCGGTCCTAAAAAAGCGAAAATTTCCCCTCGCTCCACGTCAAAAGAAATATTTTGCACCGCTTTGACATCCTTAAAATTCTTAATCAAATTTTTTACTTCAATTATTTTCATATTTATTTTCTTTTCTTTAAAAAATCGCGTTTCTATTTTATCACTCTAAAAAAAGAAAGTAAATAATAAAAAAAGACCTTTTTCTCTGTCTAAAAAAATCAATCAGTTACCCGTAAACTTCGCGCGCATTGGTCAATAACCGCATCCAAATCAAAAGCGCTCCGTTCGTTTAGGCAGGCCGTTTGTTGCGGTTCATCGTAATTGGCGCACTGAACAAAACGTAAACTAAAAGTAAAGATAGCCGTCTGATTTTGGTAAGGGAAAGCGTAAACGTAATTGGTGTAAATACTGCCGGCCGCGCCCTCGCTTGCTTGAGTTACGCAATACGCGCGGTTGTCAACTTGCCGCCGCTCGGTTTTTCCGGCGCGCGCGATTTCTTCTCCGCCTTCGGCGCAACTGAACGGCTGGATGGTCAACCGCAACTGCGGCGGCCAATCAACCGGATGCAAATAAACGGTTAACAAATCCAACGGATACTGAAAAGTCAAACCGGTTTGGCTATCAGTTTTTCTGGCCCAAGAAAAATCGGCGTTAGTTTTTTCCGGACAAGGCGCAAACTGGCAATCAGGCCCGGCTCGGACCACAGCCGAACCGTCCGGACAAATTTTCGCTTCCAAGACGCAAGCCACCGATTGATTTTTTCCAACAAAATTTTGCTGCCAAAGGGCAAAATTAAGATAAACGGCAAAACTCACCCATAAAATATACGGCGCTAAAAGCCACGCCGCCGGTTTGGAAATTTTAGCAAAAACGGCTATCGTAGCCAAAATAGCGAGCCAAAGCAAAATAATTTCCAGCAAAGCGTAAAATGGAGACCTTAAACCAAAAAAAATCATTGACCACAGGATGTTCAATACCAGCTGGCCGATAAAAATACTCACAGCGATTTTAACCTTTTTATCACTTGAACCCTTTTGCCAAATTAAAAACACCGCTAAACCCATGAACGCGAATAAAGCCGTCCAGACCGGCGCGAAAATCCAGTTAGGCGGATTAAAAACCGGTTTGTTTAAAGCGGCGTACCAAACCGGAATATTAGGCGCGGTAAATAATGAACCGACAACGCCTGCCAGTTCGCACCCTAAAATAGCTAAAATCAATTTCAGCCATGAGGGTAAACGCATATTTTAAATTAATTATGACTATTCAATACGTTTTCAATCAAACAATTTTCTGAAACAAAATTTATTCCAAAAACAGCAGGCCATACATGGCTAAAAGCCCGATGGCGATAAAAATGATTTGATTGAAAGATTTGGAAGGCGCGGTTTCTTTGTGCAGTTCCGGAATTAAATCAGCAACGGCAATGTAAATAAAGCCGGCCGCGGCAACGGGCAAAATCACGGCCTTAAGCGCGCCGGCAAAATTGACAAGCAGCAAACCAACCACCGTGCCTAAAACAGCCGTTAAAGCCGACAACAAATTATAACCGAGAGCTTTGCTTTTTGAATAACCGGCATGCAGTAAAACGCCAAAGTCGCCTATTTCCTGCGGAATTTCGTGAAAAACAATGGCTAAAGTTGAGGCAAAACCCAAAGCCGGACTAACCAAATAACTGGCCGCGATAATCAGGCCGTCAATAAAATTATGAAAACCGTCGCCCACCAAATTCATCACGGCTAAATGATGAGAATGTCGTTCGTTAATCGGCACATGACAGTGCGTCCAGTGAATGTATTTTTCCAAAACAAAAAATATCAGCAAACCCAAAACCAACAGCCATGACGTTTGCAAAGTAAAACCGTAACTTTCTTCTATTTCCGGCAACAAATGAAACAAAGCGTCGCCGATTAAAGCGCCGGCCGACAAACTGACCAGCAGAATCAAAACTTTATCCAGCCGCCTGCCCAAAGACAAAGTTAAAAGGCCGACCAAAGAAACCAAACTAACGGCAATAACGCTGGCTAAGGAATAAATCCAAATGTTAAACATAATAATGCAAATTAAATTGTATTTGCATTATATCAAAATATCGGTTTGATTTCAATTTACGATAAAAATATATTTTTTAAATTGCTGGCTTAGTGGTATCTCCGTCGCAAGTATTATCGGACCATAATCCTAATTTATTTTCTCTGGCGGATTTTTCGGCATTTTTAAAATCATTCTGATATTTATAAGGGTTACCTTGATAAGTATATTCATGAGCGTATCCTTCGGATATCATTAATTTATTATAAAGAGTTCCATCTTCTAAAAAAACATATCTCAATAACCTATTATATTTATCAGTTTCGCCCTGTGTAATATCTGCTTCAAGAATTACTTTCTTTCCTGTTAGCAATTCTTTAGCTTTATTACTCGCTTCTTTACCAAAACACTGTACTACTTTTCTAGGATCAACTGTTTCTGGCGTATCCAAACCAATCAATCTTATTGTTTCTAACTTACCATTAATATTTACCTTTATAGTATCGCCGTCAACAACCTTTTCAACAATAAATTTTTGTTCTGCTGGCTGAGATTCTGTCTTAGAAGTTCTCGCTTCAATTTTTGCTTCAATATTCACTGATGTTCTCGCTTCAATTTTTGCTTCTTTAATTTCATTTTTAACAATGCCGTGACAATGGTAGTCGCCGGTTTTTCTATTGGTATGACAACCATTAGTGTCGGTTCTGCCAGGATGAGCAAAAACAATAGCTGGTATCGCCAACAATACAAAAAAAACTACAAAAATAATTAATCTTTTTGAGCATAAATTAACCCATTATTACTAAAGCGATAACCAAAGAAGTGCCCAAAACTACAGCGGCTAAAATGATAGCGACAGCCATATTGCCTTTTTCAATTTGTTCCCATTCATCAACCTTAGTTATTAAGGAAAAAATTTTAAGCATTACTCCAAGACCTATAGCCATGGAAACGGCGCCCGTAATAGCCCAACCGAAAGTTATTAGATATTGTTTTAAAATGAATAACATAAATTTATTTTTATTGTTTATTAAAATCTAGAGACGAAGCGCCGAGGCAACAAACTCGCAACATACAATTTGGCTCTGAACGCTGAACGAAATCCGAACTTTTTTCCGCGAAAATCCGAACGCTGAATTTTGAAAAAGATTGAGATCGCCTGTCCGCCTCTGGCGGAGACGGGCAAAAAGGAAGGGGGTTGGGGGGAAGGAATTTTTGCCCGCTCTCGCTTTTCCGCCACCGCCGAATTCCGTGCCAGTTGAAAACTGGTGTGCCGCCAAAAAAAATTAACTTTCGTAAAATTTAATCCCTTTCTCTTTTAGGAAAGATTTTATTATATCTATGTGAACACAATTACCAAGATGTAAAAATGGATGATGTGAAACCTTTTTCAATTTGCTACCTTCTCGAATTTCCTTGTCTTTTATATCAAAGCCAAGATGAAGATGATGAGTTGAAGATTGCATACCATAAATAATTCCGTTTTCGTCGAATAATGGTCCTCCGCTTTGTCCTCTTAAGCCAGGAGTGCTCATTTCAATACCAATTTTATTCCCGTCGGCATTTAATAGTCCCCTTGTAATCATTCCTTCAATAGGAAAACGAGGCGAATCATTTTTACCGTCTTTTGTCCATTCAATATCATCATTTTCCTCATTATATTTAAAATTCATAAATTCCGGAAATGGAAAACCTAGTCGACATAAAAATTTACCTTGCTTAATCAGAGAAGAATCTTTTAAAAAAGTAACATATCCAGCATAAGGCAATTTCTCAAAACCTCGAAACTTAATAATTGCCACATCTTCAGTAGGATGCAAAATTATTTCGAAACTATCCATCTTATCAACACAATTCATGAAAGTATTTTTGGTTTGAACAGTTATGCCTTCCTGATATTTATACTTTTGTTCTAACTCCCTTAATTTTTTCCGATATTTTCCACCACTACCCATTAATTTATCTCTATCATTTTTAAATTGCTGAAAATTATTATTCACTTGATCGGCTTGGGCAATAAGAATAGCTACATGCTTGCAGGTTATTGCTTCTCCGAGTTCATTAACAAAAAATAAAGTTGCTGCCCCCGGAATAACAGTATTATTATTGTATTCGCGCGTTATGGTGTGCAATGCTCGTGTATAACCGGCTACTTTTTCTATCGCATTTATAAACATATTATTTGTGTTGCTCGTTAAATTCCGGCTGTTCTTTCTTTATAATCGACTTTTCAATTTTGCTGGCTATTTCCTTTGTCTTGACCTGTGCGTATTGAAACCTTGTGCCTTCCGGAATCATTTCTTTTTTAATTTCCTTATGTTCTA
>Ga0172370_10008845_pt1 | contig 11960 bp, 10 predicted proteins | sample LakKiv5m_FD_114538 | JGI IMG/M metagenome (GOLD analysis project Ga0172370, IMG submission 114538) | Freshwater microbial communities from Kabuno Bay, South-Kivu, Congo - kab_022012_11.5m | ecosystem: Environmental > Aquatic > Freshwater > Lake | place: Democratic Republic of the Congo...
TACCCCTTCAGACGAGCCCAGGATGCCTCTCCTTTGTTAACAGCGTTAACCATTATTTCTGTCATAACTTTAGCCGTTTCCGGAGAAATTGGGTTTCCCAAAGATTTAGGCTTAATTTTTATGGTTGATCCGTCAGGATTTTCGATTCCGTTAACAACATGAGGCTGCATTCTCTGACCGTTGTTTGCTATTGCCGAAGTTGCGCTTAAAAGCTCTATAGGGGTAATTGAAATTCCTTGTCCAAATCCTGTGGTTGCCAGATCCACGGCGTACCAAAGGTTTTCCGGTTTTATTTTTGGGGAAATTTCTCCCTGGAGATCAATTCCCGTTAAATCACCTATTCCAAAACGCTGAAGATATTTAATCATCCCGTTAACTCCCAGTTTTTGAGCTACAAAAACCATACCTGTGTTGTCCGAATGCATAATTACATCGGTCATGCTTATATCTTTGTAGTATTTATCATTCCAGGTATGAATATCATAACCGCTTACGGAAACCGGACCGGCGCACGCCGAACATTTTGTTTGCGGAGTTACAAGCTTTAAATCAAGAGCCGAAGACATAACTAATGGTTTAAAAGTCGATCCGGGTTCGTACATATCGGAAATAAGGGGATTTTTGTAAACGCTGTCCGGAGAATTCGCATAATTTGCCGGGTCAAAATTTGGGAAACTTGCCATTGCCAAAATTTCTCCTGTTTTAGGATTTATTACCGCAGCCATGCCGGATTGGGCGCCAAATTTTTCCACACCTTCTTTAAGTCTTCTCTCAACTAAAAACTGGGCGGAACGGTCTAAGCTTAAAAGCAGATTGCTGCCGTCGATTTGCCTTTCTACATCTCCAAGTTTTGCTATGATTGGACGTCCAAAAGCATCGTGAATTTGTATCGCCTTTCCTTCCCTGCCTTTAAGAAGGAGATCATAGTACCCTTCAAGACCAAAATAACCTTTAGGTCTGCCCAAATCATCCATTCCAACAAATCCGACTAAATGTGCCGCCATAGATGCTTCCGGATAAAATCTTGTATATTGCTCTTCAAATCCCACTCCGGGCAAATTTAGTTTTTCCAAGTCATTCTTTACCTTAGTCTCAACTCCCGTTGCAATAGAAACCCAAAATCTATCAAGTGCCAGGCTTGCGCTTACCGATGCTATATCAACTCCTAAGGTAGTTGATATTAATTCCGACGTTTCTTTTAGATCTTTTACTTCTTTTGGATTTGCAAAGACTCGGTATGTTATTTTATTTGCTGCAATCGGAAACTTATCGGAAGTTTTAATTTCTCCTCTTCTAGGAAGAGTAGTAATTACTTTTCCGTACTGAAGCTGTCCCATTGTTGAAAGCTCTTGGGCTTTAACAACCTGCCAATAAAAAAGTCTTGCTATGACAATTAGAAAGAACAAAGTTATTAAACCGAGGATAAAACGGAATCTCCAATTCATCGTACAGCTGCAATTGGAATTGCATTCGTTAAGGAAAAGCCGGATTTTTGATTAACAAATCCCATTTTTTCCGCCCTAGAGGCTATGTTATTTAAAGAAGATTTTGCGTAAACCTGTTCACCAAGTATCGCATTTTCAGATTCGTAATAATTCAAATCATTTGTTACTTTTGCAAGAAGCGGACCTGCTGTTGCCATGCTATTTAGAACGATCGTTCTCGTAATAGACAATAGAAATGTTACAAAAATTAAAAATCCGATTATTACAAATGGTTTTTTCATAAATTTAATTTCCTCACTATGACCCTAAACTTGCCGAATGGGTCATGTTAATTTTTCAAATACCCTTAGTTTTGCACTCGCGCTTCTTCTATTACTTCCAATCTCTGCTTGACTTGGCAATACCGGTTTCTTTGTAATTACTATTCCCAACTGATTCTTTTCAAATTCTAAAAAGCTATGTTTTACAATTCTGTCTTCCAATGAGTGAAATGTTATAACCACAATTCTTCCTCCTTTTTCTAAGAGATCTACTGCCTGAGGCAATGATTCTCTTAAATTTTCAAGCTCTCCGTTTAATGCCATTCTTAGCGCCTGAAATGTTCTTTTACTTATCGCCGCTTTTACAAAAGGCGAAAGTGTTTTACTTTTCAAACCGTACGCCTCTTTAATTACCTCTATTAATTTCCCTGTTGTCTGAATCGCTTTTACTCCACGGGTCCTAACAATACGATCAGAAACGGCCCTAGCACGACGCTCTTGACCCAATCTAGAAAAAATTTCATATAACTCTCCTTTCGTTAAAACATTTACCAGGTCGCTTGCCTTTACCGGACTGCTTTTGTCCATTCTCATGTCAAGCGGACCATCCTTTAGATAACTAAACCCACGTTCTTCGGAATCAATCTGACGGGAAGAAACGCCAAGGTCATAAATAATTCCGTCTACCTTATTAAATCCATTTAAATGTGCAATTTTAGTAATATCCTTAAAATTACCTTGAGCCAGTATTAATGCTTGATCTTTGATTTTTGATTCTTGATTCTTGCTGATAAAATCTAGCGCCTCTTGATCCAGATCAATTCCCAAAACTAATCCGTCTCTTAGCAATATCGCCTTTGTATGACCTCCTCCGCCCAAGGTTGCGTCGATATATTTGCTATTTTTCTTAACTTGTAAAAGTTCTACCGCTTCCTTTAAAAGAACGCTAACATGGTAATCGTTCATTTCTTGCTCTTTTCAGTTTTATCCTCTTCAACTAGTCTTTTTGAGATTGATTCAATGTTTTTTTCAAGATTTTTTCTGTATTCTTCCCAACGTTTTTTATCCCAAACCTCTACATATCTTGAAAGACCTATAAAGACAACTTCGCTTTCAATTTGAGCAAATTCTCGTAAGTAACCAGGCATAACAAACCTTCCCTTATTGTCAAGCTCGACATTTGTTGCCCCTCCAAGTAAAAACCGCTGAGTTTCTCTTGCCTCTTTATGAATAAAAGGCCTTCCTTCTGTTCCTTCAAGAAGCGATTTCCAGCCTTTTTCCGATACAACAATGAGCGAGTTTTCATATCCTAAAGTTATTATTAATTTATCTCCCAGTACTTCTCTAAATTTCTTTGGAAAGGCGACTCTTGATTTTTCTCCAATTACGCCTTCGTATTGTCCTATTAACATATCCTGCCTTTCTTATCCCACCTTTTCCCACTTTAGACCACTTTATACTATTTTGGATCATTTCTAGTACCTTTGTCAAGAGGAAAAAGACACAAATTAGTGTATTCTAAAATAAAACAGCACTAAATAACCGAGGATTTAAAAAGATGATTTAAAAGAGGATATTAGAGATCTAATTTTTCTTCCGCCTGATATACTTTTCCGTCTGTTTTGGTTATCTTAACTACCAACTTTACAGACTTAACGTCTTGATCGTAATGGCAAACATCGGAACAAGTTCCGAGAACAATTTCCTGGTTCACGCTTTGACCGGGTTCTTTTATGTCCACGTGTCCAATTGCTCCCCTGGGAATATTCCCTTTTGCAGTATAAGAAAGCTCGTAATCAACGCCTGTAATATCTTTTGTGTTTGTAATTGTCATAATAACCTTTTTTCCGTCTGCGCTTGCTTTTAGAGATAATCCAATTTCCGACGGGATAATTGTTGGAATAACTTCAATCGTCGGCTGAATATCCGTAGGGGCACTTGAATTTCTTCTGGCATTAAAAAGATAAACTCCTCCTCCAATTAATACAAAAACTATAATTGCAACAAGTGGAATTAATATTTTTTTATTTTTTAGCATTCTTATTAAATTGTAGCAAAGCAATTTGTTTTGTCAACAGCTTTCGCATCAAAGATTGGATGTTCGTGGGTAAGACAATGGGTGCAATGGTCTTCTCTTTTTCTTCCAATGGACCACACTAACCCCTCCAAGCTAAGATAATGAATAGTATCTACGCCAATTGCCTGTGCTATTTCAAGCATTGTTTTTTCCATATACCACCCTTCTTCTTCGTATAATGCGATTAATTTTTCTTTATCTGGGATATCTATTCCCAAATCACAAATGTCAACAACAGGAGGAAGAGCGGACAATAAATTTATATCCAATGCACCCTTTTTCCTAAGTGCTTTAACAAGTATTTTTGACGTATCACCTCTTACCACAGAATCATCAATGAGGAAAATGTTTTTACCTTTTACTCTGTCAGAAATAGAAAATTTACGCTCTAAAATCAGTTGGCGTAAAGCGTCCGATTCCGATATAAATGCTCTTATGCCGGCTGCGTATCTATCTTTTATTAACAAATCAATATCTGCATAGAGTCCTAACGCCTGAGCGTAACCCTGAGCTATGTGAGCTCCCGACTCGGGGATTCCGAAAATTATCGTATTTTCTTTAATAACAGGATATTCTCTTGCCAACTGAAAACCCATCCTTTTACGAATTTCTGCGTTTTCAAAACCGTTATCTTTAGAATGCGGAAATGCAAAATACACAGGCTCCCAAATACATCTGGCTGTTTTACTACTACGGGCAAACTGAATTTTATCTATCTTGCCATCCGATGCTACGATCATTTCTCCGCCTTTTACCTCTTCCCAGTGGCTCACTCTATCCATGTGATGTTCCAGCCCGCGGTTCTCGGACGCTAAAATAATTCCATCATTTGCATATCCAACAACTAAAGGTCTTATTGAGTATCTGTCTCTTGCTCCAATTAATTCTCCTGTGTCCGTTGCTATTGTCAACGCATATGAGCCTTCTATGTCGGTTAATGCATTTTTTATTTTTTCCGGCCATGAACCACCCTCTGAAAACATTATTTTCCAGGCTATAACTTCTGTGTCCGTATCCGATTTAAAAGGTAAGTTAACGGGAAGATCTTTCCTAAGACGGTTTAGAATTTCGCTTGGAATATTTCCGTTATGAGCAATAGACAAGCTTCTCCCCTCCCATTCAACAACATGTGGCTGCAGACAAGCATCCTCTCCTTTTGTTCCGGCTGTCGCGTAGCGGTTATGTCCGATTACAACATTAGAAAAAAGATTATTCTCAGATAAAACCGAATGATACGGAAAGACATTGCTAACTAATCCTTGTTTTTTATATACCTCAATTTCACTTTTACTCCGAACGACTGCAATTCCCGCTCCATCCTGTCCGCGATGCTGCAGAGCTTCAAGGGAAACAACAACGTCTTCTGCCACATTACGACCTTCAAAGCTTATAATTCCAACGACAGCACATTTTTCACGGGGTTTGTATGACTCAATAAAACTAGGAGAAGCTTCTGCTTTTACCATCAGCTATTATTAGCAAGGCAATAATAACTTATTGGTTTTTATTTGACAATGTAACAAAGTAGATCAACCCAGTTTTTCCTTAAGGTATTCAGGGAGTTTTGTGATTTTAATCCTTTCTTGCTTCATGGTATCACGATCACGAACGGTTACCGCCTTGTCTCCCGAAGTTTCAAAATCTACGGTAATGCAATACGGTGTACCAATTTCGTCCTGTCTTCTGTATCTTTTTCCAATGCTTTGCGAAACATCATAATCAACCATATATGATTCTTTAAGCGTATTAAATATATTCTGAGCAATCTTCTCCAGTTCCGTTTTCTTAGATAAAGGCAATATTGCGACTTTGAAAGGCGCTAATTCTTTTGGAAGTTTTAAAACAATTCTTGTTTCTTTTTCACCTGTTGCAGCTAATGCTTCCTCCTCATTATATGCCGCAACTAAAGTTGCGAGCAATGTTCTCTCTACTCCAAATGTAGGCTCAATAACATGAGGGACGTAAGCTTTATTAGTTTCCTGATCAAAATAAGTCATGTCTTTACCGCTGTACTCCTGATGACGGGAGAGATCATAATCGGTTCTATATGCAATTCCCCATAGTTCTTTTTGCCCAAACGGAAAATCGTATTCTAAGTCAACTGTTCTTTTTGAATAATGTGCTCTTTTTTCCGTGGGTATTTCGTGTAAATGCAGCTTTTTTTTATCCAGTCCAATTTTATCTGCAAATTTTTGCATAATACCCAGCCACTCATCGAAAATCTTTTGCCAATCCGCTTTGGGATTTATAAAGTATTCAAATTCTGCAATTTCAAACTCTCTGGTTCGAAATATAAAGTTGCCGGGGGTAACTTCGTTTCGGAAAGCTTTCCCAATCTGAGCAATTCCAAAAGGAATCTTTTTTCGGGACGCTGCTAAAATTAACTTAAAATCCGCAAACATTCCCTGAGCCGTTTCTCCCCTTAAATAAGCTAAGGATTTAGAATCTTCCAAAACCCCTATATTAGTTTTGAACAAAAGATTAAAATTCCGAGGTTCAGTCCAATCTATCTTTCCGCAAGTTGGACATTTTATTTTATTCTTATTAATAATTTCTAAAACTTCTTTCGGGGGCTTACCCTCTACGTCTGTTTTTGTTGCGTCCTGAACCAAATGATCCGCTCTAAACCTATTTTTACAACTTTTGCAATCTACTAATTGGTCTGTAAATCCGGAAACATGACCGGATGCTTCCCAAACCTTTGGATTCATAATAATTGCACTGTCTACACCTACCACGTCAATCCGTTCCTGAACAAAAGTCTTCCACCACAATTTTTTAATATTATTTTTAAGCTCAATTCCAAGGGGACCAAAATCCCAAGCATTTGCCAAACCACCATAAATCTCGGAATCGGCAAAAACAAAACCTCTTTTCTTAGCTAAATTTGTAATTTTATCCATTAAATCTTCCATAAAAAGTACTATAGCATAAAAACTAGGCTTTTGAAAACAATAAGTTGCTATGTTTGAGGTTTCAATCTTAACAAAACCCTACTTGCCGGCTTTTTAGCTTCTTTTCTAGAATCTGTTCTATAAAAGAAATTGTGTTAAAATTTGCAGATACACCTATTGGTTTTAAAAAACCTAATAAAACCAGTATCTTTAATTCGAAATCTTTTATTACCTCCTCTAGTTTACTACTGTAAATTATTGATGATAAAGTATCTTTAAGCAATGTGAAAACCTCCCAATTTTCTTGATTATCAGGACATAAATTATCAACCAATTCGCAAACATGATAGGCGGATGATATTTTTCTAAGATCACTCTTTATATCCGAAAACGGCTCTATTGTTTTTGCTTCCGTTAAGACAGGAAGGCTCTTCCCGTAATAGAGTGATATTGCCGAATAATTTAACAATTCTACGTGCGGAGATCTTCTGCTGGTTATTTTTCTTATTCCCGGAGCTTTAACTTGAAGTTTGCCGTATCTTTTAGTAAAAATAGTTAAGATTTTATCTGCCTCGCCAAAGTTACGCCTTTTTATTACAATTCCCTCTGTCTTATAGCTATTCATATTACCTGGGGAAAGATAGCTTAACTTCTTTATCGGTTAAAAGATCAAATTTCTCAAGATTTCGTCCTCCTGCAGTAATCGTGTAGGTAAACCCTGCAGTGCCGGGCTGCTTTTGGATTAAGAGAGGTAAAGGAGAAGCTTTTTCTAATTTAAAAGGTAATTTGTAGGTAAGAGTAAGCTTTGCAGATCCTCTTGGCCTCACGGTTAGAAAACCTTCGAAAACTGTTTTATCCAATTCGTCATAAGAGGTAACTTTAACTTCCGAACCTAAGGAATCAATCAATTGACTTCCCTTTGGAACATAAACCCTAAACCAGTTTCTTAGCACTGCGTTTAGGCAAAGATTGCCTCTTTCCAGATTGCAATCCGAAGGAGCGTATGGATTTTTGTACGTAACGGTAACTGTTTTTGTAATTTCTCCATCACTTTTAACTTCGTAGTTTTGATCAACCGCTTCCGATACAAACATATTTGACTTTGCTCCACCAAAGTTAGCCTCATTTATATGGAAGTAATCTCCTTGGGTCTGCATTATTCTCCCGGAAGCGTTTAGAGCCTCAAAGCCTAATTGAGCATCGGTATTGTATGAATAAAAAAGAATGTGTTTTTGAGCAGTTTGCTTTAGCATTTCCTGAAACAATGGTCCCCAATAAAGCTTAGGAGAAGAAGAAAAAGCTTTATTCATAATTGCGTACATTAAGTCACCGATAATGCCTTTGCGATTTTCCCTAGTACCTTGAACCGGCTGATCCGAAAAAACCTCAAGCATGTAAATTACCTGAGGACAATCACATCTTGGATCTATTTTGGTTGTAAATTTAGTTCCGCTTGCTTCAACGTCTCCTAATATATTCATTGCGGAAACCAATGCTTGTGTATCTACCGCAATAATACCGTCGACCTTAGAACCTGAAGATTTTTTGTATAGCTTATTAAACTCCTCCATGGAAACAACAAAATCCGGAGAAAGATTAGTGTCTCTTAAATTAAGGTTTGGTACTTTGGGAAGATATTGCAGAAGAGGCTTTGGAGCAACCGGCTTATTAGAAACAGTTGCGTCCAGAGTATAGATGTCGCTAGACGTATCTACGTTAACTACGCCTCTGTCAAATCTAAAAATCGAATATGCGGTAAGGAAACCACCCGTAGGTCTTAACTCTTTGTCGTTTTGGAATAACACTAAATACTTTTTTTCTTTTGGCTCACCGAGAATTTCAGGAAGAACTTTAATAAGCGGTCTTGCCTCGTCAACAAAAGTTACGCCTTGATCCGTCAGTTGTCTTGCCGTATCAATATTTTCTCTTATCTTTTTTCCGACTAAAAAAGATGGATATCTATTCGGATCAACATTATCTACTTCTTCCTTTGCCTTAGAGAGTTTTACCGCAATTTCATCTATTTTTGGGGTAATTTTTCCCATTGTCGTTACCGCAGTTTGAATCCTATTTTCCGCAGATCCGGAAACAAAACTCCCTTGCCCCTTTAGACCCAAAACGTCTGCATATGGTTTTACCGAATCAACCATTATTATGGAAGCATCAAGACCATAAGAACCGGCCTTAATAAGATGATCTGCGTCGTTATAGTAAGCATTTACAAAAGGTATAAACGCTAAATAACCCATTTTGCTTAAATCTTTTTGGGTAATATCCAAATTTTCTTTTGCTTTAATAAGTTCTACCGAAGCAAGCTCTACATTTTGTTTTTTTAAAGCATCAGCCGCAATTTTTGCCTGAGCTATTGTTTTTTGAGTGGATTTGTAAACAGCTCTTGCCGGCAGTGCGACTCCAAAGACAGCAAATAAAACAAAAACCAATATTAAAACTATTAACACCTTACCGCTTTTGCTTGCTAAAAGTCTTTTAAACCAATTTCTTTTATGTGCCATTTGTCTAACTTCTCCTTTTCTTATTTCCGAAGAAGGAGGCGTCGAATCTAAATTCGAATCTAAATCTATCTTTTCAAATCCTTCCATAACTTATATCTTATCGAAAAATTAATGGTACTGTCAACCACGACCTTAGTCGTTAGTCGTTAGGAGTTATAGCGCACCTTTACCGGAGATCATTGCCCAAGGTGTTTTTAGAATAATCCACAAATCGTAAAGAATTGATCTTTTTCTAACATATTGCGCGTCCATTTCTATTCTTTTGTCAAAATTAATTTCGCTTCTTCCCGAGACTTGCCAATATCCGGTTAAACCGGGTTTAACGGAAAGTACGACTTTTACCGAGTCCCTGGTTGTCGGATATTTTTTTTGTTGTTCTCTTAGCTCATCCGGATAATATGCCCTTGGACCAACTAAACTCATATCTCCTTTTAAAATATTAAAAAACTGAGGAACTTCATCTAAGGAATGTTTTCTAATAAAATGCCCTACACCTGTAATACGGGGATCATCTTTTAATTTATAACTTCCTTTTCTATATTCATCATAATATTTGGAGAATCTTGGATTTTTTCTAAGCATATCATGAGCGTTTTGGATCATTGATCTAAATTTATACATCTTAAAAGGTTTTCCGTTTTTGCCTACTCTTTCCGGAGTATCGGCAAGAACAGGACCATTTGAGTTCAGCTTAATTACAATTGCAACAATAACGATTATTAATGAAAAAATTATTAGGAGAATAAGAGACGCTATCATATCCAATACCCTTTTTGTAAATTCGTAAAAAACGCTCTTCTTTATTTCTATGTAAGGCATAATGCTAGGTCAGTTTTTCGTGCTCTGTGCCGCTTAAGCTCTCTACTAATTTTTTTATCTTTGGCACAGAATCTTTAGAACAAACGAGTAAAACGTCGTCTGTATTTATAACAATCATCTTTGCTAAATCAATACCAACAACCAATTGATCCGTATAATTAAAAACCAGATTATCTAAAGAATCTTCTATTAAAACTTTCCCCCTGGTAACATTTTCGCTAGTAGATACCTGAAGTGCTTCTTTTAGAGCTTCCCATGCGCCCACATCGCTCCATCCTAAATCGGCAGCAATTACCGATACGTGTTTTGGATCAATTTTTTCTAAAATCGCGTCATCGAAACTAATTTTTTCAAATTGAGGATAAACCTCTTCCAGAATTTGCTCATAATTACTTTCTCCAAATGCATTTTGAATTTTCATAATTCCATTCCAGGTTTTAGGAGCAAATTTCTCGTACTGTAAAAGGATAAATTTAGGAGTAGTAACAAAATATCCCGGGTTCCATGCGTAATTCTGATCTTCTAAATATTTTTGCGCATCCTCTAAACTTGGTCTATATCTAAGTTTTTTAAATCTAAAAACTTTTGTTCCTTTTATCTCCCCTACTTCTTCCCCGAATTCTATCCAGCCCAAATTCTGGTTTGCAAATCTTGCTCTCTGTCCTATAAAAATAAGGGAATTTTCGTTTTTTGAAACTAATTCTTTGGCAAAACCTAAAACCTCCCTAAAACGCCTTTCTTTTTTAACAAAGTGATCGCTCCATATAATTGCAACAGGTAAGTTCGGATTTTTCTTACCAACAATTGCCATAGCAGTTCCAACAGCAGGGCCGACATCGCGCATTTCCGGCTCAAAAATAAAGTTTTCTCTAGGAATTTGAGGAAGATGAGAACGAACAATATTCTCGTATTTTTTGCCCGTTGAGATATAAATATTCTCAGGTTTAATCTCCGGCGCAAGTCTATCGACTGTAAGCTGAAGGGTAGATTTATCTCCTACTATTTTTTCAAATTGTTTTGGAGTATGTTTTCTTGATAACGGCCAAAGTCTTGTCCCTACTCCTCCTGCAAAAATAACTACTTTCATGCCCCTTCGCTCCTTTTTTTCTTCTTATTCATAATTCTCTGCTTCCTAAACTTTAAAAATTTAAGCTTCGGAAGCATGACCCTTCCGTAGTTCTAACAAAGGAGGGTCATTTTTTTATATATTTCTTTTTATAAAACTTTTAATCTGTTTTTCAAACTTTGAAAATGCAAACCGTTTTGCATTTCCCTTACATAATAAACTATTATATCGTCTGCTGTCGAATTTTTTCAATATCTTTTTAAGAGAGTTCTCGCTTTGTTTGTTAAAAAATTCTCCGGTTATTCCCTCTTTTATAATATCCAGAGCTCCTCCTCCCCTAAAAGCAATTACTGGCTTCCCAAAAGCCTGAGCTTCTACCATTGTTAGCCCAAAGTCTTCTTTTCCAGGAAAAATTAAAGCTTTACAATTCTTGTAATAAGAAGCGAGTTTTTCGTCTGATAAACTTCCTAAGAATTCTATTGTTGGACCGGCAATTTTCTTATGACTACTTTCATCTAAACCGGTCCCTATTATCTTAAGATTTAACTTCAAACTGTTGCATGCTTTTATTGCTATATCAATTCTCTTATAAAAATTAGTGAGTCTTGATACAACTAAAAAATAATCTTCTGTTTTTATTTTCTTTGTTTTTTTATTTATAAATTTGTCAAACATCGTAAACGGCGGATAAATAATTTCTGATTTTTCGTTATAATATTTTCTAATTCTTTTCTGAACCTCACCTGATATTGCAATGTATTTATCCGGTCTTTTGGAAGCCTTCTTGTCCCATTTTTTTAAATATTGAGTTACCGGACTGGCTAGCAAACGCAGGATTGGATTTCTAAAATAATCCTCATACCCACTCCATAAATATCTTGTCGGA
>Ga0172370_10008847_pt1 | contig 11957 bp, 9 predicted proteins | sample LakKiv5m_FD_114538 | JGI IMG/M metagenome (GOLD analysis project Ga0172370, IMG submission 114538) | Freshwater microbial communities from Kabuno Bay, South-Kivu, Congo - kab_022012_11.5m | ecosystem: Environmental > Aquatic > Freshwater > Lake | place: Democratic Republic of the Congo...
AATGCCTTGAGCAGTTCCGCCCATTCATACGCCCGGTCGGCTTCCATGTCTCCTCCTGCGATTGGATACGAACATTCTAATATTAGATGCTTATTGCCACAAGACCGGATTTTGCCATCCTGCACACCTTGGACGCCGGGAGGACCGCTCGCAGTGATTTTCGTTGGTAACATTTCCCGGTCGGGCTTATCTATTAGGCAGGAGGAGAAGGAACAATGCGCAGTGAACAGGAAACCGATCTCATCTGGAGGGCGAGGGGAGGCGACACCGCGGCATTCGGGGACATCGTCCGGCGGTATCAGAACCTCGTCTACGCCACGGCATTCCAGATCCTGAAAGACGGATCTCTTGCCGAGGATGTCGCCCAGGAAGCATTCATAGCCGCCTACCGGTCGCTGGGAGAACTCCGCAAAGACGGCTCCTTCCCACCTTGGCTGCGGAAGATCACGCGGAACCTGGCCCTAGCGGTCCGCCGGGAGCGCGGCCGCTTCAGCGCGCTCGAGGAGACGGCAACCCCGCGATCTCCCTCGGCGGACGCGGCACCGGACATCGAGAGGGAGGAGCGCGAAGCGGACGCGTTCGGGGAGGAGGTGAGCCGGATCGTGTCATCGCTGTCCGATACGCTCCGATTCCCGGTCCTGCTCTGCTACCTGGACGGTCTCTCCACGGCGGACGCGGCGCGCTACGTGGGGATCACGGAGGGGGCGCTCAGGAAGCGGCTTCACGACGGAAAAAAGAAACTCCAGGAGCGGATAGTCAACATGGCGGAGAAGGCCTTTCAGGAATACCGCCTTCCCCACGATTTTGCGAAGCGGTGCATCTGCGGATGTCGCCGATCGGAGGCGGCAAGAAAACGAAAGGACGAAAGGGGGTGAGATGATGGCCGGCAAGGTGAACTGCGGATGCGGGTGTGTCCCACCCGGGAAAACGGCGAAACGGAAGGTCAAGAGCGAAAAGGTGAAGACGCCCAGGAAGAAGAAGTAACCCCATCCTGGTTGATCGGACGAAAAAGGGAACCCGGCGCCGATCCGGGTTCCCTTTTATACTTGCGATGGTGCCGAAGGCAGGATTTGAACCCGCACGGGTTTCCCCATCACCCCCTCAAGCCGCTCTAAATATATAATAAACTTAAATATTTCTAATTATCGCATAGTTACGGTCGTGTCAAAATGACACTTTCGGTAATTTTCGGTAGATGTCCGTAGGCTTCCCAAGAAAATGGCCACAAATGAGCCACTCGAAAAGTTCGCGTCCTATCTGGGTTCCCATATGTGCCGGTCTACTAACCGCAACATTGAGCTCGAGGTCTGGTTCCGGATCGTTCATCTCACCCCGGATGGCCACAATGGCACCCCCGCTGCGTCCTACCGCGAACAAACGGTCGAAATAGCCCTCGGGCCCAAGGGGACTATCGAAAATGGCAACATCGGCACCCCGAAACGACAAGCACCGCCAGGTCAGGTGCTAAGCGCTGTTCCGCCCGGCCGTGGCGACCCCAAATCTCCACGGGAACCGAAGACCCCCCGAGTAGTCGAACTCCTCCGCAAGGCGATTGAGTGGCAGTCCCTCCTCGAGTCAGGCGCCGCTGCCAACCAGACGGACATAGCCCGCAGGAGGGAGTCACTCGGGCCAGGGTGGCACAGGTCATGGGCATGTTGCGCCTGGCACCGGAGATTCAGGGGAAAATTCTGTCCATGCCCGATGCCGTTGATCGTCCCCCCATCACAGAGCGAATTCTTCGCCCTATCGAATTAATTTCCGATTGCGGCGATCAGCTTCGGAAGTTCCATAATCTCTTGATGACCAGCTAATTCCATTTTGTAGTCGAATACTTAACTCGACAAAACAGGCAACACTGGCAATAAATCAGCCTCATTCGGCAATACCCGATCATAGCAGGTTGTAACAGTCTTATTCCGTGTTATCCTATCACTCTGTCTTTATTATATGTGGGCACACACAGCCAAATAAAGGATGTCAACGATGGATGATCGCTGGTTGTCCGTTGAAGAAATTGCCGAGTACCTCGGCGTCAGCAAAGACACGATCTACACATGGATCGATGCCAAGGGCATGCCTGCCCATCGACTTGGACGGCTGTGGAAATTCAAGCGCGAGGAAGTTGACGGGTGGGTCAAGTCGGGAAGTGCTTCTGACCGCCAGGACGACATGGACAAAGGGTGAAGGTAAAGATGCTTCGCGCCGCACAGGCTCAGAACGATCACGTCGTGGCGCGGGTGCCGGGGCTCGATCCCGGTGCCCCCTATGCCTCGCGCCTTTCTGCCCGTTCGGCCTTGTTCACCGAGCTTCATCTCTTGCTCGATAGCGAATGTACGGCACTCTCCTCGGCTGAATACCGAGCGCTCGTCGTCACGGAGAACAAACTGTCCCGCACCTCTGCAGCAGTGCGGGCCAAGCTGTGGAAGGAGCTCAAGTCCCGGTACCGGCTCGACGCCGCCGACTCCCTGTTTGCGGCGTTCTGGGCCGAGTGGCGGCGGTGCGCATCCGAGGCGGAGCGTGGTCTCACCGCCTATGTGCTCCTTGCACTCAACGATCGCCTCGTGGCTGACCTCGGCTCGGAGTTGCTCTTTCCGCTTCTTCGGCGGGCGCCGGCCGAGCTACGAGTGGCCGACGTCCATGCGTTTATCGAGCGCGCCAACGCCGCCCATCCCGAGGTTCGCGGCTGGTCGGAACAGACGCGTCGCGCGGTGGCCCAGAAGTACGGCGCCAGCATCCGTGATTTCGGTTTGGCGAAGGGGACCACCCGCAAGACCACGGTGCGCCCCGCGCTCTACGGATCGCCGGTCCGATTGATCGCACGAGTCCTACGCCTGACCGGCGTGGCACCCCTCGATCTCGTGCACGCCCCCGCGTTTCGCCTGCTCGGTCTCGACGGGATCGAAGTCATTGGCGCGCTGGGGGAGCTGAATCGCACCGGTGCTCTTCGCTTTCGCATGCAGGGTGATATCGTTGAGCTCGATGTCACGGAGGGACGTTGATGGACACGTTGTTCAAAGCGCTACACAAGCTCATCAAGGAGCCGCTCCGTCCGAACGGGGGGGTCAAGACCGACAACTCGATCCTCCTCATCTACCCCCCGGAAAAGGAGCTCGACTTCCGTGAGTACCTCCTCGACACCTTCGTCCCCGCCATCGAGGCACAGCGGATTGCCTTCCGGCTGCTCGATCTCACCGGGTTCCTGTTCGCGGGAATGAACGATAAGGATGTTGCCTCGCTCCAGGAGGACGAGTTTGACGACTACCGCTGGATGCAGCAGGGGCTCTCGAAGCGCGCTGAGGCGGTGCTACATGCCCGCCTTGAGGAAGTAGCGCGTGAGGTCCCGGGTGGAAACGTTATTGTTTACGCCACTGTCGCGCTCTTTCCCCTCGTCCGCTATGGCGATGTCCTGCGAGGGCTGCGTGACGTGGAAGCGCGGATCATCCTGGCGTTTCCCGGCGAGGAACGGGGGGGCAAGCTCCACTTCATGAACCAACCAGACGGCGGCAACTACCTCGCCGTCAAGCTGTTCTGTCGATGAGCGGCCATGCCATGCAACCAAGGAGGAGGGTTGGCTGAATGACCACCATACGGGACATCATCAAGCGCGACATCGGGGTGAGGGTTGAAGGTGTCGTCAAGGTCTTCGACCGATCGGCGCTCGCCAGCGAGGTGCGCGAGTATGTTGTCACGGACAAGATTGAAGAGGAACTGAAGCGTATTTTCGACACATTCACGCTCGTAAGCGAAACGCTGCGGCGGGGTGGAGCCAGCAGGGACGTCATGGGCATGTGGGTGTCGGGGTTCTTCGGTTCTGGCAAGTCGCACTTCGCCAAGGTCCTCGGCTACCTCCTGCAAAACGATGCCCTCGGCGATGGCGACGAGGAGCGCTGCATCGACGTATTCGGCAAGCACCTCTCCGATACGCCGCGCGGCAAGGACATCCGGCGTCGGCTCGGCGAGATCAAGCTCAACACCCAGGTCCGCACCTTCGCCTTCGAGATCAAGAGCCGCCAGTCGCTCAACAACCCGAACTCCGTCGGCGAGATCCTGCTGTCCGAGTTCTACCGGAACATTGGACTGGCCGAGAACTTCGTGATCGCCCGCATCGAGCGCCGCCTGCAACAGCGCAAGCTGCTCGACAAGTTGTCCGAGGTCTACGAGGCCACTTTCATCATCCCGTGGCGCAGCGCAGAGGGCCGCGACGACCTCATGACCGTCCGCCGCCGCTTGGCCGAAATTCTGCCGAAGGTGGACCCGACTGAGTACCCCGACGAGCGCACGGCGAGGAACGCGCTCACCGACATGTTCCGGCACGAGAAGATTACTGCCGAGGGCATCGCTGACGAGCTGGTCGCCTGGGTCGATGTACAGAAGCCGGTTGGCGGCCGCGCGCAGCATCTGGTCTTCGTTATCGATGAGATTGGAACATTCATCGGCGACTCAAACGAACGCATCGGCGAGTTGAACAGCCTCGCCGAGATGATCGGCAACAAGGGCAAGGGCAAGGTCTGGCTCATAGTCACCAGCCAGCAAGATCTGGAGAAGGTCGTCGACCGCACCAACTTCCAACCTGCGCTCGTTGGTCGGCTCAACGCGCGTTTCGAGCTGAAGCCGCACCTCATCTCCGACGAGATCAACAAGGTCGTCTCCGAGCGCATCTTGAAGAAGCATCCATCCGAGGAAGCGGCGCTGCGCACGCTCTACAGCAAGCACGAGGGACACGTTGCCCAGCTCGCGGACCTCAAGGCGAGCCGCCACCTCGACAACGTATCCGAGCGGACCTTCGTCGACGCGTACCCATTCCTTCCGCATCAGATCCGTCTCGCCCAGGACATCTTCGAGGCGCTCTCGGGTTTCCGCATCTCGGGCGGTGTCCGTTCGATGATCGCCGTGGTCATGGAGGCACTCCAGGACCTTGCTGACGAGGAGCTCGGCGTCATCGTGAGCTTCGATCAGGTCTTCGACGCCGTCGAGAACGACCTTCTCTCCCAGGAGTACCTCGGCGCCTCGGGTGTTCGCGCGATCTACGAGTCCGACGAGCGTGTCCCCGGGACGCCCATCGATGCATCGCGCGTCCTCAAGGTCTTGTGGCTCCTCCAGCGGATTACCTGGGTGCCGCGCGTGCCCGAGACGCTGGCCAAGCTGCTGGTCCGCAACCTCTCGACCGAGATCGCCTCCCTGCGCGACAAGGTTGAGGAAACGCTCAAGTCCCTCCAGGAAGCCGGCTACGTCGCCCGCGACGAGGCCACCGGCGAGTGGAAGTTCCTGAACGAGCGCGAGCGCACCATTGAGCAGGCGATCCAGGAGATGGTCCGCCCTGGCGGACCCAAGAGCATCAGTATCGCTGCGGTTCGCCGCACGGCACAGCAGATGTGCAAAGACGACGTGGTCACAAAGAAAAAGCTGGCGAGCTTCGCTGTGACCCATGGCAGCACTAAGGTACCGTTCTCGTTCGGTGTGCGCCTTGACGGTGAGGCCGTCGAGACTGGGCCCGAACTCGAGGTTCACTTCACGAGCTCCCTCGCTTCGGGGCGGAAGCAGGAATTGGAGGAATCTCGCCGGAAGAATCAGGCCGGTGGCGCCAAGAGCAAGACCGCCTGGTGGGTGGCCGACGCGCCGGACAACCTCGAGGGGCGCTTCAAGCGGTACGAGGCGCTCGTGAAGGTAACGAGCGACAAGCGCTTCACCGAGGACAGCTCGGCGGACACCCAGGATGCGCTCTCCGAGAAGCGCAAGGAACGCGACGAGCTGAAGACCGCCTTGGTCAAGGACCTCGAACGGGCCCTCCTGCGCGGCACGCTGCTCTACGGGGGCCAGGAGGTCAATCTCGACGGGCCAACTGACCTCCGGGACCCTGTCCGCACCGCGCTCCAGGTTCTCATCCCGAACATCTACCCGCGGTTCAACGTGGCCGACCGGGCCTTCGACTTCGCCAAGCAGCTCAAGGCGCTGCTCAACCCCTCAACCACGAACCTTCACAAGGTTGCGCCCGAGCTGGACCTCTTTGACACTCAGGGAAGTTTGCAGCGCGAATCGGCTCTCGTGACTCAGGTGCTCGAAGTGCTTTCTGACTTCGACGACGAGGGCGTGGTACCCGAAGGCGGCCGTCTCCTCGAGGCCAAGGACGAGAAGGGCTTCAAGGGCTTCCTACGGCCGCCCTTCGGCTGGCCTGACGAGCTAGTGCGGCTCGTGCTTGCCGCGTGCTTCCGGGCCGGTGCCATCTATATCGAAAAACAGACTCCATCGGGGCCGTCCCCCCTCTACGACTACAAGGGTACCGACGAGCTCTTCTCCAAGATCACCACGTTCAGGAAATCCACCTTCCGGGTGGCCGAAACCAGCCTAACGGTCGACCAGATCAAGCGGGCCAGCAAGGCGCTCATCGCCATGGGCGTGAGTGGTACACCCGAATCTGGCAACGCCATAACCTCTGCGGTGCGAGACTTGGGCCTCGCCCTCAAGGTGAGGCTAGCGGATGCCAAGAGCCTGCATCTGCAAGGGCTCCCTGTTCCCGACGGTGTGCTGAACGCAGAAGGTGCCCTGATCGAGCCGACGACCGCCAAGGATCCGACCACAGCGGTGACCTCGTTCCTGGCCAAGGAGAACGAGTGGAAGGCGCTCCACAAGGGTCTTGAGGCGCTGCGCACCTTCCTGGAGGCGAATCGACACAAAGACTACGAGGTTTCGCGGAAACTGATCGCGCTGGCCGAGAATCATCCCGTTCCAGACGGGCACGCCAAAGACGCAGCGTTCGCACAGGCCAAGAAGGACATGGATGCCATCGCCAGCGACAAGGCTGTCATCGCTCGGTGGAGCGACTACCGCTCGGCTTTCGACACGGCCTTCACCGCCTACCGTGACGCCCACATCCAGGCCTACGACAAGGTCCGCAAGGCTGCCGAGGAACAAGAGGCAGAGATCAAGGCGGGTACTTCCTATCAGGGCGCGCCGCCCGCGGAGCGGGACTTAGTCGTAAACAAGGTGTTCGGTGCAGGTAAGGTTTGCCACTACGCCCCGGTCACGCTCTCTACGGTGGAGGCGCTGCTTACTGCCGCCAGCAAGCGGAATCTCTCATCGCTCGATCAGGCTCTCGTCGCGCTGCCTGCGTACCGGGCGCAAGTAGAGGCCGAGCTGCGGGCCCTGGTGCTGCCGCTGCCCGCACCAGGAGAGCGAGTCTTCGAATGGCGCCCGATTGCCGCCCTGGCCGGTAAGCGCTTCAAGACCGAGGACGAGGTGGATCAGGCGCTCGACAAGGTGGCGCGTGACCTCAAGGCCCAGATTCGAGAGGGCTTCACGATCGTGGTGAAGTGACCTTGGCGAACGAACAGACGCCCCCACAAGGTACGGTGAGCCGACAGGCGCTCTCCGATCAGCACAAGGAGGCCGTGCGCTCCTGGGTGCCCAAGGTTCGTCGGGTGCTCGAGGAGGAGTTCGCGGCCCAGCTCGAGCGCCTCGGCCTCAAGCCGAGCGGCAAGCATACGCCCCCCGACGAGATGCGCTTGCCCGATGGGGCTGTGACCGTCCGCCGTCGGGTCGAGGCACTCATCGATCGTGACTGCATCGCCGAGGGTTCGGCCGAGCGCGGCTACGAGAACGTGAAGCGCGAGCTCGCCTACACGCTTCTCAATCGTCTCGTTGGCATCAAGGCCATGGAGGCGCGGCAGCTCCTCTACCTTCCACCGCCAGCGGAGCCGAACGGAACCCCTGAGCAGACCGAGGTGGTTACTCCGGTCCCGGGGCAGGCACGCTCACGCTACCTACGCGACTACAGAGTCGCGGGAGGCAGCAAGTACAAGTACGATGATGACGCCGAGGAAAAGCTACTCCGCGACGGGCTGACCGCCGCCTTCCGGCACATCACGCAGGAGATCCGAATCCTCTTTGATCCCGACCACGAGTACGCCTGCGTCTGGCCGACGCATGCGACCTTGACGAGCGTCCTCGAGATGATTAACGAGGAGCTGCCCGAGGACGCCTACCGCGCCCGGGACTTCCTCGGCTGGGTCTACCAGTTCTTCAACCGCGAGGAGAAGAAACGCGTCCGCGACGAGAACAAGGGCACACCGCGGTCATCCTACGAGCTGGCGGTCATAAACCAGTTCTATACGCCATCGTGGGTCGTGAAGGCTCTCGTTGACAACACGCTCGGCCGGCTTTGGCTCCAAATGCATCCGGACTCGGCGCTCTTCCCCCCAGCGCGGCCACCTTTGCCCGACGGGCGAGTGTCGGACGCGCCAATCGTCGACTATCTGGTCCCGCGTACCAGCGAGCGTATCCGTTACAAGAGACTGACCGAGGACGGCCAGGTCGAGACGTTCAAGCGGGTCCGGGACATCACACTGCTCGATCCCGCCTGCGGGACGATGCACTTCGGGCAGTATGCCTTCGGACTGTTCCATCGCATGTACCTCGATGAGATCGAGCATGCCGGCCAGCCGGGGTGGCCCGCGGACCCATCCATAAGTGAGCCTCGCGATATTCCGGCCGCCATCCTCGTGTACAACCTCTTCGGTGTGGATATCGACCCGCGGGCGATCCAGATCGCCTCGCTGTCGTTGCTCCTTACCGCCAAGGAGGCCGCCCTCAAGCACGGTTTTTCACCGCTCGATGTGAAGATCCACCGTAGCAACCTGGTGGTCGCAAACACCGTGGACCTGGGCGCAGAGCGTCTGCAGGCCCTCGTCGATCACATCGGTACCAGACTCGGTGCGGCCGAGCTGCGCCAACGGCTCTTCAAGACTATCTGGGAAAACCTCCAGTACGTCGGCGAGCTTGGCAGCCTCGTGCAGGTCCGCGAAAGCGTCGAGCGGGTGCTCGACGATTGGGTCGACGCCAAGGCCCGAGAGAAAGGCCTTACCAAGATCATCGCCCCCAAGGAGAAGAAGCAGCTCGAGCTTGGTGCAATCCTGACCGAGGCCGACAAGAAACATGCCCGCCAGCTCCAGCTTGAACGACGAGTCCTTGAAGATGAGGCCCAGCAGCTTCAGCAGGAGCTACTCGTCGCCATCGAGGAAGCGGCCGCCCAAGCTGGAGGCGATCCGACCGAGCGGCTTTTCGCTCAGGACACGGCACGCGGACTCAAGCTCCTCCAGATCTTGTCGCGCCAGTACGACGTGGTGGTGATGAACCCACCATACGGCGCGTTCATCCCCAAGGTGAAGGACATCGTGAAGAAGGCCTACCCACTCACGGCCAACGATATTTACGCCGCATTCATCGATCGGGCGACCCAACTCACGGAGCCCGATGGATATATCGGGGCGCTCGTTTCCGCGACATTCGTGAACCTGACCACGTTCGAGAAGCTGCGCACCGAGATTTTGCTCAAGCGAAACCCCCTGATCGTGATGCTGGACCTCGGCTTCGGCATCCTCGACGATGCCACGGTGGAGGCTTCGGCGATCGTGCTCCGAGGTGGTGTTCGATGAGCCGCGTGCACTGGAGGTGGGAGGAGAAGGACTACGGATTCCGCTTCTGGGTCGGCATCGGGCGAAAGAAGGCCGAGTACTATCAAGCAGCAAACTCGGGCGAGTTCTATGTTGTGCCTGCCCGCCAGCGGAAGCTCGCCAAGGTCCGTCTCGAAGAGCTGGCCGCTCTGGCGGTCGTCCCAACCACGCTGCAGGTTGTACCGACGCCGTGGCAAAACTACGACCGCGCTTGGGATTGGATCACGACCGCGGACGGTATTTCCCTCAACTTCGCCGGCTGCATCGACCGCGAGGAGATTCATCGCCGCGAAGACGAAGGCGTGGCGCGGTCCATGGAGTTTATCGCCGGCCTCCTTGACCGGCCGGAGCCGATGCCCCTGAACGTGAACCTCATCCTGCAGATCCACCGGGAGCTCATGGGTGAAATCTATCCCTTCGCCGGCGAGTGGCGCACGGTCGATCTGCACAAGGGCGACGGGCCGACCAGGTGGCCCTTGCCTCCGTGCGGCATCCAGCCGCTCATGGAGGTGCTGGAGCGAGACGTGCTCGCGCGCTCACCGTTCCTCTCCGAAAACGACGAGGAGCTGTTCAAGTACATTGCCGAAGTCATGTGCGAATTCCTCGCCTTGCATCCGTTCCGGGAGGGAAACGGGAGGACCGCCTTCATCGTGGGCAACCTAATGCTCATGCAGAACGACCTGGTGCCGCTGGATGTCTACGACCGACGAAAGGATGAGGCAAGCTACTTCGCGGCCTGCGATGCGGGGCGTATCCACAAGAATTACGCGCCGCTCGCGAAACTCATAGCCGAGTGGGAAGTCGCCGCGATGACGCGCTGGGAGGAGAGCCATGGGAAGTAAGCGCGTTAGCGTCAAGGCTATCCTTGCGGATGTGGATCTCCGCCGGAAGCTCATGGTGTCGACCATCCAGGCGACCCAGTCACGCGAGGGCATAGACACAACACCCGAGCAGGCGGCCCGAGCATACTACGTGGTGAGCGAAGGCGAGCGAGCAACGTTCCTCAACCTACGGCCGTTTGCTAAAGGCGCGGTAGACCAACGCCAAGAGGAGTTCGCAAAGGCGGTTACCAACCCGGGCTTAGGTTACGAGGCCGGTATCCGCTTCGATGTCGCTCGCCGGGACTTCACAACGCTGGAAGGTGCGCCGCTGGTCTATGCGCAAGTTGGCGTGCTCGGACCACTTGTGCGGGAGAACACGCGCCTTGACCCGATGTGGGCGAGTGTTCGAGGCGGAATGAACTCTACCGAGTCCGATCGCTTCGTTCGCTATCGGTGGGAACCATCTCCCACAAGCAAGCGTCGATGGGTTCGTTATTCCAAAGGTGGTGACTTTGCCCGCTTCTATTCAGATTTGGACCTTGTCTTTGACTGGACTGAAGATGGGCGCGAATTCCGTGCAATCGTAAAGACGAAGTATGGCAGCGAAAGCAGATTCGTGAAGTCACCAGAGTTTTACTTCAGACGGGGCCTGACTTGGACTGAGAAGAGCTCTCTCGGATTTAGCGCCAGGATCCTTGAGGAAGGCGCCATCTTCAACGTTGCAGGCCCTGCCGCTTTTCCACGAGTTCCGACCGACGAGTGGTACCTTTTGGGCATCCTCAATTCTTCTCTAATTGCCTTCAGTACATGGGCACTTAGCGGTCGCAATTACGGAGCGAGCTATGTGGCGGCTGTGCCGGTTGCAAAGCCTTCTGCAGTAGCACGCGCTCGCGTGGAAGCGATTGCACAGAGCATCTTTGAGCAGAAAGCGAAATGGGATACTGGTAGTGAAACCAGCTCACGGTTCACCGTGCCGTGGGTTCTCCAGAAACTTCTTCTTGATGGGGCGGCCAGCATCCCGGAGCAAATTGCAGCCGTGCTTGCGTTTGAGAAGAGCGAGGAATGTCAGCTCCGCGACAACTACAGCCTGCTCAACGCCGAAGTATTCCACATCTACGGCATTCCTAAATCAACGCAGGCTCAAGTTCTTGAAGTGTTGGGAACGCGCCCGCTTGAGATCCTCTGGTCTCAAATGGAGGGCAAGTCAGTCGAGCAGAAGCACATAGAGCACGTCTGGCGCTTGCTCTCTTATGTGGTCAAGAGCGTCATCGAAACAGACGATGACGGCATCGTTTCATTCGGGGCGGTGAACGGTGAGGCTCCGTTGGCTGATCGCGTAAGACATAAACTTGCATTGCTCTTCCCCACCCGAGACACCAACCACGTCGAGGTGGAGATAGTCAACGAGTTGAAGAAGACGGTGAAGGGCTATCGTAAGTGTGCGAGCCTCGAAGAGTGGCTCGACAACGTTTTTTTCGATTACCACTGCGAGCTCTACAAGAGCCGGCCCATCTTCTGGCACATCGCCTCGGCGCAGGGTACCTCGCGCTTCGCCTTCGGGGCCCTAGTTCACTACCACCGTTTCGACAAAAACCGCATGGCCAAGCTCCGCGCGAACTACCTGCGCGACGCCATCGAAGAGTTTCGGCGCGAGGCTGGCCTTGCCGACAAGGCTGGCCGTAGCGACGAT
>Ga0172370_10008854_pt1 | contig 11948 bp, 8 predicted proteins | sample LakKiv5m_FD_114538 | JGI IMG/M metagenome (GOLD analysis project Ga0172370, IMG submission 114538) | Freshwater microbial communities from Kabuno Bay, South-Kivu, Congo - kab_022012_11.5m | ecosystem: Environmental > Aquatic > Freshwater > Lake | place: Democratic Republic of the Congo...
ATAAAAGACAAGCTCTTGCTCGGTTATTTTGTAATTACGTTCACAACTCATGCATCGCAAAATTTCTTTTGTGATATCATCAGCCACATCTTTTATGTTATCGGGAATACTTTCTGGTAACAGAGTTTCTTTACCTCTGGTCATTTGAATATCATCTTCCCAGCGATAACCCTCTTTAAGAGCTTCTTCTTTAGAGAGAGGCAAGTTATCTTCTGCAATGCTTTCGTTATAAGCAAATGGTGCAATCTCTATAGGCATCATAAGTCCATGGATTCCAAGCTCTGTGAGCTCTTTTACAATGTGAGCTTTTATTTTTTCGTATTCTTCTTTTTCATATGACTTATTAAAAATGGAGTACTTACTACTTTTAAGTGCATCACATCCAATACAATCCTGACAATTTCTTATGTCAAAAGAATACATAATATTACTAGAATTTTCAGGCCAATAAGAACCTATCACATTACTGCAATATCCAGTAGCAACAACTTCAAGTAACAATTCTGATTGAGTACCAAAACCAATAGTCCCCAAAGAATCCTTAATTATCTTTGAAGAAAAAAGGTGGCGACAATTTTCTGATTTGGCAACCTCAAAGGAATTATGAACATTTCTACATTCAGTAAGATAATCCCCTACAGAATTTACAGATTTCAAATTATTATTGGCTCTTCTTGGCAACGTTTTTCTAAATTTTTCAAATTGTTTTTTGAATTCTTCTATTTTTTTATAACTTCCCCTTATTTCATTAACCCTTATTTTATATTCTTCATGGCTTAACTGCTCATTTAAAAAACAATTACTTTTATTTCTTAAATTAACACACCCAAAACAATTCGTAAGACCACTACCATTTAAAATAAATTGAGAATCTACGCACCCAGAAACATTTTGACTCCATAGGGTATTCGCGGAATCTTGAACATTTATACATTCATAACAACGCTCAAGGCTGACACCAAAATAAATATCCGAAGAATCTAACCCCTTTTTTACCCCCCTAGAATACATCAGATCTTCAGCAGGGCTTGTATTAAAAACTAAATAACAATTTTTACAACCTCCTGCCATATTCACATATTCACTATTTATATTTTGCCCATCGCCAACAGAGATACCTAGATTTATTTTAGGGACTTTTTTGAAAAATTCTCCTAATTGATCAAAGAAGGGGCGAGACATATCATATTCCATCGCGTAATCTTTTGGATTCCATTTTTCAGAATAAAAACACTCATAGCAATAAATTTTATATGGGGATTTTGGATTATACATTGTAATAACACTTTTTTGGCAAAGATTACATTTGCGTCCTGAATAAAGAGTCGTCTCATTACGCCACATAGCTCGCATTTTAAATCTACAATCTGGACAGATTTTAGGCACCGGCACTTTCATTTTCTCATAAAATGAGAAATCATTTTGTTCTAGAAGAAAATCTGTTTGGCATTTATTACATTGTCTTATTTCTGATTGCATGTGTTAATTATTTCAAAACTTTTTGCAATTCTTCCATGTCATTAAAATGGTTTTTCACTCCACGAATTTCTTGATAATCTTCATGACCCTTTCCGGCAAGAAGAACGATATCCCCTTTTTGGGCAATCTTTACGGCTTCGATTATTGCATCATGCCTATTTGATATTGTTTTTGTTTTTTCTATTTCCGCCATTGATAAATCTGTTTTCATTTCAGCAATAATTTTGTCTGGATCTTCATTCCTTGGGTTATCGGAAGTAAAAATAGGAATATCAGAATTGCTTGCACCAATCTTGCCCATAATCCTCCTTTTGAGCGGATCACGATCCCCTCCACAACCAAAAACACAAACAACTTTGGCATCTTTGTTTTTTATTTCATTAATGGTCGAAAGGACATTTTTCAATGAATCAGGAGAGTGGGCATAATCAACGATACCCAAAATTCCACTTGGCGACATAAAATGTTCGAATCGTCCCGTTGGCGCTTCGATTGTTTCAAAAATTTTGGTAACTTTTACCATATCAAAACAAAGCAATTTACAAGTACTCCATACAGCCAACAGATTGTAAGCATTAAATTTACCAAGTAAATCTGATTCTATGTTTTCACCACCAAGCACGAGCTTGAGTCCGCTAAAATCATTACTTTTTATTTCTCCTTTAAAATCAGCCTCCTTGTCGATACCATAAAAATATTTTTTTGCTTGTATCTCCTTCAGTATTTCTCTGCCATGCTCATCGTCAATATTCGAAAGTGCAAAGGCGTCACTTGGTAACATTTGAAAAAATTTCTTTTTTGCTAAAAAATAATTCTCGATACTTTTATGATAATCCAAGTGATCATGAGTAAGATTGGTAAAAACTCCGCCGGTAAAATTTATTCCGGCCACCCTATTTTGATCCATCGCATGAGAAGAAACTTCCATAAAAACATATTCGCACTTTGCTTCAACCATTTTAGAAAATATTTTAGTTAGAGAAATGGAATCGGGCGTTGTTGGAATTTTGCGTTTCATGACAAGCTCTTGTTCATTTATCATGATGTTGGTCGTACCAATAAAACCAGCCTTGTAACCTAATCCAAGAGCAACTTTATACAAAAGTGTGGCTGTAGTTGTCTTGCCATTTGTGCCAGTAACACCTATTATTTTCAATTTTTTAGCTGGGTTTCCATAATAGTATGTCGCTATTTCTGACTTAACTTTCCATCTCAATGTTTTAAGTTTTTTGATTAAATTAAACATACTCTTATGTGTTTAGTATAACATAGATCTTGGTTTGTATTAAAAAAGCCCGAATTGCGAAAATGGATTTGATGTTCGCAATTCGGGCAATACGATTTCAGCAGGCATCGCCAGAACCAGGACCAGGGCCATTTGCCGTACCAACCGGGGGAACAGCGTCAATCTCAATTAGAATTTTGGTTGGCTTAAGCTTATAGCAATTTAGGGAAATATGCACCACGCAAATTTCATCCTTTTTTGATAGAAGTCTTAAACCACCAACTCCTTCCATAATTACTAACCTCCATCCCTCAGATAGAAGTTTGTCATAAAGTTTTTCTGTCATATCCCCATTGTTTTTAGTGAGTATTCGATGTACTTTTATCGCTCAGATAATAACATTAAAAAAATTTTCAGTCAATCATATAAAATCTTTGCCAAAATGTCGCCAGGAAAGTTTTATATTAAATTCTGGAAATTTATTCAATATCCACTGCACATAAGTATTACTATTTGGACCAAACAAGGAATATCGATAAATATATGGATAGTTTTCTTCTGAATTTTCAATGAAATCTATTATCTTTTTTAGATTCGAATTTTCATCCCCTTCAATAAATCCCAAAAGTTCTGGTTTCCAAAAATATTTTTTAAGGAAAAATGACACATTAATGCCTTGAAACAAGGGTTGCGCATTTAGATATAAATGACTCCCACTCTCTTTGTATGTTTCTTGTCTCACTTCCCACCTAGAAAGTTCTCCTTTTTTATTTAAAACAAACCAGGGGTGCCTGGCAAAATTAAATGGAAAATACGCTGAACAAGCAAAAAGAAAAACTTGATATTTGTCTTTATTTATCAAGTTTTGGAAATCTCTTACTTCCTCACTCATAAAGCTACTTTTCGCTTGGTTTTATTAAAATCTTTTGATTAATTTTTTTAAATCTCGGAACAAATTTACCATTTACTTTTACTTTCTCCAAAAACATTTTTTTAGGCCTAGCCCAAACTACTCCATCTTCTAAATGCATATAAAAAACTAATGGTTCTAATGTCTCAGAGTGATACCCTTCCCACAATACTTTAGCTTTTGTCCCTCTATAGTGTTTATATATTGCTCCGATTTCTAAAGTTGCCATAAAAATTTAATTAACTAAAGATTTACGATGCTGTGGTGCATTTATAAGTCCACATTTTTTGTATTTATAGACTTCTCCGGTGGCAGGGTTAATAGCCCCACAAGGACATGGGTCATTACGCCCAACTTCTTTCATTCCCGCCACTGAAATATTTTTAGTATCTGAAAATTCACCAGGCTCATCATGACTAGTCAATAAAACTTCTTTGGGTTCATTTTTCTCAGGATCATTTATCTTGATATCGGTATTCATATTTTCAATCAACGAAAATACTTGTTCCTTAAAAGCCTCCTCCATTTCACGAAACATAAAAAGTCCTTCTTTTTTATATTCTACGATTGGTTCTCGCTGACCATAGGCACGCAAATTCACTGAAGAACGCAAATAATCCATCGCTTCCAAGTGTTCCATCCAAAGCACATCGGTGGCATATAGGGCAATTCGGCGAACTGTTTCAAAGAAAGCTTGGTCGCCTATCTTTTCTCTTTTTTCTTTTATGGTTTTCCCAACTTCTTTTTCTGGCTCCAAGGCTTGTTTATCCTCAATAATTTTATTTAACAGCTTTTCAATTTCTTCTCTATCAGAGCACATCATTTTCTGACGTCTTTCATAAATTGCTTGCCTTTGGTGATTCATCACATCATCATATTCAAGTGTTTGTTTTCGAGAGTCAAAATGGAAACCTTCAATCTTGGCTTGAGCAGATTCTAATTGATTTCCAATAAAGCGATTCTCAACCGGATGATCTTCTGGAATACCAAAACGACCCATCATCGTTTTTATTTTTTCGGAACCGAAAACACGCATCAAATCATCCTCAAGCGAAACAAAAAATTGAGTTTCTCCCGGATCCCCTTGACGTCCGGCACGCCCTCGAAGCTGATTGTCAATTCGTCTTGCTTCATGCCTTTCTGTTCCTAAAACAAAAAGTCCTCCGACACTTTTTACAAATTCATATTCTTCGGGTATTATTGGATTTCCTCCAAGCTTAATGTCTATTCCTCGCCCTGCCATGTTGGTAGCGATTGTCACTGCTCCTCTACGCCCTGCTTGAGCTATAATCTCTCCTTCTTTTTCGTGATTTTTAGCATTCAAAATTGTATGTGGAACTCCTTCCTGTTTTAGATAAACAGATAACAATTCATTTTTTTCAATCGAAATTGTTCCGATCAAAACCGGTTGGCCTTTTTTATTTAATTCCTTCACCAATTTGGCAATTGCTTGAAATTTTCCTTTTTCAGTTTGAAAGATAACATCTGGACGGTCGATTCGCACAACTGGGCGATTGGTTGGTATCACAATAACGTCGAGACCCTAATCTTTCATAACTTCTTCCGCGGAAGTTTCAGCTGTACCGGTCATACCAGAAAGTTTTTTATAAAATCGAAAGTAATTTTGAAAAGTAATCGAACCAGAAGAACGAGTCTCCTTTTCAATTTTTACTCCTTCTTTCGCCTCAATTGCTTGGTGGATTCCCTCACTCCATCTTCTCCCCGGCTGTAGTCTCCCGGTAAACGGATCTACAATAATTACTTCTCCTTCTTTTACCACATAATCTTTGTCTCGTTCAAAAATAGCTTGTGCTTTGACCGCAGTTTCCAGGTGATGCACATATTTTATACCCTTTTCGGTGTAGATATTGTCCACCCCAAGTAAATTCTCGGCCTTGGTAATACCTGCATCCGTTAAAGAGATAGCCCTTAATTTTTCGTCTACCGTATAATCAATTTCTTTTTTTAACTGTTTGGCAATCTGATAAAATTTAATATAAAAATCTTCCGAATCACCTGAGGCATTTGAAATGATAAGTGGAGTACGTGCTTCATCTATCAAAATAGAGTCTACCTCGTCTACTATCGCAAAATTATGTCCACGTTGAACAAGATCAGTTATGTTGGTTGCCAAATTGTCCCGCAAATAATCAAAACCGTATTCATGATTGGTTCCATAAGTAATATCCGCATTGTATGCTTCTTTTCGAGAACAAGGTTTTAAAAACTCATAAAGTATTTTGAATTCAGAAACTTTTTCTTCTTCATCGCTCTCTTTATGGGCTGGATCATATAAATAAGAAATGTTTTGAGAATTAATGACACCAACCGAAAGCCCCAGAAAATTATAAACTTGACCCATGAGCACAGACCCAACACGAGAAAGATAATCATTCACCGTGACAATGTGAACCCCTTCCCCACTAAGTGCATTCAAATAGGCCGGAAGAGCGGCCACAAAAGTTTTACCTTCACCGGTTTTCATTTCGGCGATTTTACCCGAATGTAGAGCCAAACCTCCAATCATTTGGACATCAAAAAGTCGCTTATTATCAACCCGCTTCATCGCTTCTCGAACTAAAGCAAATGCCTCTGGCAATATATCGTCCAAGCTTTCGCCATTTTTTAATCTATCCTTAAATTCCTGTGTTTTTCTGGGAAAATCAACATCTGGCAAGACAGAAAACTCAGCTTCTAAAGCGTTTATTTTGCCCACAATACTTGCTGTATCTTTTATAAATTTGGAGCTCGCACTCCCAAATATCTTATCTATAAAACCCATCTTTATATACTAGCATAAAAAGCAAAAAAACTCCTTACGGAGTTTTTTTGATAGAAGACTATGCTCGCTTCTTAGTAGTCTTTTTTGCTTTCTTAACTACTTTCTTTGCTTTCTTTTTTGCTGCCATGTTTTTTAAAAATTAATTTTTAAATTAGCTTGCAATAATTGCGACCAAAAATATTTTGAATATTTTTTATAAAAAAATTATTGCAAAGTACTGACTTAATTATCTCGCAAAATAAAATAAAGCACAATACTTTTTTCCAAAAAACTGTGGATAACTTTTTTATTTTTATTTTTTCAAAAAAAATTTTCTGAAAATTATTTTTTATAAAAACATTTTTAAGAACAGAAATAATCTTGGAAGGTTTTGAGCACAACCGCACAAAAACTTCAGAATTTTTTGAGCCCAAAAAATTCGTACCGGGAAAAATTAATTTGTGTTTTCAAAAATAAAAAACACCCCAGAGAATCCAAGGTGTTTTTGTTGCTTTCATTTGAGGCAGGTCATGGCTAACCTCCAACATATGTGCCTATGTGAGTGCGATGACCCGCCACAGATAAAAACAATACTACAATTAAATTATAGCATTATGAATACAAGAAATAAACAAGTTCGGGCTGCTGGGAATCGAACCCAGTCTACACCCTCCCGAAGGGTGCGTACGACCGGTATACTACAGCCCGTGATTAAATACTACTTTCAATATTATAAAAAAACAAGCTGAAATATTCAGCTTGTTTTTTTAACAAAACTAGAAACTAAAAGAAAATTATCTATTCCCTTCTATAATTTGGTTAACCAAGGTACGTGTCAACGGACCGAAATTACCAGATGCAGGATTAATGTTTTTATCTTTTTGGAATCTAATCAATGCAGTTTTTGTAGCTTTTCCAAAATACTCTGTCTCACTTCCTATGGAACCTATCCCAGTGCTTGATATAGCATAACCTGAATTATTTAGGAATGCTTGAAGTTTTTTTACTTCTAGATCCTTTTTACCATAAGAAAGAGACAAATTGAAAGTATTAATCGTAGCCACTTTTTGTGCGGTTTTTATATTATTACCTGAAATAATATTTGTGCTTATCGCGCTACCAACCAAATTACTAGATGGAAAAGAAGTAATAACAGCTGAAGCGAAATCAGACCAATCACCAGCACTTGAACCCCAGGCTCTGATCTTAAATTCGTATGTTTTGCCAATGGTCAGACCTTCAACATAGGTAGAAGTTGCATTCGGATCATTTAACATTAGTAATGTTCCCCAACTATTTGAAGCAGGTGGAACATCTGTGGCTTTGTATCTTATTCGGTAGTGAGTAATCGGGGAACCACCATTTGCCGGAGTTGTCCAAGTTAATTTCACTTTTCCTTTACCTTCTGGAGTAGCAACTAATCCTATTACTTTTCCTGGAGCTGTGACCGAAATTGAGGGACTTATACCAGCCCCATTTACAGCGCTTACTTTATATTCATATTTAGAACCACCCAGTAATCCCGAAATTGTTTTTGAAGTTGTTGTTGAATTGATAGTTGTCCAATCGGTTGCGGATAATTGTTTATATTCTATTTTATAATTTGTAATTGGTGAATTTCCAGTATTGGCCGGAGTACCCCATGTCAAATCTGCGCTAGAACTAGTATTGAAATTTGCCACTAAATTAGTTGGTGCACTTGGAGCCGACGCAACGGCAGTAACCGTTATAGTAATCTCATTTGAAACTGCAGGACTTCCCGTTACTCCTGGCAAATTTGAGGTCATAATTACAGAAACATCATCTTCATTTTCTGGAATATAATTCCAGGTTGCACTTGTTGCCCCTGCTACATTAAATCCATTTTTTTTCCATTGATAAGTCGGGGTTGATCCTCCGTTTGTTGGGGTCGCGGTAAATGTCACTGATGTACCAGCTGCAACTGGATTTGCTGAAGCAGAGATAGAGACACTAGCTGTAAGGTTGATATTTGTTGGGGTCTTTGTAACTACAGCAGATCTCTGTCCTATACCGTTTGGATTAACTGCAGTCACTTTGAAATCATAACTAGTTCCATTGGTTAAACCTGTGACTGAAATGGATGGAGTGGTTGATGGCCAGTGGAAATAAAAATTCCAAGTACTACCAGAAGTTGGTTTGTATTCAATCATGTAGTTGGTTATTGGATTTCCACCATCTGAAGGAATCGTCCATGCAAGATCTACTTTTGTACTCCCCGCAGTTGCAGTAAGACCAGTCACTTGACCAGGAACAGACGTCAATACTGGAGTTACATTAACTACGGCTGAAGCAGGTCCAGCACCAATCAAATTCACTGCTTTTACTCTGAAACTATAACTAGTTCCATTGGTTAAACCTGTAACTGAAATGGATGGAGTGGTTGTGACAGTGTGAGGAAATGCCGTCCAGACATTACCAGAGGTTGGTTTATATTCGATAATATAATCAGTAATTAAAGATCCTCCATTTGCTGGAATATTCCAGTTCAAAGAAACTTTTGCGTTAAGATTAGAAGTGGAGACAAGCCCCGTAACTTGGGCAGGCACAGTTGCCGTTGAAGTACTTACAGTAATAACATTTGATGTCGCCGGACTTCCTATTGCCCCTGCCACGCTTGAATTCATTATTACTTTAACAACATCATTATTTTGAGGAACATAGGTATATGTTGAATTTGTGGCACCTGCTATATTTGTTCCATTTTTATTCCATTGATAAGTAGGGGTAGTGCCTCCGTTTGTTGGAGTTGCTGTGAATGTGACCGAAGAACCCGGAGTAGATGGATTTGCGGAAGCTGTAATCCACACATCAGCAATAAGGGTATTGTCTTCTGACTTAACACAACGGATAGATGCTCCTACATTTTTATAATTTTCTCCAGAAGTAGCTCCAGAAGTAGCGTACGATGCACCACCATAACGCATTGAAGTTACCCCATTATCATACCCGCCTGTTGTTGTCCAATAATTAGTATAAGTACCCTTGTTGTAAAACGAACCAGCACTCCAACGTGCACCAGCTGCCAATGCGGTAAATCCAGAACTATTAGTTGCTCCAAAGTTTGGAGAAATAAACTTAGAAAATCCAGCTGTCTTTATTTTACCCCCTGCTACACTCTGCCCTCCCAAAAAAGTCATAAGTGTTCCCCATTCTGTACTACTTGGAATATGCCACCCTGCTGGACAAATTCCTTGAACAGGGGTAGTTGGAATTGGACTCCAGTTGGTTGTATTGGTTGCTCCGTTTTTGTATTGAACTGCTTCTGCCCATTGATATAATCCACCAAGTTCAGTACAACTCGCTTCACTATTATTATAACAGTACTTTTCAATTATATTATTATTTGCTTGTTGTAGCGGACCATCTATTATAGTTCCAATATTTAAATTTTCTTTTAACCAACACTGAGTTCCAATTAAAACTGTATTATATGTTTGTCCTCCATGAGATACTGTTGGAATCCCAGGACAGGGAGTAGTGGTCACTGTCATCGTAATTGCATTTGATGTTCTTACTACAGGACCTGGATAAGTGTCTGTAACAAGAGTTATGATATCACCATTTGCAGGGTAGTAAGTATAAGTGGTTGCCATTTGACCAGACAACCTTTCTACTCCATTCACTTTCCAATGATACCAACTACCTGCTAGAGATTTGGTAAAAGTTACCGAAGTACCAGAAGCAACAGTAGTTGGAGTTGAAGCAGTGATTATTAGATCTACTGCTTCTACTTTATTAAAACCGACAAAACTAGTAAAAATTATTAATAAAACTAATAGAAACAAAAAACCTTTTTTATAATTACTCATAATATACAATTATATGAATAATTATAATCAATAACAAACAGACGTGGGGATAACTAAAATCAAGAAAAAAACCTTTAAAATAGGTTTTTTTCTAGAATATGATCAATGATTTGTTTTGAACTTGAGCCAACATAAACGGCAGATTGATGGAAATCAGAATCTTTATCTAGGTCAGGCAAAAATCCAATTTCTTTTAGAAAAATTCCCCTTTTGGGATGCATAATGAAACTAGAAATAAAATAATCAGAAATATTCAAGTGTTGGTGTATAAGTTTTGAAATTTTATTTAAGTTTTCTTTTTCAATTACTGAAAAATTACCCAGTGCTGGAAAATTATAAATTTCTTGCCCTCTAAATCCTGAAACACTATGCATTGAAACTTCTTTTCCTGTTATAAATTCTTCCACCAAAATACTTTTATCGTGATTTACAATATCTTCAATGGCACCTATGAGCTCATGATAAGTATTGGCGATATGTATACCAATATTAAATTCATTAGTTAATGACTTTATTATCCAGGGCGGAGAAAATTTTTCGTGCACTTGTTTTGCTTTTTTAAAAATAAATTTATCCTTGGGGCCGTCAAAATCAGGCTGATATGCTGGAATTATAAAATGTCTTGGCATTTTTATTCCAATTTCTTTCATGTGTTCTTGTAAGATACTTCGATTATCTTTTAAAATAAAAGAAAAAGCATCCACTCCAACATTCGGAATTCCAAAACTTTTTAAAATGACAGAAAAATTAGGATGCGAAGTGTTCCATACTAGATCTACTTTGTTTATCAACTCAGCAGGTTTGATAGGTAAACCATCAGCGTGCCATACTCCATTACCATCAACTAAAATATCAATTGCTTTCCATTTATCTGCCAGATTTTCATGAATATGAAAAATTAATTCCCCACCTTTTTGTAAAGAATTTGCATAATTTTCTTTATTCCCTCCACGCAGTATCCCAACTCTTTTTTTCATGTGTTTATATTATATCACAAACGAAAAAACACCCCGCTTATGCGAGATGTTTTTATGCTGTTGTTTGTTTTGTTTCGTTCTATTAACTCTTGGTCTTTCCCAAGTTGTCACATTCTTTTTAGGACATTGAATGATTGTCCATTGTGTCGTCAATTGAGCGACACAATACCGACTCAATTAGTTAAACCTCTCCGAGGTCAGTTGCTCATTTGAGATGAGAAACTCAATCTTAATAAATTAAGATTGTAACAGTTTTCAAATTGAATTAATCCACGAGCAGCTTCCGCTACCCGTGCCTTGTTACGACTTAGTCCCTGTCACCGAGCTTACCTTAGGACCCCCTTATAGGGATACTTCGGGTACTCCCGGCTCCCTTGACTTGACGGGCGGTGAGTACAAGACTTGAGAACGTATTCACCACAGTTTAGCTGACCTGTGATTACTAGTAATTCCAACTTCATGGAGTCGAGTTTCAGACTCCAATCCGAACTGGGGCCGCTTTTGACGATTAGCTCAGAGTCGCCTCGTCGCTGCGCGCTGTAACGGCCATTGTATTATGTGTGTAGCCCAGGGTATCAGAGGGACATGCTGACCTGGCGTCATCCTCTCCTTCCTCCCCCACCTTTATTCATTAGTTTTCACTAATGTGCAAAGGTGGGGGCGGTCTCGTGTGACACTTGTAACACACAACGAGGGTTGCGTTCGTTAGCCCACTTAAGGGTACAATTCAAACCACGAACTGACGACGGCCATGCATCACCTGTCC
>Ga0172370_10008856_pt1 | contig 11947 bp, 8 predicted proteins | sample LakKiv5m_FD_114538 | JGI IMG/M metagenome (GOLD analysis project Ga0172370, IMG submission 114538) | Freshwater microbial communities from Kabuno Bay, South-Kivu, Congo - kab_022012_11.5m | ecosystem: Environmental > Aquatic > Freshwater > Lake | place: Democratic Republic of the Congo...
CCGGCCCCCGGCATACTGGGAGGTAACGACCTCGATGGCCTCGAGAACCCGGGGGGCTTTGAGGCCGCACATAATCAGGGTCCCGACGTCCATCCCCTCCGGGCGTTCATGGGCCTGGCGAATGGTCACGGCGGGAAAATTAAGGATGGAGGACTCCTCCGTGATGGTGCCGCTGTCGGACACCACACAAAAGGCCTGGAGCTGCAACTGGACATAGTCGAACAATCCCAGCGGCTTTAAGAACCGGATGCCTTCTCCCAATTCCCTGACCCCGGCATCCGCCAGTCTCTTCCGGGTACGGGGGTGGGTGCTGACGATGTTGGGTTTGCCATAGCGATCCGCCATGGCCTTCAACGTGGCTAGCAGGTCACTAAAATTGGTATCGCTGTCGATATTTTCTTCCCGGTGGGCACTGACCACCAGGTAACCCTGCGGCGTCAAATCCAGCGTGGCCAGGATCGCCGAGGCATCGATTTGGGGCCGATGGTGAGTCAGCACCTCTTTCATGGGAGAACCGGTCTTGATCACGGTCTCCGGGTTGATGCCCTCCATCAGCAGATAACGCCGGGCATGCTCCGTGTGAGCCATGTTGATGTCACTGAGATGGTCAATAATCTTGCGGTTGATCTCCTCCGGGACCCTTTGGTCGAAGCAGCGGTTTCCCGCCTCCATGTGGAAGATGGGAATTTTGCGCCGCTTGGCCGGGATGACTGCCAGGCAGGTGTTGGTATCCCCCAGCATCAGAAGCGCCTCGGGGGACTCCTGGGCCATGACGGCGTCGGCCTTACTGATGACATTCCCGATGGTATCGGCTACCGTGTCGCCCACTGCCCCCAGAAAATAATCGGGCTTTCTGATCTCCAGATCTTTGAAAAAAATCTCGTTAAGTTCATAGTCATAATTCTGCCCGGAGTGCACCAGGATATGCCGAGTATATTTATCCAGTTCACTCATCACCCGGGATAATTTAATTATTTCCGGCCGAGTGCCGACGATGGTCATTACCTTAACCGGCATCTTTAGTTCTCCAATAAATTATTTCGTTTCCGTCGGATGAGATCAGCAGGTCATGTTCCTTCAACAGCGCTACGGGAGGTATCCGGTAAACCAACGTCTTGCCCAACGATCCCGTCCCCCCGGTGATGACGATCCTTTTATCGGTCAATATCATGTGCTTTAACCCATACTCAGGTTATCTATGATAGAAGGGTGACGAGAGATAATGCTGATGCATCTCGGCAACCATCTCCGGCCAGGACGGCGGCGCGTAGCCGGTAATTTTCCGGAAAGCGGAAGAATCCAGAGAGCGATCCACCTTGAAGCTGTCATCGGCAGTTATTTCAATTTCCTTGCCGTATTGCTGAGCCACCAATTTTAACAAGTCGTATTTAGCAATGGGAGCGGAGGAGATGTGATAGAGCCCGCACAGTCCAGGATCATCCAACAGGTGTGCCGCGATGATTTTCGTAAAGGTTATCATGGGGAAGCCGCTAAAAATAGCCCGGGTGAATCCCCGCACCTGGTCTTTCTGGGCCAGGAACCATTCCAGTAACCCTAACTTGCCCCGGAGTTCGTGACAGATGATGGAGGTCCTGACGGTAAGGCAACCGGCAGAGGTCACCTCCCCCAGGGCCTTGGTCCGGCCGTAAATATCCAGGGCATTGGCCGGGTCCTCCTCCCGGTAATTGCCCCGGACGCCGTCAAAGACGCAGTCGGTGCTCATTTGCATCAGGCGAATCCCGGCCAGGCGACAGGCTGCGGCCAGGCGATGCGGCAACAAGGAATTGATCCAGATCGACATCACCGGGTCGGCAGCCAGGTGTGACTGTTTGACAATGCCGATGCAATTAATCACGACCTCGGGTTTGACGGTAGCCAAGGCATTTATCAAGCTGTTAAAATCAAAAGCATCCACATGGTCGAGACAGCGATTTAATAAATCCGGAGAAAACCAGCGGCCGGCCCGCTCTTTATCCCTGACCGTGCCGAAGACCTCCAGACCTTCACAGCCAGACAACCAGGTGAACATTACATGCCCCAGCGCCCCGGTGGCCCCCAGAATTAAAACTCTTTTCGGTTTGCCGCCCTTTTCCACCGTTACCTTCTCGAGCCAACATAATCTGCAAGCTTAAACTTTGTACCAAAGTACCTGCTTCAAGGCCATCATACCCGATCAAGATTGCTGAAACAAGGTTTTCTCCGGGAGCGGGATGGGCTTTATCATCGGCGGCCCCTTCCCCGCATCTGACTTTTCCGGCCCTCGCCCCTATCCGCCCTTCACCCCGTGCATCAGCGTCTCCAGACGGTCCAGGAGCAGCTCCCGCGTAAAATGTTTTTCAAAATAGTCGCGGCCCCGGAGGCCCATGGCCCGGCGCTCCGATGGGGACAGCCGGGTCATGGATAGAACGTTATCCGCCAGCGCCGCTGGGTCCCCGGCGGAACCCGTCAGACCCGCGCCGGCCTCCTGCACCACCCGGGCCCCCTCCCCGTCCAGAGCGGCAATGACGGGCTTGCCCGCGGCCAGATACGACTGCACCTTGCCGGGTATGGTCAGAGCGAAGATCGGTTCCTTCTTGAGAGTCACCAGCAGGGCGTCGGCCAGGGCAAAGAAGCGGGGCATGGCTTCCGGCGGGTATCTCCCCAACAGATGCACGGTGCCGCTCAGCCCTCGCGCCCGCACCTGATCCTCCACCCAGGCGCGCTGGCGGCCATCTCCAAGGATCACCCAGTGCAGGTCATGCCGGTCCCTGAGCAATTCCGCTGCGGCCAGAATGGTTTCAAAGTCCTGGGCCGCACCGATGTTGCCGGCGAACACCAGGTTAAACCCCCGAGGCAGCAGAGCCCGTTCCGGCGCCTGGGCCTCCACGGTCACCGGGCGGTAGAAGTCTTCGGCGCTATTGGGCAAATATATGGTTTTTTCCCTGGCGCCGCCATACTTCTCGATAGAGGGGAAAAAGGCCCGGGACTGCGCCAGAATAAGATCGCTGCCGCCATAAATCAGGCGCACCACGAGGCCAACCAGCCCCAGGAGAAAGCTGGAACTGACCGCCCCCGTAGCAGAGAGGCTCTCCGGCCAGAGGTCCTGCACCCAAAACATGATGGGAATACCCTTGAGCCGCTTGAGAACCAGGGCCGGTAATCCCACCGTCACCGGCGAGGTCTCGAAGACCAAAATCAGGTCAATTGATCCCGAGCAATACCGCGGCGCCAAGAGGCAGCTGCACAGGGCAAAGGAAAGAAAATTCAAGGCCAGCCGCAGCCTGCCGCCTTGGCCCCGGGGCACCCGGGGCACTCGCCGGATCTTTATGCCCTGGTAGTCCTCCTGACGCCTCTTAAAGATGCCGTATCCCGCGAAGAATCTTCCCTCCGGGTAGTCAGGCACTCCGCTGAGCACGCTCACCCGGTGGCCTCTTTTAATCAACTCCATTGCCAGGTCGTTGATGCGAAAGTCTTCCGGCCAGAAGTGATTCGTAATGATCAGGAGATGCATCGGCTTATAACGTGTTTTACCCTTTGGGTCAGTAATGTCCGAAATGGCCGGATAGATTTTTTCCTCTACGAGCCTTCACCCAGGCGCATGAGAACTTTGTAACCCCGGTTCCCGGGGCAGGATGCCTGCCTGTATCCGAGAGAGATAATTTCCGGAATAGCCTGGAACTACAATAACACCAGCACCTTACTCCTGGCCCGGCTTGTGGGGAAAGTCATTTCCATACACTGCTATATTTACTATTTCCTTCCTTAAATCCCCTCAATGTCCATCCCATGACGGCAAATTTATATAGCCATGATGAATATAACGCTCTATACTTATTAGTTTTTTCAAGACAATATTCAGCAATCGACATATTAATTGGATTGAGGGCGATTATTAATAACATTTTGATAATAATTAGCGTCAGACGATCTTCCCGTTTATTTATAGGAGCTAATAAACTTATCCAATTATTATCATAGCACTTGGGATGTTTTTTTATCATTATTTTGAATCCTTCTCGCGCCGCCTCAATACGTTTATTCTTATATTTTTGCAAAAATACTGGATCATTGTGGTACGCTTTAACAGAAGCACCAAATATTAATCTAACCCCCTGGTGACCCAAACGAATACCGTAATCCGTATCTTCACCCCCATAGTGCTTAAATGTAGCATCGAACAATCCCACCTCGTTGACGGTACTATGCGGTATCGAGGCTATTCCACCCGCAAAATATCTATGCGGCAAATTTGAGTAATCTAGTTTTTCCCTTTCTTTTTTTGTTTTAAAACCTAAATAACGAGATTGAACAAAATACGCAATATTATTGTTTTCAGTTAAATTTTTATAGAAACTCAAGTTTCCGATTACCGCAATGTTTTCATCTGGATATTTCGCATGATATGAGAGAAAATTTTCGATGAAGTCAGATTCAGGCACAATATCGCCATCGAGAAAAATAATATATTCACCTCTGGCATTCAGAATCCCTGAATTTCTTGCACTTGCTAAGCCTTGATTCACTTCGTGACGTATGTATTTTATATTTGTCTCAGTATGTTTAATTTTATCCCAATAATCTTTTGTACCATCCGTTGAGCAATCATCAACTAATATTATTTCATACTTGTCTGATTCTATGGTTTGATTCGACAATGCTGTTAAACATATTTTCAGTGCTTCTAATCGATTATAGGCCGATACTACCACGCTGGCATACAATTTCCCAGAGAGATGCAAGAGGTTAATCTGCTCAGGACCCAAAGCCATCTGATTATTTTCCCCCGGCAAACCTTTGTTAACAAAGCGTCTGGCCCAGCCTGCACTTTTCAAACCCCATCAGACGCTCAAACTCTCTTTCATGCCCCGGGCTGGCTGGATGGTGATACATTCTGGATAGAAAAGTTGCTTTATTCCCTGCAGTTCTGCTGGTATCCCCGGTTCCTGCCGACCACCAAAGTTATTCACTTCTGCCTCAATACGTACCCTCAAGGGTTTTTAGCATAACCTCTAGTCTCTTCTCGTATGTGTGATCGCGCAGCACCCGGGAGCGGCCCCGCTCCACTATTGCAGCCCGTTCGGACTCATGGGACAGATAATATTCAGTGAATTCAAGAAATTCATCGGGGGAAGCAAAGGCCACAATCTCTCGCCCCACCTCAAAGTGCTCCGCCAATCCCGGGGCATTGTCCACCAGTTCGAAGCCACCCGCAGCCAAAATCTCAAATGTCCGGGTATTTAAGCCGCCCAGGCGGGTCTGCGCATGATGTACATTAGGACAAATCTTGGCCAAATTATAAACTTTGGCCGCATCGGCCGCACTGAGCCGCATACCGCGCCAAGTTCCCGGCGGGAACTCCTGAAGTTCGGCCGTAGCCTCCCAGCCGCTGCCCCACAAGCCGATATGCAACCCCTTCAGCTGCTTTAACAATGCGGCGCGTTCCGGATAGCACACTGCAACAAAACCGATCGTACAGTCCAGCCCCGGGTAATCGGATGGATCGAGTAACTGCGGGTAAAACGTGGCTTGATCACAGGCGCATGGCAGATAGATCACCGGCTTAAGGCCCCGGTCTTTAAGGTTGGCGACACATTCCTTATCGAAGGCGCACACCAGATCAAAGAGTTCGAAATGCCGCAACCACATCGGAAAGCGAAACGGATCATCCACCCACCAGGAGACTAAAGGTGTTTTCAGGGTGCGTAGAATTACCAAAGTCTCCCAAGAAATCGTTTCACCTTTGAGAATTACGATAACCTCAGGCTGAAAAGCCCGAACTGCTGCAATCAAACGATGGTTCATCAAGACCCGCTGCGCCCGTTTTACCAGGTTAACTCCGCCTCTTAGCACCGTTTGCAGGCTGGGCGGCAAGCGTCTTTTGGCCTCGTCTTTGAGATAATTCGAGTCGTCATTCTGGTAATAGAACAAGGCCGCGTGGTGGCCAAGATTTTCCGCGGCCCGCCCCACGCCTTCCGTCCATTCTCCCACCCATCGCGGGCCAACAATGAACAGTCTCATAATATGGCCGGGCGTTCGGCTTTCATCTTTAGAAGCCCATCTCTAACCCCCACCGCTTTTACCCCCAACTCGGTTTCCATTTTGGTCGTATCGAAGGAGGTATCTTGGGGACGAGGCGCAATCTCCGGGAAATAAGAATCCGGCACTGGCTCAATCAAACTTGCATCCAGGCCAAATACTTCTGCGGTCAGCAAAGCAAACTGGTAGAGTGAAATATGATCTCGTCCGGCTGCATGGTATATGCCGGTCCGATTCTGCTCAATTAATGCCCAGATGACCTCTGCGCATGACCAGGACGGCAGAGGTTTGCTAAATACATTATCTACAACCTTAATAGACGTGCCATGTTCCAGGGAACGCACCCACCACACTACCGGGTTATCGCGCTCACCGGGATATGCCCAACCATACAACAAAATGGAAGGCGCGAGGGTTAAGGGTATGCTACTTTTGCGAACCAAATTCACGGCATCTACCTTGAGTTGTCCATAGTAGTTGATCGGGTTTACCGGCGCAGTTTCGGAGTAAAGTGGCGTTCGACCATCAAATACAGCATTCGATGAAATATAAATAAGGCGAGACTTATAAATTTCACACAGGTCGACAACAACCTCTGTGCCAAGTACATTGACGTTTCTAGTTTCTTCACGGTGCCGCTCGGCAAAATCAACGCTTCCAATCGCGGCTGCGTGAATCACCACATCAGGTTGGGCCCATGCAAAAACGGATTGCATCTGCCTCCGATCAGACACGTCAGCAGCACGAATAGAAAACGGCAGCGGTGCGGGTAAGGCCCGTTCGGGATAATAAATTGAAAACCCCTGTATGTCCCCGGGCGCAGACCGCTGCAGAGCAGTGCCAAGCAGTCCCGTGCCCCCGGTGATTAAAACCCGCTTAGCTGTCGTGAAAATTGACAAGATCTAACCAACCTTTCCAGATTAATCGGTTTTATTCCTTCTTAGAAATCTCTCAAATATAAAACAGCCGGATTTACAGTCCTCGCCCAACACACCTAACATCGAGATTCCTGATCCCCTTTTATACCGGTGCTGCGAAAGATATTTTTTGATAATGATTACTCATTAACACTACTGGCAATCGCCATCATTTTTTCGTAAGGCAACTTATCCTTTGACTTATAATCATAATTTTCTTTGTATAGAAAATCATCAGCATTTTCTATAAAAGAAATACCATATTCTTCTGGATGATTATAAACATATGATCGGGCGTTTAACGAAAAAATAGAAATATATCCACTTACCCCCTTATTCTCATAAATATACCTATTTAAAAAATCTGCGGTGTGTTGCATTTCGGCTTCCGTCTCTCCAGGAAAACCAATCATTGCGCCGATACCACATCCAAAACGGAGTTTGCGAAAAACATTCAAATTCTCAATTACTGTAGTTATGTTTACTCCCTTGTTCATCAAGTCATTAACTCTTTGAGTGGCAGATTCTAAACCAAAAGAAAGCATCTCACATCCCGAACAAAGAATTTTTTTGCATAATTTCATAGTAAATTTGGTATCGAATTTTGAATATGTGGTCCATAAAATATTTAGTTTCCTCGTAATAATTAAATCTGCAATTTTTGCGACTTTAGCAAAAGGAACTGCCTCATCACTTAAGCTAATAAAATTGCATTGATACTTTTCCTTCAATTTAATCATGTCTTCAACTATTGTCTGGACTGACCGATGTTTATATCTATTCAAAGCTTGCGTGCAAAATTTACATTTATTCCAATAACAACCAATTGATGTTCTTAAATATAATGCATCAGGGGTCAAATATGTGTGATTTTTAACATAAGAATAATCAGGTAACCCATTTTTTCTTATATCGAATTGAATTGCTGAATTTTTTATAATTTTATCATCGATACCCCTGGCAATAATTCCCGGAATACCGCGCCAATCCTGTTTCTTTTCAATTTTATCAGCTAATTCTAATAAGATTTCTTCCCCTTCTGTCTCAACAAAACAATCAACTATATCAAATAATTGAGTAATTCTAGAAAATTTATCACTAACATGTCTTATGACAGGTCCACCAATTACCACAAAAGCTTGGGGATTTATTTTTTTGATATGTTTCGCTAATGAAATTGCCGCACCAAATTGCGTAAAAAAAGCCACGGAAATGCCAATAAGTTGTTCCTCATCAGGTTCAATCTCGTTAAAATAATTAACCCCAAGCGAGGAATAAGTTTTATCAACAACTTCTGAATTAATTAAATTGTCTATTTGCTTAAATCTTAAATTCCAATAATCTAATAAATAATGATCACATTCAAATCTTGCATCATTGGTTTTCAAGGTTTGTAATGTTTCATAATCAATATTATTTTCTAAGCCTAATATTATTTTCAAACCTTCAATCACCTGATTTTCTATCAATAATAAATTAAACTGTTGTTTTTTGGCGCGAAACAAATGCATTATCCCTCTTATTGAACGAAACGGCCTATACCGAAGCCTTATGAATCGAACGTAGAGGAAATTATAAATACGTCGATTAAATACAAGGCGCCACAATAAGGATATTTTATTCATAATAATACGAGCATATTTCAATGATAAATGCTTGGAATCCCCCTCAACATTATTTTGTTCAGAGATTTCTACTAATTTATTTATGAAATCAACATTAATATCTTTAACCAATACCTCATGTTTACTATTCTCTTTCAAATAGCTAGACAATATTGAAAGACTTGGGTAGGGACTTTTTACCGAGGCAACCACTAAGGGGGGGAAATATAACATCACTTTCATAACACATTCTCTATAAATTCTTATTAATTATTCAGGCAACCCGTTATTATCTTATAATCTCAAAGTTCATAAATTTGGTTATTCGATCAATTCTGCCCCAGAAACGGCCGCATGGTTTCCTCATTCACCGGCGTGAAAAACAGCCTTGCTATCCTCTTCCCCTCCTGGCAATAAGCCTCTTGCTCTCCCGGGGATGAATCAAGATACCGCTTAACGGCTGCCTCCAGTTCATCCTCTGTGAAACACTCGGTGATAAGATTTGTCTCCAATCCTTCGAGATAATTTTGATTGAGGATAGTCTGCCTTCCGAGACAGATGACCGGAATTCCCCGGGCCGCCGCCTCGACCATCGCACTGGTATTGGAGGCGATGACCGTGTCGGCGATATTTAGAGCCTCGGGCAATGCCCCTGCAAAAATTGTGTAGCGAGACGGCCAGCCCCTCTTACCAAATTCTTGCATCAAGTGTTCTGCGGAGACACATTGATGGCATTTGATCAATATTTGGATATCTTCATCTAGCTTTTCAGTAAGAACTCGAATCGACTCCAGCATATCGACAGATTCACCCAGGTCATGTGGGAGCAAAACCAGGATTGTGGGGTTTGGTTTCGTTAAATTGCTGCCCTGGGTGTAGCTCCCCTCTTGGAAAATATGCGCATAGCGTAATGACGCCGCGGTCTTACAGGAGATATTATTGGCATAAGACTGGACAATTTTACATTGATAATCACTAGTTTCAAGTATGACATGCGGCACCATCTTATAATCTACCTCTGATTGGGAAGGCAACGTATTGATCCAATTAGGACAATGGAGAAAAATTTGAGCTCCGATAATCTTTGCCATGGGGAAAGCCTTTCGAGCCCCAGATATCAAACCTTTGTCATTTACTTGATTCTCATACCAACCAATAATAAGTTCTACATTAAGATTCGCCTGCCCCAGCCGCAGAAATAAACGGTAGATCACACACGCTAATAGACTGGATATTTCCGTTATATTTTTGAATTGTTCTTCTTTTACCAAGAAACTAAGGTCAAAATCACGGAAATCCGGGGCTTGAATTTCTAACGTAAACGTATACAAGATATAACGCAGTACACTTAGATAATCCGATACTTTAAGATAATCATCCGGGATAATAAAATGTGCCTTGCTTTGACACATACGTCGATATATCGATCGATAATTCAGATGAAAACCATATAACACCGGATGGATTAAAATCTGATATCCACTTTGCATAAGATATTCATGGAGAAAAGGTAAATATGGATCTTGGAAAGAGCCGTCATTGGATAGAGAAGAGTCTAGAACATAAGTATCGACAATCGCAACCTTTTTAACTGTAATTGGTTTCCTGCCGTATTTTTTCTTAGAGATATAGGCGCTGATACGTCGATTGATCGCTGATATAAAAAAATATCCCAACTTTAAAAATGATTTCGCTGCGTTAATTACACGATTATAGTTTTCGGATGGCAAATAAATAACTTCAACAACAATTTCCTGCCTGGAAGCCCACTGGGAAATCGCCTTAAGCAGACCAATTGATTCAACAAATACCAGCTGAGGTCTTAAATGTTCCGTATTCCATAATATCTTTAATATTTCCAGATAGCATGAATAAAGAAATAAATTGCTATTGTACATGTTTTTAGCAGAAATTGACCCAAACCACCAAAACAAATTATTTCCATATAAATTATTTAATTGATCAATCCAGCCAACATGTTCTGTTCTAATATTTTTTGCTACTTCATTGAGAAGTTTGGCAATTTTAATGCAAACAAACCGTTCACCTAATCTATTCTCCAGATAAGACTTTATAAAAAGATCTTTTCCTAAATATACAAATGGGATTGATTCATATCCAGGGAACTTTAACTTTATTTTATCAACATTATTTATGGGAAGGGTTAATAATAGTTTATGACTCTTCATAATCGCCATCTATTTTTTTACTGCATATCACCAAAAATCGTCTGAGCCATTTCAGTAAAATCCGGGCGCCATTCGATATGTGGTGCAGCGCGCAATAGCGGCGCCCCTGGATTTGGCGCAATGCCGATAAAGCGGACACCGCAGGCCTGGGCCGCCTGGTAATCAGCTTCGGCATCTCCGAAAAACAGGCAACGCGCCGCGGCCAAGTCATACCTTTGCAGAAGCATCGCCAGGTTTCCCCGCTTACTCCTGGGAGCACCCCTCACTTCCCGGAAATAGCCCGACCATCCCCGGGACTTGACAATCTCTTGGAGTTCGGCTTCGGGAGCGGCGGAAACCACGAATAAAGGTAGTTTGGCGGCGAAGAGGCGCAAGAACTTCTCAGCTCCGGGGATCTCAGGGGCCTTTACGACCTCATCCACCACCAGCCTGGCAAAACGGCGGCACAACGCCGCCAATTCCTCTTCCGAAAGTGGCTGATGCAGGAACTCCCGATAGTAATACCGGAATTTCTCCACCCGTGTTACCCCGCTGTGGAGCCGATGGTGATCCACCACCTTGGCGCTCACTTCGGCCCCAAAGGGTTCAAAGAGCCGGGCAAAAGCCGTGGTTTTTACCTCCACGGAGTCAGCCAGAACCCCATCGAAGTCGAAGAATAGCGCCTGACAGTCTTTCACCCCTACACCCCCAGAATGCTTCAGTTATACTCATTGCCAAAAGTTTTTCCCGCCCCCCCTCCCCTGACCCTCTCCCCCCGTTGGGGGGAGAGGGGATAAGAGGAAAAAACTTTTGGCAAACGAGCCTCTTGCAAAAGTCTCCTTTTCTGTCATTCTGAGGGAGCGGAGCGACCGAAGAATCTCAATAACTTGCTGAAAATACGAGATTCTTCGCTTCGCTCAGAATGACCATGGTTGTCAATGTAGAGTTTTGCAAGTGCCTCAAACGCTATAAGCCCGGTTCTTGAGCCGCGATTGTGCCGCCGCTTTGCTCTCAGCGGGCGAATTAGACGGGGCGGGCTCTGGGCCATCCTGATGCCAGGGCGGCACTAAAACCCCCTCCGCCCCGAGATGCACCCAAGGTCTGAAATAAAAAGCTAAGATTGATGGCCTGGTAAAAAGTCAGGCGGCCGTTTTTAACTCGAATGGGCTGTAATAGCCATCCGCGGTAAAAAAACTGATGATCTCGGTGCCGAACGCGGTAATTTGCTCTTTGACATAAGAAA
>Ga0172370_10008859_pt1 | contig 11941 bp, 5 predicted proteins | sample LakKiv5m_FD_114538 | JGI IMG/M metagenome (GOLD analysis project Ga0172370, IMG submission 114538) | Freshwater microbial communities from Kabuno Bay, South-Kivu, Congo - kab_022012_11.5m | ecosystem: Environmental > Aquatic > Freshwater > Lake | place: Democratic Republic of the Congo...
AGCGGGATACGAGAATTGAATACATGTAAATTCTTCGAATTTACAGTATAAACTCACTTCTCATTATTGCCCCGTACAATATTGTTTCTTGAGCTCCTTAGTGAACAAAATCAGAACTTTTTATCAACTGTCCACTAGAAAACATTATATACCAAACTTTGATCAGAAATTGAGATAATGCTTGCCGAGAACTACATTGAATGGACTTTATCCATTAAAAAATCTTTAAATTCCGTATTCACTTTTTTTATATCTTCTGCTCTTTGCTTTTTGACTGATGAAAAGCCTCGTAATTCATAGGTTTTGTCCGGATTTTCATATACCCACGCGGTAAAAAACTTATCCGGTTTGTCTTGAAACATAATGGTAAATTGATTACCACCGAAAGGATAATCTTCTTTAAGAATTACAACGAATCTACTTTTATAGTATTCCTTGTCAAACGAATCCAAACCGTAAATATAATTGGCGTCTTCATCCTTTTCTTTAACGACTTCAGAAACAATATTCTGCGGATCTTCGTCCAAATAAGCATTTAAAGCCGTTCTTATATATTTAACCATCGGATTCTCGTAAATTTTGTAATAACCTTCAACCGCTTCCTTTGAATTTTTCAAAGTTACCGGTTCCAGTTGCGGCTTCTCATAACCCGGATAGTCGTTTTTCCATACGGTAAATATTGCGTCCATCTTTTGTTTCTTGGCATATTCGTAAGCGTCTTTAAAAAGATAAAATGATTTCTGGTGTTCTTTATCTTGTAGATAAATACCCGGTTTAACAAAAACATCGATCCAGGTCATGAACATGTAGGTATTTGACTCTTGATTGTTATTTCCTTCTTTAATTAGGATCAATAATTCTTCTTCCTTTTGTCTTAAATCTGCTTGAGAAGGTTTGGTTAAAGAAAATTTTTGGTATTCAAGTACTTTGGTCAAAACTTCATAGCCATGATCGATTTGTTTGATAATATCATCGGAAAGTGTCTTACCGTCTTTTATCTTGTTTATTTTAGTGTTATAAAAATCGTTGATCTCTTTTTCTAGTAAGGCCATATTTTCTACTGTTCTTATGGATGAATCCGTGGAAAACGCGGTGTTAATTGTTTTATGAAATATATTCCAGAATCCGTAAAAAGCGAAGCTTCCATTAGTGAATCTTTCCTGTGCGATCTTATACATGGAAAAAGCTTTCAATTCGTTCTCATCGGCAAGTTTTCTCTTTTCAAAAAAAGCAATTTCACCTTTTGATAACCTGATATTTTGCGCCAGTTTATCAATTTCAATAAGCCTTTGAAGTGATTGTTCTCGATTTTTAAATATCTCATCTATCTGTGTTTTCTTTCCCTTAAGTAAAGCTAATAAATAATCGTCTGATTTTTGTGCTTGACCATTTTGCTGTAGCTCCGTCATTATTGAATTTACCTGTGTGCGGTAACTTTCTGCTAGTTTTGTTTCTTCTTTATATTGTTTTTCATAGTGGATTAATCCAGCTTTAGGATTTAAAGTTTGAAAATATAAAGATATAGAATCGTTTTTAATCGCTTTAGGAGGGTAAAAAATGAATATGGAAATAAAAAGCAAGCAAATGGCAAATATCAATTTAACCGTTTCCGTTCTCTTTTTTATAACCTTGAATATAATTTCAATTATTAATTTTAAAAGTACCAAGATGGAAGATATTAGAACGATTAATGTATAGACCATTGCTAAATCACCTGTAAATCCTGATAAAAAGCCTATATTATTTTGATTCTTAAGTAAAACATCAAGCCCAACGAAAGAAATACCAATTATCAAAGCAAGTATTAAGATATTGGCAAAGGCATGATCTTTTTTAAAATATTTGTATGAAATAACTGTTAAACCGATACAAAGATAAAGAAACAGAATTGCACTTATAGCCAAAGTAATAATATCATTCAAAGCAGAATTTAAACGAAAGAAAAGAACCGATAAAAACAATCCTAAAAACAGGTATTTATAATTAAAATATGGAACGATTTTGTTCTTAATACTTTTATTAGTAAATAACATTATTTATTTGTTGGTAGTGAAATAACCTAAATCGACTTCATTGTACTTTCCTATCAATAATGCTCGATCAAGTAATCTATTACCCTCTTCACATGACGTTTCTGGAAGTAATGCACAATTATGACAAGCGGCCAAATTACACGATCCCGGTCCTTGACCTTTACTTTCAATACATATCGGATCCGAAGAACACCATTCGGCTTCATATAAAGCATTGGAAATAATGTCTTCAAGATTACCCGGATCACCTTGTTTTACTAAACCTCCCATTGAACCTTCGGAGTCGCCAGAAGCGGTATAAATTAATATACTGTTCATTATTGAATCTTCATTTTCGATATTACAATATATTCGCTCTCTTAAAGAAGAACTGCCATATCCGCATTTTAAGCTAAATTGATTAATTATCAGATGAGCAAAAGTATGGAGCAAAATAAATTTTGGGTTAAGTATTCTTTCGGGTAATTTATAGCCTAATCTCGCTCTATTATAGTTACCGATTAAATGTTGAGCACGACTAATTACACTCTTTCTCTTTTCCCATTCTTGTATTAAAGAGTTATTGAATTCCAAAAATATACCTTCCCCTCTAACCGTAATTGCGGGTAACCAATTTATATCCGGACTCTTGGATAAATTGGATTTTTTTATCATGTCGTCTGTTCCGTCCTCGGGCAATAGTCTGGAAAAACCAACCAAAGCTCTAGTTTCTCGAAGTCTGTGAATCAACAAAACTCTGCTGAAATACTTGGATACGATATCGGAGTAAGAATCTAACCTTCCAGACGTAATATATAAATCTTGTGTAGATTTACCAACCAGATTGAACAACGCGTCAAATTCGGCTTTTCTAAAGTTTTCTTCGGATTTGATTTGATCATCCATCGAAATAAATAATTTATCTCTTTTTATGCCGGCATTATAAAGCTCTTCTATATCGACATGTTTTTGATCTGCTATCGCTTCAAATCTTTCTCGAATTAATTGTCCGTTTTTCTTCGTTTTTAGATAATGCCAATATTTTTCAATTATTTCATTTATTCTTTTATCTGCGATTTCTTCCAAATTCGGTAAATATATTGAACTTCTTACTGCTGGAAAATAAACATTTGCCGCACCTCGTTGCACGGTATGTAAATCCTCGGAACAACCTTTTGCTTCTTCTTTATCTTCACCAAGCCAAGGCCGTTGTCCGCTACACCTTTTTCCTATACGAATTAAAGCGTCCGGATCAAATGATCCCGACATTGGTCTTTCTTTTCCACATGAGCACGTTATTCTTATTGCTCCCAATGCACTTGAAGCGTGTCGAATATTGTATCGCAATCTACATTCATTAGTAAACTCGTTACCGTTATGGACCCACTCCATAAAAGGAAAATCTTCTATATGTCCTTTTCCGCAAATTACGATAAAACGTATAGGCATTAATAATTGCCGCCTATATTCCGGCCAATCGTAGCATGACCTTCCTTTATCGAAACGAGGACCCTTACAACGAGGAAGTTTATCTTCGTATAACGGTAAAAATTCCATAGCTCCACAACGGTAACAATAATGCCATTGAGGAAATCTAATAAAAGGTATCGATAAATCGGGGTTTTGTACACCTTTACCGTGTCTTCTGTAATCCGGAGGTAAGCGGAAATGATCAACATTCAATCTCTTTTTCAATCTGTCCTCTTCTATTATATATTCTTCTTTCCCGTCGTGTGCTTCTTCATATGTATCTTCCCAAGCATCCAAACCGGCAACCATCAATGATTCACCTTCGGGAAAATTTATCATTTGACCCACTCCCCACGGAGAAATAAGCTGACTTTGTCTAACTATACGAACGGCTCTGCTCATATTTTTATTCTAAATTTTGATCTGATTCCATATAAAACCTACTTATATTAGCATTACAGTTAGGATCGACATTTCTCATAGAAGTCGGGGTTGACCATGCCTGGTCATCTTCGTCTTCAGGAGGTTTGATACTACTGGGATATATTAAAATCGACTCTTCCCAATTAGGAAATTGATTACCGTAATTTGTCGGACGTAATTTTGACCAATGATGAATTCTTTCCTTTAAAAATAAAATGGTCTGATCCATTTCAGATTTATCTATACCTTCTACACGTTTTTTAACGATTTCGATAATTTTATTTAAAAGCAAATTACTCGGTACCGATTGAGGACTTCTCATATTTTCAGAGTTTCCGAAATATCGCACTAGACCTACTAAAATCGCATGTAGCGCTCTTTCTCTGACCGGAGATGAAAAAGGAGTAACGCTCGTAGGTTCAACAAAACTATAAATTTTTGAATGATACGAATAAAATCGTTCATAATGAGATCTGTCTCTAGGTTTGGAAGTATTATAAACAACAACTACCATCCCTGGACCAGCGGACGATCTTCCTACCCTACTAGTAGCCTGTATGTACTCCGATGTTGCTTTCGGTTGACCAGTAACGGTCATTAATCCCAATCTGGGTACATCTACACCTACGGAAATCATGTTAGTAGCCAAACATATGTCTACAGGAATTTTACCGATTGCAGGATAATTTACTTCAAGTTCTTTTAATGCCTGAGATATTTTTCCGCTTTCAACTCTACTGGTTAATTCGATTGGATTATTAATAAATCTTCGAATATCCGGTGTATCTTTATTGGACAAACCCATTCTCTGCCACATAATACTTAAATACTCAGGTACTTCGGCATAAATTCGAGTAACAGCATGTCCCAATTCTCTTAAACTATTAAAGTAATCCAATAAAGTCCAATAATAATTTCGTTCTTCATCCGTACCATCCACTGATCTGATTCCTTGTAATAAAGCAGCCGTTACTCTAATATGGGCAGTTGCATGAGTTAAACCTGCCGCATGAATTCCAACATACAATCTTCCCTTTTTATTTCTATCCTCTTTGGCAAAAAAAGAGTCGCCAGAATTTATGGCTTGAGGAGGGAATAGGAAAACATTTTCTTTGCCACAATTATATAAAGCGTTTACCTGTTCTTTGGCACGGCTGACCGTCGCGGTAGATGCAATAATTTTTGCTCTTATTTCTTTTCCGTTTACTTCTTGTTTGCATAACTCGTCAATTAACGTTTCATAGTGTCCGACCATTGATCCTAAAGGTCCCGATATTAAATGAAGTTCATCTTGAATAATTAATTCCGGTGGCTTTATTCTTCCATCGTTTCTAAATCCAAAAATTCGTCTTATACCTTCGGGTTTCCATACAACCATAGCGAATTTATCAACCGTTCCTATTATTAATGTCGGCGGATTATCGTAAATATCATCATCGATAACCAACAAGGGTAAGCAATATTCCCTACTTGAAAATAAGCAATCGGGGTCGTCACACTTAAAAATTACTGTAGAAGGATTTCTTGAAATTGAATACCCTTTTATACAAACGGGATTTCTAATCTTATTACCCTCTTTTACAGGACCCATTCCAGCACCACACCACGGGCATTTATAAATTATAAAAGGGTATTGTTCTCTTTCGTTTTTTAACATATCTTTGAATTTACGAACAGCTTGATCTCTGTTGTTTGGAGAAAAATCATCACCTACCCACAAACCTATTGATATTCTTTTATTGCCTAAAATTCGCTCGTCTTGTTTGCGAATATAATCACAGGCGCATATCATTGATGCCGCTCTTTGAAACTGTTGAGCGGTTAATAAACGTAACGTATACCGCATTAAAATAGCCGTCCCATCGTCTTGTGGATTACGAATTTTTCTTAAAAAGATAGTGAAGGCAGATAAACCCAAATACGCTTCCGTTTTTCCTCCGCCGGTTGGAAACCAAATAACATCTACCATTTTCCGATAATCGCTATCGCTTTCAGCTAACGAAGTCAGATTCATTAAAATAAAAGCCAATTGGAATGGATACCATGAGCCTAATTTTGAACCTTTGTCCGGCCATGTTTGAGGATCCGAGATGTTTGGCATCTCGCATTTATCTATTTTAATTTTTTTATCTTCGGTTGTTATCCACTCTCTTGTTTTTAAACCGTAATGTAGCTGTTGCATCAGCATTGCTTTATTCATGTACGTAAATGCTTTTTTTACTGTGGAATCTTTTTCTATTAAATCAACACCTTCCTTCATCCTTTTTAAACAAAATTTACAGTTATATATGTGTTTTTTTGCCGTATTCTTTAACTGATCATCAATTTCTTCATCGATAAACTTTTCTTGTTTTTCAATCCAAAGCTCATATTCATCGCACAGCTGTTGTAAATTGTTTAAGATCGTTTCACTTTTACCGCTATCACTCATATCAAACATTTTCAGATTAAGAGATGACGACTGGTATGGCAGTATAGGCTTCATCTCATAAGTCGGTATTACTTCGGCGCAGATTTTCGAACACGCTCCAATATCGCAATCTGTCCACGTAGGAGAGCACCCATGGCCAATTGCAAATGTTTTCTTATTCCAGTACAGTAATTTATTTGAACCATACTCTTCGTCATTACTTTTTTTGAAATCCGGATAGGGTAAAAAACAAGGTTTGTTGTTTACCGACTCAACTTCAAAACCTACCTGATAAAAACAACTGGTTACTTCATTGCTGTCAATTTCACCGGTTACTCCATTAACCAAAGAAAAAGTGTATATTTGACCATTTGAATTTAATTTTAGATTCCGTGATCTGTTAACTATATGAAGTTCCAAACCTGTTTTTATATTATTTTTTTCGATCAATATCTTTCTTTGGGGTTCCTTAATACTTGGAAGATCGTCTTTTTTAAGTAAAATATCCGATTCCAAAGATTCTCTTAGATAACCGCTAACTTCGTTTTCTTTCTCTTCCGTTTCTTTGTAAACAAATTTACCTCGCGTATATCTACCAGCTTTTATCTTAATTTTGATTCCGTTGTCAGGTATATCTATAAAACAACTTATTCCCATTGCGGAAGGCAAATATGCATTGGAAAGGTTTATAATTTCATCATTTGAGTCCGTATCGGTTTTAATCCCCCTTGATAATTCGTCTTTAGTTACATGATCCGACACTACCGATTCTTCCACATCAGCAGTATTCTTGTTACCGTCCTCATCGTTATGGGATTTTTCATCTTTTTCGTAGGTAACTCCTTGGGGATATAAAATTCCGGCGCTATAACGTGTTCGTGGAGTACCGATTACAATTACTTCTTCACCGTTTTCTTGAATATAGGGAGCTGTAGGATCAGGACCTATGAGCTCTTTTTTAATAAAATTAAGTAATTTATCTCTCATATTTTTAGATTATTCTTTTTTTCATTGAATTACCAATCATAGTATTAAATGTCGATTCGATGTTTTGATTCATCATTACATATAAACCTGCCTTTGCTCTGGACATTCCGACGTATAACAACTTATTGAATTCCTTTTCTTCAAGCTTTTCTATATCCGTCATAATAATGTAGGAATTTTCCAAACCCTTAAAACCTTGAATTGTTGAAAATGTTAACTCTGTAAAATTCCCGTAGTTTAAATAATCCTTATTTAAAAATTTAATCGCAAATAAATGCCTATCTAATTTCGATATTACGGAATGTTCGTATTTAACCGGAGATAATAAAGTAATTCTGTTATTAGCTATTTTTTGTTTTTTTAATTTGGCCAGAATATTTTTAAACTTTTCCAATTCATCATTCTCATTATCATAAAAGTAATATTCGACTGGTAAACCGTCAAGATTATTAGGTAAATAAGTTGTTTTTTCCAAATCGCAGATTAGTGAAATTTCTTCGCCTATTGGCTTTGTATTCCGGCAATTAACATTTAGTTTAAATTGAGTAAAGCTTGTACGGGCTTCCAATAATTTAAGCATTGAATCCGAAGACAAGGGTGAATAAATTGCCTGCCTTTCGAAATCGCAGAAAACATGCCAGTTGCCACCCGATAAACCGCCTTTTAATAATCCGTTTAGGACATCAAGAAATTCTTCTCTAATCAGGTCCTGACCTTCGTCAATAATAAGCACATCAAAAGGTTCGATTCTACCCGAATCAATTTGATCTAACGCTAAAAGAGGCAAATCAATATTAAAATAATCGTCATTTTTTTCACTGGCTGATAAATTTTCTTTATGACAAATTTTTGATAAAAAACCGTGGAAACTACCAACAAAAGAACCATTAGTATAAAAATCCTCTGTAAATTGTTTTGATAACCAATGGCTTAGCAAAGAGTTATAGCATAAAAATAGAACCTTTTTATTTTTAAAAGCCGCTTTACGCGCACATTCTATAGCTATCATCGTTTTCCCCGTTCCGGCGGCGCCTCTAAATAAACACCTCTTGTTATATTCCAGTTGGTCAAGACATTCATATTGCTCTTTTGTATATTTATCCAATTGTTCCTCAATGTCATATAAAAAATTTTTAGGTGCTACTAGTTTTTCGAAATTTCCTCTTAAATAAGAAAGTAACAACTTTATATCGTTTTGATCGGGCATCGATTTTTTCCTATCAAACCACGCATAATGTTCAACGCCTTTTATAAAATGTGTAGAAAGTAATTTAATATATTCGCTAATTGGATATTTTCTTGAATTACGATCATAAATTTGCCAGTTTTCTATTTCCGGATCAGGTGATTGAAATATAACATGTGGAAACATAACACCGTAACCGTATAAAAGTTTGGCTAAACGATGAGTAGATCCGAATTTACGTGCAATTGCTTCTTTTAAGCCAAACATACCTTCTCTTGCCTGTTTAAACGGACCCTTGGTCGATTCGGTAACATCGCCAAACCTGTTAATATATTTCCAAATTCCATCCTCTCTTACAACGCCTCCTGATTTAATTTCCAAACAAAATATTCCAAGACCAGGCACCATTACAACAAAATCTATTTCGCCATATAATCTTTTAGCATGTCTGGAAAGATTTAATGAATGAAGAACAATCCAATCTTTGGTAGCAGGATCAGATTCCAAATAATCAAATATTTGTCTTTCTCCAATACTGGTTACTTCGGATGAGATATAAGACGGAATCATCTTTGCCATTTAATTTTCCTCCTTTGTGATTAAACGATTAACCTGACGAATACTCACTTCTATCCAATCATGAGCAACTTCATCAACTTTTAGCAATTTAGCTTGACCTATTCCTTCGATATTTAATATCTGCTCTTCCCCGTTTAGTAAATTATTTAACTTATCTTTATTATCCAATAACTTCGGAAGGGATTCCAATAGCTTTTTCTTTAGATATTCCGATGCTTGTAAATGAGCGCTTCTGACTTCCCTTATGGCATTTTTTACTTCGTCAATATTATTTCTTAGCTCTTCATCGTTTAGGGCTTTTGCGATAATGTCTAAGTCGAATTCGTCATGTGGTCCGATAACGTTTTCATCGAACAGCCACTGTCTAATCGTTGTAGTATGTTTAGTACAGCCGGAGTCTCTCAATCGCTGTATCAAACCAGGAAAATCATTTAAATGATCCGCATAATTTCGTTTCATTGGTTTTTTCCATGTTTCGGCCAATTCCAGAAGATTGTTTTTTCCCGCTTTTTCCAAAGCTTTATCGGCAATCTCTCTTATAATATCTCTACCTGTTTCTCTAAAAAGAACATAGTCGTTTTCATGTAGGTCTTCTACCAATGTCGGTCTAATTTCCTTTTTTTCACTATCCCCGGTTAAGAAATCGGTTATTTCATAAACTTTGTGTGTTGAGCTTATAAATGCGAATTTATTTTGATTGAATATCAGCAATTTGGCCTTTATTTTTTCTTCATCATCGTGCCCGATATTTGTATATTTAGAATATTGGTATTTTTTAAACCTTAATTCAAAATCTCCAATATTAAAATCGTTGTAATCGGTAGAAACAATTGAATGTTCTGGATCATAATTCAAGAAGGCGACTTCGCTTGTTTGAGATTTCAATAAGTCGGAAAAACTGTCTGCGGAAATTTTAAATTCATAACTTCTCTTTTTATTATTTTGTGCCGATATAAACCATTGGCTTTCTTGATGATATAAAAGGAATACATAATTTCCGGATAAAAAAGAATAAAGGAGATGATCGATCTTATCTCCTCCCAACCATCCGCATACTATTATTTGATCGTTTAACGAAATATCGGTTCGTTTGAGATAGTCTTCATATGAAATAAAAATTATCTTAGCATTATCGATATTCTCAATTAACTTGTTCCAAAACAGTCTACACTGGTCGACATCGGTAGATTTAGGTACGATAATGAATTGCCTGGAATATTTACTCGTTTTATCGGATATAAACTTATTTATGAATTGATATAACGCAGAAACTTTATCGTTAACCCCGGTAAAAGGTTTTAACGTATATTCTTTTAAGGAAGTTAATAAGTCTATTAAATTATCGGTATCCTCTTTATTTATCCATTGTTTATGTGTCTCAAATTTTTTTATTAGTTCTTCTAATTTGGATTTCAAAATCGTAAGATAAATGTCGTCTGGAACGATAACCAAACGAGTAATTTCATTAACTATTTTTATGAGCTCAAATTTTAATGCGTCGATTTCATGATTCTCGTCCGATAAACTTCTTCCTAAAGCAATCATTTTATCCATAAATTTTTCTATCTTATCGTTTTTACAAATTTCAGTTTTTATCTCGGTGCTGGAAAATAAAGTTAAAGAATTATTAAATGAGTAAAAATTGGATCGTTGTAACGGAGTAGTTGACAATATATTTTCTTTAATCCATTTTTCGTTCCACTGCCATACCTGAAAATCTCTGCTAATAAAATCCTTAAGATTGGCGGTATCGAATAAATCGGTAACGACAAGGGTTTTAATTCCGCCGTTAAGTATTTCATCCAACGCTTGTAAATTATCCATACATTTTGACGAACCATCTATTATGACGGCTTTTGTTTTTCCCGGATTATTTGCCAAATAATTAACTACACCGTATATATCGGATGCAATTAAACAAGACGGATCGGCATTAATCTTGTGAGCAGAAATTAGTGATACGTATCCTTCACTATCAAGCTTACCCCATAAAAATAATTCATTTAATTTTGTTCCGTTAATAGTATGGCTCTCCAAAAAATCTTCAGTATCCCCGATTGGAGAAACTAAGATTACGTTATGGTCAAAATAACAACGGTTTCCACATGATCTAATATCCAAAATGTTATCAAGTTCATGTATTTTGCCTCTTAGCGTTTCTATCGCACTACAATATCTATTCGCATTAGAAACATCTTTATTAGTAGTGATGGGTTGAAAGAAAGCTTTTTCTTTTAACGGAGAAGTGTCTTCAATATAGCTAATTTTACCCAGTGGATCTTTTTTATTATCTCTATATTTTATGGTTATCGTGGGACCAATACCTTCTTTATATCCTTCACCTATATACTCGACTATGCAACCGTTAATAAGAAGCTTTTGACCTTTAACGAAATTGGTCTTAACTGTAAAATTTCTCTTATAATCATTCCTTATCACTTCCAGTGCGGTTATAATCGATAACCATCGCGCCATATCTTTTCGGGCAGGAAACCACATTAATAATTTATCCGTTTTATCGTTATTTACCAATCTCAAAGCAACACCAGCGCTTTGAGTTAATATCGAAGGTAAGCTTTCTTGAAGTTCGGTACTCCCGATATCAACCTGTAATCGCTTTAAATAATCATATTCCGCCTCAAAATTAAGTTTTAGGTCCTCCCATCGCATAATTTATATTTTTATTGGTAATAGACTAGGAAACTTAATATAACCGACGAAATTTCTTTAATAAGTATATCAGTTCTTCAACCATTTGTGGTTTTGATTTTTTGTAACGCCATTCACACTCTTTTAAGTGGAAAAGAAAATTGGGTTTTACACCATTACTGAATTTATGAAGTCTTCTTTTAGTAAATGACCAGAAGTTTTCAA
>Ga0172370_10008867_pt1 | contig 11932 bp, 1 predicted proteins | sample LakKiv5m_FD_114538 | JGI IMG/M metagenome (GOLD analysis project Ga0172370, IMG submission 114538) | Freshwater microbial communities from Kabuno Bay, South-Kivu, Congo - kab_022012_11.5m | ecosystem: Environmental > Aquatic > Freshwater > Lake | place: Democratic Republic of the Congo...
CTTCAAGCTACGGCATCTACTTATCATCCTCATCAGGCAACACATTCACCAATACAAACGCAACCTCTTCCTCCAAAACTGCAACTTATCTTGAGTCAAGCTCTCTCAACAGCTTCACCAACCTCAACTCAATCTCCTCTTCAGGAAGCGCGCTTGCGCTTGCCTCAAGCAATTCCAACAGCTTTGTGGGAACATATCTGCGCACCTCAACCACCAGCGCATACTTCTCTGTTTTGAACCTGAGTGCAAGCTCCTACAACCTGTTTGCAAACAGCACAATAAACCAAACCAGCACCGGCATTGGCATTTATTTCAGAAGCAGTTCAAACTACAATAATTTCACGGGCAGCACAATACGCTCAGGCGGAAGCGCGATGTATCCCCTTGGCGCATACTACAACCGCTTTTACTTCAACAACATAACCTCAACTGGCACAAGCTCATATTGCGTTGAAGGGGACAGCGCGGGTTCTTCAGTGTTCGCAAACAACCTCTTCATCTGCACCGGCTACGGCTTAATGCTCGCGTACCAAAGCAGCAATGTTGTCGCAAACAACACAATCAATTCAGGCAGGACAGGCATAAACGTATTTGGCTGCTGCGGCAACACAATGTCAAACAACCACTTTGTGAACAACACCATAAACGTAAATAACGGCAGTGGCATTTCACTCAGCGGCTCCTCAGGCGTTGCCTCTTCCACAGGGCATCTGATAAAAGACAACACTATTTACTCAAACACAACCTATGCGCTCTACCTCGGATATACTAAAAACAACAACGTTTCAGGGAACGCATTCTATTCCCGCGACAACATTACAATGTATCTCGCTGATGTAAACACCACAAACTTCACGCGCAATTTCATAAACAACTCGCCCACGTACGGCATTTACCTCGCAAGCGGCGTGAGCAACTACTTTGAATACAACAACAATTCGCTTTCCTACACAGGCATCGGGGTACAGAAATTCTGGTCAGGCTCTTCGCAGAATACTGCCTCAAAGGGCAACCGTGGTTGGTGGCCCGCACTTATCGGCGACGGTACGGAAGCAACCGCAATCGCAGGCACAGGCTGGTACAACAGCACAGGCGGCGGAATGGACGGATTTGGAAATTCCCAAAGCACATACACGTACTGGTACAACCAGCAAAACTGATGGCTTTGCATTCCGTCAAATAAACTTTCAAAATGCATAGCATTTTGGCAAATAAACTTTCAAAATGCATAAAGTATTATAAATATTTTCATACATAAATTTCACATGGCACTTTCCGGCATTTCGCTTTCCCCCCAGATAGAAAAACTCATGGCGCTGCACAACCTTGCCATTGAAGACGCGCGCAAATACGAAAAGAAAAGGTTCGTTTATGAAGAGATAAAAACCGCCCTTGCCTCAAGGGCATACGTGGGGCTTGCAGGGTTGCGCGGTGCCGGAAAAACCGTGCTGCTGCGCCAGCTTGCCGCACAAACCCCTTCCTCGTTTTACGTAAGCGCAGACACGCTTGAGCCCGGCATTGGTATATTTGAGCTTGCGCAGGAGCTCGCTGCTAACTACAAAAAGCGGCTCATCCTTATAGACGAAATCCATTTTTGTAAAAACTGGCAGGCAGAGCTGAAGAAGGCATACGATTTCCTTGGCATAAAAATCGCATTCACCTCATCCGCCTCAATAGAAATAATAGGCAGTGCGCACGACCTCTCAAGGCGCGTCGTGATAATCCCAATCCCTGCCTTCTCCTTCCGCGAATACATATATTTTAAGAAGGGCATTCTTGAAGAGCAGCTTTCACTTGAGCGCATCACTTCAAATTACAAGGAGATATACCCCAAGCTTTCCAAACACGCGCCCGACTTTCTTGAATTCTGCACGAGAGGCGCACTTGCGGCATGCCTTGACACCCCATCCCCCCAGATACTGCGCAGCATAAGCGACAAGATAATAAACCGCGATTTGCTGGCGTTTGGGAAGCTTGAGCAGGCTGACCTGCTGAACATACAGGCACTTCTGCGGTTTGTGAGCCGCTCAGGCGTTGACGTATGCAGCTATTCCTCAATCGCAAAAAACACCGGAATAACAAAATACAAGGCGCAGGCATACCTTTCACTTCTCGAAAAGGCGTTCCTAACAAAGATAATTCTGCCCTACGGCACCAACACCACAAAAGAGCCGAAAATACTCTGTTCGCTGCCCTTCCGCCCCCATTTTGCAGAAGGGGCGGACGAGGCAAGGCTAATAGGCGCACTTCGCGAGGAATTCTTCATCCACCATGTGCACAACGCCTCCCTTGTGGTGAACTACCTAAAAAGCACGCGTGGCGAGAAGCTTGCTGATTACATTGTCTTTTGCAAGGGAAGGCGTTTCATATTTGAAATAGGCGGCGCAGGCAAGTCCAATTCACAATTCAAGGGCGCACCTTCCGGCGCGCATTTCGTGCTCACCCAGCCCGCAAACCCCCGCAAGGGCATTCCTCTTCTGCTTTTTGGCTTTATCTGCTAAACATTTTTGGGGGCAAAACTAGCTCTGAACCTGCTTTTTGCCCCTTTCCAGCGCGTGCATCCGTATTTTATTGCCTTTATCGTCGGTGCACGCAACGGAAGGTATATAAACAATACATCTGTATTTGCTCTGGTGAATTATTGGCATTACGCCGACCCTTAAAGGGGCAAGCGTCAGCAGAATTCCTAGCAATCTTGGGAATTTCCCTAGTGGTAGTGCTCGCTGTCACAGTGGTAGCCAGCGACCGCCTGAATGCAATGAACAACGAGAAGGTGGTAAGCGATGCGCAGGCTGCCGCAAGGGATTTGGCAGATGCAGCAGACAGCGTATACCATCAAGGTGCAGGCGCGCGCAAAAACGTCTTCATCACCCTGCCTGTGGACACAAACCTGTCACTTGGGGCTTCCAACATAAGCGGGCGCACAATCAATTTCCGCATAAAGGGCACGGACGTAAGCGCAAGCACGGAAGCGCCGCTCGTGGGCACGCTGCCAAAAACAGCGGGCGGCATATGGATGAAAGTTGAATCCAAGGGCACGTACGTTTCAATCGGCAACTATTACCTTGAGCTTGACAAGGGCTCGATTTACCTGAGCATTCCAAACGGCACAACGCAGACTGCCTCAATAACGCTTTACAACCGCGGCAACCAGACAATAAATGTCACAATAAGCACGGGCTTTACTGCATATTCCGATTCAGTCGGATACGTCGTTTCCCCCTCTTCAAGCGTGAATGTCGGCACTGCAGGCAGCAGGCAGGTGAACTTCACGTTCAGCGCAGCAGCAGATGCAAGCGGGCTCTACCCTTCCCTTCTCACCTTCACTGCAACAAATGCAAGTTCAGGAGAATCAATAAGCGAATCAGTTCAAATCCCTCTCACAGTGGAGATAACTGCGCCGGAGCTGCGCCAGAACGTGAGCGGCGCGCCCAAGCTCATGCTGCAGCCGACATACTGGATGCCGCGCGCAAACATCCTCAACCCCGCAACCAGGCTCTTTTTTGTCACCACGGACGGAAGCTTTACTGCACTTGAGGTGAGCCTGTCTGCAAGCGCAAATGAGAACTGGAGCTACACCGGCATCACGCAGCCTATTTACAATGCAAGCTCAATTGACCCTCCCGGCCCAGGGACAAGGGAAGTGAGCATAATTCCCATAATAAGCGCGCAAAGCAACTACTATTTTGGCACAATAAACGCAACGGACGGCACATATACTGCAACAACTTACTTCAACCTCACTATAGACAACACTGGCCCTGCAGTTGAAAACATAAGCACAAACACCACCTATCCGTCAAACCGTTCATCCGTGCGATTCTCTCTCAATGCAACGGACCTGTGGGGTGGCAACGTCTCAACCTGCCAGCTCAAGGTCAACACAGGCTCGTACAATCCAATGACTGCCGCATATCCATCCTCGCGCCTTGAGGCATATATAGATATAGACATGGGCGCGCAGGCTGCTGCGGGCAACCTCAACGACCCGGGCTGGAACAACGTGACTGCACAATGCCAGGACGATTTTTCAAACTGGGGCAACGGGTCAAACCTGACTTTCTTTGTGGATTCACAGGCTCCAATAGTGTCCATAACAAACATGTCCGCGCTTGGCAAAATGCTCACAGTGAATGCAACTGCAAGCGATTCAACGACTGGTGCGAACTGGATTGAATGGTGCAATGCAACGTACTACAATAGCGATACAGGGATCACGTACGGCCCGTATTCAATGAGCGCAACCGACGGCGCCTTTGGCTCCACTCTGGAATCCGCAACGACCTCCCAGAACGTCGAGTTTGGCGAATACAACATAACAGTAAGCTGTGCGGACAACTACGGCAACGTGGGCAATGCGTCTTCAAACTTCACGCACGCAATACACGCGTGCCAAACCCTTGACGTTGACGACACAACATATCGCCTTGTTGACGACGTGAACAGCAGTACAACCTGCTTCACCGTGACTGCAGAGAACGTAACGCTTGACTGCCAGGGATTTGGCATAGTGCGCCACAGCATAACCGGCGAAAACCAAGACAGCTCATATGGCGTATATTCCAGCAAGCGTTTCACCACGGTGAAGAACTGCATAATAACGAACTACCATGTTGCAATCTACTACACTGGCGCGGCTGACGGCACAATAGACAACAACATAGCAAACAGCACTTACGTTACAGGTTCGGGCATTTACCTTTATTCAGGGTCAAATGGCAATACAATTTCCAACAACTACGTCTCCTCGATATCCTCCTCCGCCCTTGTTGTGCACTCAAGTTCCGGCAATACTGTGCGCAACAACACTGCGGTTTCCACATCAGGGAGCGGAATATACCTCTACTCCTCATCCGGAAGCTCCCTCACGGACAACATCGCATCCTCTTCCACGCAGCCTGCAGTCTATTTTGTGCATTCCAATTCGAGCACAATCACAAACAACAATGCGACATCCATAACAAGCTCGGGAATTTACCTTTCGGGTTCCTCAAGCAATTCCTTTAGCGGCGGGATTGCAAATTCCACGAGCGGTTCAGGAGGTGCGCCTGCGGTGCGCCTCACATCAGGTTCAAGCAGCAACACATTCACTTCAGCCGCAGCCGGCTCGCCCTCAAACTCGTCCTTCTATATTGATGGAGGCAGCGGAAACACAATAAATTGCGCGGGAGGCAGCCTTGTCGGCAGCAACGCAACTAACACTTATGGCATATACTCCTCGCAGCAAAACACTACAGTAAGGAACTGCAACATCTCCAACTTCATGCACGGCATATATCTCAATGGCGCAAGCAGTGGGCTGGTAGCTAACAACAATGCAAGCAGCACGCACGCATCTGGCCGGGGCATGCTTGTTGCATACTCTGATTACAACGCAATTGAGAACAACACAGTATCAAACACTGCAGCAATAAGCGGGCTTCTTCTTGACAGCTCGGACTACAACAACCTTACGGGCAACAACGCATCTTCGCTTTCTGGCGCTGCGCTTGCGCTTCTCTCAAGCTCAAGCAACAAGCTCACAAACAACATTGGTTCGTCTTCTTCAAGTTATGGCATTTACCTTGTAACAAGCGCAAACAACAATGTGCTTGCTGGCAACAATGCAACCTCCTCCTCAAGCTACGGATTTTACCTCTCCTCAAGCTCAGGCAACAATATCTCAAACTCGCGCGCAAGCGGCTCATATGGAGCCTATCTCACTGGCTCCTCCTCAAATGTTCTTGACAACCTCAATTCATACGGAACAGGCGGCTACGGCATTCACCTTGCCTCCTCTTCCGCAAGCAACACGATAAGAAATTCATTCGGGAATGGCTCAATAGGCATTTTTGTTGAAAGCGGCAACAACAACCTGCTGGTAAACGTAACCGCAAACTCCACTTCAAACGTCGCGCTTCGCGCAGGAAGCGTAAGCGGCTTGCAGATATACAACTCAACGGCATACGCGGGCGTAACAGGAGGCCAGTCGGGCAACAGCTATGCCCTTTACTTTGACTCCACAAGCGGTGCAATCGTGCAGAACGTGTACGCGCGCTCGTTTGCCTCGCACGGCTTTTTAGAAAACGGCCCAAGCGGCGGCTACAACAACATAACCAACCTCACTGCAATAGGCAACGGCTCAAGCCACGGCATTTACCTACTTACCGGCGCAAACGGCAACCGCATAATAAACTCAACTGGCACTGCAACAAGTGGCTATGGGGTATACCTTAGCGGCTCCAATGGCACTACTATCATAAATAGCACACTCTTCTCAAATGCAAGCAGCGCATTTTACGCAACAAGCTCGTCCAACAACCTGATACAAGGCAGCTATCTCTCTTCCAATTGCACGAGCTACTGCACAGTGCTTTACACGGGCAGCAGCACAAGCATACTGAACAACACCATAACTTCAGTTTATGCAACCGGCGGCGCACTTGGCATCCAGCTTACTGGCTCAAGCAATGTTGTTGCAAACAATTCAGTGCGCTCCTATCACGACGCGCTGCGAATGAGCGGCGGCTCCAACACCATTGCGAGCAACAACCTCACTTCCACCTCTTTTACCTCCCTGAAGTTCCACGGCGGCGCTGCAAGCAACCAGATACTGGACAATTACATTTCAAGCGGCAGCACTTCAGTTTCTTTTGATCCTTCATACGGCACCAATTTCAATGGCAACAACCTGACGAACAATACTATTTCGGGCGATGGCATCTGGATGAAAAACACCAGCTCAAACCGGCTCACAAACAACACAATTTCAGGCTATTACGGGCTCTATCTTCTCAATTCCTCAAGCAACACAATGCAAGGCAACACGATAACAAATATCTGGAGCCTTCACCCACCATATGCAGCAATTTCTCTTGACAACTATTCCTCAAGCAACACAATACTGCAAAACACTCTCTATGGCGGCTCAAACCCAGGCATATACCTTCTTGCAAGCGCCAATTCCAACGTTGTCGCAAACAATACAATGGCTTCGGGCACCGGCATTGCGCTCTCTTCAGGCTCCTCCAATAATTTCACGAACAACAGCATATCCTCCTCATCAAACGCGGTTTCCATCACCGGCTCCGCTTCCTCAAACATCTTCTTAAACAACACCCTCGGCACGTCCTCCTCAAGCTCCTATTTAGTTTCCCTTTCCTCCGGCGCAAGCTCAAACATATTCTATTACAACAACTTTACCGACAGCGGCTACTGGGTGTCTGACACGGGAATCGGCAACCAGTTCAACACAACTGCTAGCGGAAAAACGCAGGGCAACATATACAATGGCGCATCCAACTATGGGATATACGACAACGATGGCGACGGGTTTGCTGAAAGCGGCGACGACATACCCTTTAACCAGAACTCTCTGGGCACAACAAAATGGAGCGGCACATCAAGCGGCGACTACGCTCCATGGGCTCCCGAAAATCTTGGGTGCAGGAACCTCACAACACCTGGCAGCACGCTCACGCTACAATACAACCTCAACTCAAGCGGCACGTGCTTTAGGATACAGGCGCCAAGCATCACTCTCAACTGCAATGGGCACTCCCTCACAGGCAGCAACGTGAGCGGCTCATACGGGGTTTACACAAACCAGCTCTCCACAAAAGTGTTGAATTGCATAATTTCAAACTTCCAATACGGAATATACTATGATGGCGCTGACAACGGCACAATAAACAACAACACAATAAACCTTACCCACAGTTCAAGCCAGGGCGTATACCTGCTAAGTGCTGCAAACTACAACTACATAAACAGCACGACTGCATACACGGCAGGCACGTCCTACAATACAGCCGCATTCTACATATTCGGTTCAAATGGGAATACCCTTGCAAACAGCAGTGGCATAAACAGCGTTGGCGAGGCAATAAGGGTTGAAAATGCAAACGGCACTTACATGCAGAACGTAATTGCAAATGCAACCGGCGCAGGCACATACGCATACGGCTTCCTTGTGGGCGGTGCAACCTCCTATGACACAACAATCGTAAACCTCACTGCGCAGGGCAACGGCAACCACGGCTTTAGCGTATGGGGGGCAGAGCGCACCACAATAACAAACAGCAAGGGCATTTCAACCTCTGGTTACGGGGCATACGTAACGTCTAATTCCCATACAACGACATTCACCGGTTTCTCTGCATCTTCAACAAACAGCTCGGGCTTTTATGTAAACAGCGGCTCGCCTGTTACGCTTGACTGCGCGGGCGGCACAATAGGCGGCACGAACACCACGAGCACTTATGGCGTTTACACGTCCCAGGCAATCACAACCGTGCGAAACTGCAACATAAATTCCTTTGAGCGCGGCGTAAAGCTTGAAGCATCCAGCAGCAGCACAATACTGGGCAACAACATAAGCGCAACAAAATATGCTGTTGATGTCCAGTCTGCCTCAAGCGGAATACTAGTGCAGGGCAACGCCCTGATTACGACTGGAAGCCCGACTGATGAGCGCGGCATAAACTTCTACTCATCAGTAACTTCAAGCCGCATAATAGGCAACACAATAACAAGCACGGACGACGGCATACACGTCTCATATGGCAGCAGCAGCAACGTTATCGCAAACAACACAATACTTGCGGCTCCCGCAAACGGCATCTGGATAAGAAACTTCACTGCTGCATCCAGCAATAACCTCTTGATAAACAACACCATAAATTCAGATGGAAAGGCAATTCTCATAGACAGAAGCCCAAACAACTTCATTGACTGCCAAGGCGCATCCCTTAACGGTTCAGGGCTTGCTGGGGCGTATGGCATATATTCAAATGCGACGTCCAACACAACGGTTTCAAACTGCCAAATACGCAGCTTTGAGCGCGGCGCATACTTCAGTGGCGCAACAAACGGGCTTATTGAAAACACCAACATAACGACCACCTCCGGGGTTTCAGACTCCGAAATAGCGGTATATCTCATAAACAGTGCGCAGTACAACCGCGTGCACAATGTAATAGCAAACGGCACGGACTATGGGATAGTGATGAGCTCCTCTGGCGTGAACAGCTACAACAACGTGAGCAACTCGCGCGCACATTCAATGGGCTCAAACCCTGCGCTCTACGTCAACAACCAGTACAACATAATCGCCAATTCATCAGGCACTTCAAGCTCGGGTGACGGGATAAGGCTCAGTTCCGCAACCTACAACACAATACTGAACTCAAACGGCACCTCTTCATCAGGCAATGGCATCACCATTACGGGCTCGGACTCAAACACCGTTTCAAACGCAATTGGCACGTCCGCATCGGGCAATGGCGTATCCCTTGAATCCGGCTCGGACACAAATGCCGTAACTAACTCAACTGGCACATCCACTTCCGGCTTTGGCATATATCTCTCCTCAAGCAATTCCAACAACCTCACAAACGCAAGCGCAACTTCGGCCTCAAGCACTGCAATCCGCCTTGATTCAAGCAACTATACAACAATAGACTGCCAAGGAAGAACCCTCACAGGTGCAAACGGCACAACGAATTTCGGCATCCACTCCTCCTACGGCACAAACCTGGTTGCAAAGAACTGCGTGCTCTCAGGCTTCAGCAGCATAAACATGTTCCTCTCGGGCTCAAGCTATTCCTCGCTCTCAAACAATACTATCTCAACCACGAATACTGCAAGCTACACCCCCTGCTGGGGCGGCGCAATTTGCCTCACGAACAGCTCCGATTACGTGAACATCTCAAACAATACGATTTCAACGAAACTGATAGGCATTCGTGTTGACGGCAGCACATCCGCAGGCTCAACGGATTATGTGCGCATCCTTGGCAACAGCGTAATTGCAAGTGGCAATGCATCCGCATTGCAATTCTACGTAGCAGCAAACGCACTTGTTGCAAACAACACCCTCAACTCCACGCAGGAAATCGGTGTGCGCCTTGTGGATGGCGACAGCATAACATTTGCAAACAACAACATACGCGGTGCAACGTATGGCATAGCAACCTATCCTGGCATTGCAAGCACGTCCAACACGTTCATAAACAACACGATAACTGCCAGCGGCACAAACGGAGTTGCACTCTCCTTCAACTCGCTTTCAGTTGGAAACATCTTCTACTACAACAACATCTCTGCAAGCGGCTTGTACGTTGAGAACAACGCAAGCACGAATCACTTCAACACCACTTACGGGCCAAACTTCACTGCGCACGGCAACTACTATGCTAACATACTTTCCGTTGGCATATTTGACTCGGATGGCGACGGGTTTGGCGACTATGGCTTCCAATACCCATACAATGCAACCAACGTGCCAACAAAATGGAGCGGATTTGGAGCCGACTACGGGCCCATGAATGCGCGCTCCACGCGCCTCTCAAGCTGCACTGCACTTGATGTTGCAGGCGCAACCTACACCTTAAGTTCAGACGTGCCATCCTCCGGCACGTGCTTTAACGTAACTGCGCAGAACGTTACCCTTGACTGCCAGGGGCACACGCTCACAGGTTCCAACATTACGGGCACGTATGGCGTGTTTTCCAACCAGTACAATACCACGATAACGAACTGCCAAATTTCCAACTTTGCAACCGGCATATTCTTCTATGGCAGCAACACAGGGCTGATAAGCAACAACAACGTGGCAACAACAAACTCAGGAGCCGGAAACCAGGATTGCCGAGGCATACTGGTATGGAACTACAACCAGACTATGATAACAAGCAATAACGCAACAACCTCCGCAACTGCTGCCCATTGCGCTCCCTTTGAATTCGCAAACACGGGCAGTGGCACTGCTGCAAACAACACGCTTAACGCAAGCGGCGGCTCTTCAGGCGCATTCCTCTACGATGCGCAAAATGCGCTCCTGCAATCCAACACGATATACTCCGCGGGCAACGGCATCCGATTCTATTCCACCAGTCCGTCTCATAACGTGGTGCTTACAGGCAACAGCATAACTTCAACGGGCGCAAGCGGAATATACAACGATGGCGGCTCAAACGTATTAATAGACTGCGATGGCGCAGCCATAACCGGCAGCAGCCTTGCAAGCACATACGGCATTCTCACCAACCAATTCAACACCACGGTAAGGGACTGTGTTGTAAGGAACTTTGACAACGGCATACGCTACAATTCAGGCAGCAGTGCTGGGCTGATAGAAAATGCCACCGTTTCAAGCATAATATCCGAAGGCATATATCTAGTGAGCGCAGCAAATGTCCTGATAAACAATTCAAACCTATCGAGCGCCTCAATTTATTTCAATGGAGCGCAGAACAGCAACATCTCAAACACAGTCGTAACCACAAGGGGCGTCCATTTGACTGCCTCAACGTCAAACTCCGTAATATCTAACGTAAGCATAGCCTCCACTGGCGCAAACGTAGGAATAGAGATTATAAGTTCAAGTCCAAACAATCTCATAGACTGCATGGGGGCTAACCTCATAGGCGGAAATGCGTCCGGTTCATACGGAATATATTCAACTTCCATCAATACAACAATAAGTAACTGCAACATCTCCAACTTCCAGCATGGCATATACTTCTCAAGCGCAACAAACAGCACGATTTCAAACAACAACGCAAGCACCACGCACGCATCTGGCCGGGGCATACTGGTTGAAAATTCCGATTACAACGTGCTTTCAGGCAACTCTATCCTAAGCACAATTTCATCCGTGTCAGCGCTGCTGCTTAGCGGCTCTGACTACAACAACCTCACAAGCAACAGCGCCGCTTGCACTGCGAGTCCGGCAATCGCGCTCTCTTCAAGTACTGGCAACATCCTGCTAAGCAACAACGGCACAAGCACTTCAAGCTACGGCATCTACCTTATTTCAAGCTCCTCCAACAACATCACAAACACAAGGGCAACATCCACAAGCGACTATGGCTTCTATCTTGCCTCCTCCAGCTTCAACTCAATAGAATACAGCACAGGATTGGTAACTTCAGGCTCAACAGCGGTAAAA
>Ga0172370_10008868_pt1 | contig 11932 bp, 11 predicted proteins | sample LakKiv5m_FD_114538 | JGI IMG/M metagenome (GOLD analysis project Ga0172370, IMG submission 114538) | Freshwater microbial communities from Kabuno Bay, South-Kivu, Congo - kab_022012_11.5m | ecosystem: Environmental > Aquatic > Freshwater > Lake | place: Democratic Republic of the Congo...
ATGACCGGCGGGCAAATGGCGCCTACTACTTTGCTGGGTCAGAAAACCACTACATCGCCCTATGGCAGAAGCGTGACCAATGAAGGATATCCGCTGCGAGTATCGGAGCTGATTTCCAGTCTGGAAGCGCCGGTTTATGTCGAGCGAGTTGCTCTCACCGATCCCAAGAACACCAACAAAGTGCGCCGCGCGGTGCGAAAAGCCTTGCAGATTCAGATCGAGAACAAAGGCTTTTCTTTGATCGAAGTACTTTCCGCCTGCCCTTCGGGCTGGAAAGTCTCGCCGGTACAAGCGAAGGAGTGGATCGAGGATCATCTGATGAAGCAGTTTCCGCTGGGCGTGTACCGGGATCGCAGTCAGGAAGTCCCCGTGAGTGAGCCGCGCAGAATGATGTACTCGATCAGCGACATGATGCAAAAGCTTGAGCTGCCCACTGATGGTGTGTTGGAGAAAGAAGGTATGGCTGCTCCGGCAGCCGCAGAGAAATACCAGAATCCCCACTTGAAAATGGCGGGATTCGGCGGGCAAGGAATTCTCATGCTTGGCTTGGGAGTGGCTCAAGCCGGAATGCAGGCCGGCTACCATGTCTCCTGGCTTCCGTCTTATGGTCCGGAGATGCGTGGAGGAACAGCCAATTGTCATGTCAACCTCTCGAACAAGCGAATCGGCTCGCCCATGGTAACGTGTCCCACGGTGCTGGTGGCGATGAATTTGCCCTCGCTGGATCGCTTCGAAGATGAGGTGCAAACTGGTGGATTGATCATTTATGATAGCTCGCTGATCAACCACGCGCCTAAACGTACGGATGTTGAGGTGCTGGCAATTCCTGCGACCGAAATCGCAGACGGACTGGGAAATACACGCGTCGCCAATATGGTCGTTCTTGGCGCTTACATCGCTTTGACCAAGCTAATGAGCAAAGAAGTGGTATTTTCCGCTTTGCCGGTATTTATCAAGCGAAAGAATCTAATCTCTCTCAACGAACAAGCCATCGAGAAGGGGATGGAGTTTGTATTCGAGAGACAGAAGGTATTAGCATAATTTTTTGTCGCCTTCGAGCTTCTGCTTTGTGTAGGGCGATATCAAAGGAATTTGAGCTCTTTCCGGACAGAAATCCGGAAGAGTTTTGAGTGGGTAATGTACATTTCACAATACGACGATGGATTATTTACCAATATAAGACAACGCCTTTTTGATCAAATACTACCTCTCGTAAGCAAGCCCGGAAGATACATTGGAAATGAGATAAATATTACTCGCAAAAATCTTGCTGAGATTGATGTTCGTATTGCTCTTGTTTTTCCGGATGTCTACGAAGTAGGCATGTCTTATTTGGGATTTCCGATCCTTTATAACATTTTGAATCAACTGCCAGGGGTGTACGCGGAGCGCGTCTTTGCGCCATGGGTGGACATGGAAGAGCAGATGCGCGCTCACGACGTGCCGCTTTTCTCGCTCGAGACCTTCTCCCCGTTGTCGGAATTCGATATCATCGGTTTCACGCTTCAATATGAGCTGCACTATCCGAGCATTGTCAATTTGATCGATCTGGCCGGACTTACCGTTGAAGCTAAGGATCGCAACGGCTTTCCATTGGTCATCGCCGGCGGCCCGTGTGCTTTCAATCCGGAACCGGTGGCCGATTTCTTTGACGCTATCATCATCGGGGATGGCGAGGATGTATCCGTAGAGATCGTGGATCAGATGCGGGAAGCGAAGCGCAGCAAGGCCGACCGCCGCCGCACCTTACGCATGCTGGCCAAAGTCCCGGGTGTCTACGTCCCGGAGTTCTACCAACCAAGCTACACCTCGTCTGGTGACTTTGCCGGCTTGATGCCGACTGAGCCGGAAGCGCCATGTCGAATTAAAGCCCGCATAGTGGAAGCGCTCCAGCCGGCTTATTATCCGCAAAAGCTGCTGGTGCCGATGATCGAAACCGCCCACGACCGGGTGTCGCTGGAGATTACCCGCGGCTGCTCGCGTGGGTGCCGTTTCTGCAACGCCGGCATAATCTATCGCCCGGTGAGGGAACGTCCGGTCGCTGATCTTGTCGCGCAAGCCGAGTCTAATATCCAGACGACCGGGTATGATGAAGTATCGTTGGTTTCGCTATCGACTTCGGATTACTCTCAATTGAGCGATCTGTTGGCTTCGCTTCGGGAGCGATTGCAGCAAAAGATGGTGAACATCTCCTTCCCATCCTTGCGACCGGAGCGGTTTACCCCGGAAATTGCCCGCTACGCCAAAGGAGTGCGCAAATCGGGTCTCACTTTGGCGCCGGAAGCCGGAAGCCAGCGACTGCGCGATGTTATCAACAAGACCACCAAATCCGAGGATTTGCTGCGGGCTGTGGACCTCGCTTTTCGCGAAGGGTGGAATCTGATCAAGTTGTATTTCATGATCGGTCAACCCAGCGAGAATGATGAAGATTTGCAGGGTCTGATCGAGTTGGTCATGCAGGTAGCCGAAGTGGCGCGGTTACATCGCGGGCGGCGCGTCAACGTCTCCATTTCGCCTTTTGTGCCCAAAGCGTTCACGCCGTTTCAGTGGGTGCCGCAGGATTCCATGGACGAGACGAATCGCAAGGTTCAACTCCTGCGCAGCGGCATTTCCGACAAGAACGTCAAACTGAGCTGGCGCGGGGGAGAAATTGCATTGATCGAAGGCGTGCTGGCGCGAGGGGATCGCCGGTTGTCGAAAGTGATTAAGCGGGTCTGGCAATTGGGCGCCAAGCTCGACGGCTGGGGAGAAAACTTTGACTTTCAGCGATGGCAGCAAGCGCTGAAAGAAAACGGATTGAGGAAGGAGCAGTTCCTAAAAGGCTACGGCCTGGATTCTCCATTGCCATGGGATCACATCGACAAAGGCGTTACCAAGAAATTCCTGCGCGACGAGTATCGAAGGGCTCAGGGCGAACTGGTCGTGCCGGATTGCCGCGATGGCCTATGCAACAGTTGCGGACTCATGGGCCAGTTGGTTTGTCAAGAAATTCTGCACGGAAAAGAGCAGAAGGACAGCCAAAGTCAGACATCAGCCTTAGATACCGGGTTGCTACCCGATGCCCTCGCAGCGACCGCAAGAACCGACCAGAAAATCGTTAGCATGCCGGAAACGAAGACGGTACGGGTCAAATACCGGCGCGGCCAAGAGGTGAAATTCCTCTCGCATCTGGACATTGTACGTGTCTTCGAGCGGGCAATGCGGCGGGCAGAGGTGCCGCTGGTTTACACCGAAGGCTTTAATCCGCACCCCAAGGTTGCCTACGGGCCGCCCTTGGCCACCGGTTTTGCCAGCGATGCCGAGTATTTTGATTTGCATCTGCGAGCAGACAGTGAATTCCGTTTGGCCGAAGCGCTGAATCCGCAGCTCCCTGACGGCATGGAGATTTTGCAAGTCAAGCCGCTGTTTGGCAAAAGCAAATCTCTGTCATCGCTTATCAATCGTGCGGATTATCAGATTGCTTTTCCTGTCTCTTGGGACTATGGGGAAGTCGATGTTGCCATCGAAAAGCTTCTACAAAGAAACAGCATTATCATCGAGAGAAATTTGGAGGGGCGAAAAAGCCGCCGTTTAGAAATACGCCCTTACCTAAAGCATCTCGAGGCAAGTCAGCAGGGTGTTTCCCTGCAACTAAACATTGAAAACGGGCAGACTGTCCGCGTTGAAGAGATCTTACGTCTCCTTTTTCCGGATGACGGGTCGCTGGTGAAAACAGCCAACGTAAACCGCACAGGATTGTGGATTCAATTCGGCGATTTGTTGGCTTCTCCCATGGAGTTATAGCGAGTCGCCGGAAACAGCAGCGCGGGATGCCGCTAAGAAGAGTGACAGATCAGATCGTTAATGAGCCATCGTTCGCAAGGACATGTAATAGCCACTGTATCCGGATCGAGGGAGGGCATCGCCTCATTGAGGAGGCCCAATAGCCAGAAGCTGATTTGCCATCGAAAAACGAACATAGATTTTGAAGAGGGAAAATGACTAAAGACATCATCATCAATGTGTCTATCGGTGAAACTCGCATTGCCATTCTGGAGGATCGCCGCTTGGTCGAGTTGTATTTTGAACGACCGGAAAACGAACGAATGGTAGGGGATATTTACTATGGCAGAGTTGCTAAAGTAGCGAAAGGAATGAAAGCCGCTTTTATTAACATCGGTATGAAGCAGGATGCTTTTCTCCATTTCTCCGACATTGGCGATAACATGCCGGAGTTTAGCTCCATTTTGGACATCAACGGAGATCAGGAGGAGGAAGAAGAAAGACGACCAAGACGTTGGAACCGTTCCGAGCCACAACTTAAACAGGGTCAGCCCATTCTGGTGCAAATCACCAAGGAACCGATCTCCAACAAGGGTGCGAGAGTTACCACCAACATTTCCTTACCTGGACGCTTTTTGGTGTTGGTGCCCAACGATTCGCTGATCGGTGTTTCACGCAAAATCACTAATCGCCGAGAGAAACACCGCCTAAAGCATGTCGGCAGAACCATCCGGCCTGAGGGCTTTGGTATGGTCATTCGCACAGTATCCGAAGGCAAAGATGAAGCTTCGTTAAAAGCCGACTTGGATAATTTGGCGGATACTTGGGAGGACATCAAAAAGAAGATCTCCAAGAGCCATCCACCTTGCATCGTTTACAAGGACGTTGGCATGCTTTCCAGCGTCATTCGCGATTTGTTTACGCCGGATATTAGCCGGCTGGTGGTTGATTCCAAGAAGCTGCACAAACAAATCGTCAAGTATTTGCGGGATGTAGCCCCTCAGTTGATCCAACGGGTGGAGTTGTACGAGAAGAAGGATCCGATCTTTGACGAGTTCGGCATCGAAACGGAAATCAACAAAAGCTTGGCCAGAAAAGTCTGGCTCAAAAGTGGCGGATACGTCTTTTTCGACCACACGGAAGCCCTCACTGCCATCGATGTGAACAGCGGGCGGTTCTTGGGTCGCCGAGATCACGACACCAATAGCTTGAAGATCAACCTCGAAGCAGGGAAGGAAATAGCGCGGCAGCTTCGCCTGCGCGACATAGGCGGCATCATCATCATCGATTATATCGACATGATCGAAGCGAGGAACCGCACCAGACTACAGGATGAATTCTTGCGCGAGCTCAAGCGTGACCGTGCTCAGGCCAATATCCTGCCTCTTTCCGAATTCGGCATCATCGAGATGACGCGCGAGCGGGTGCGCCCGGCGCTACTGTTTTCCATCAGTGAGCCTTGTCCAGCTTGTTTGGGCACTGGACGGATCATCTCCAAGACAACCTTGGTGGCTCGCATCGAACGGTGGATCAAACGTTATCGCAGCGAAAAAGGCGACCGCACGGTACAATTGCTGATGCACCCCGAGCTGGCCAAATTCATATCATCCGGTTATCGCAGCCGTCTCATCCGCATAAGCTGGAAGTACTGGACGCGCATCAAGCTGGTTCCGGATGAAAACATGAGCATGGACGATTTCAAGTTCACCGATAAAGAGGGCGTAGAGGACTTGACCATGAAATTTATGCCTTGATTTTTTTTTGGCGAATCAGTATATTTGCCCCGCTTTTTCCGGGAAAAATACCTATTAGAGTGGAGATAAATCTTAATGTATGCAATCGTAGACATAGCCGGCCAGCAGTTCAAAGTAGCCAAAAGCGAAACCATCACCGCTCCGAAAATGGATGGTGAGGTGGGGGCGCGGGTCGAATTCGACAAGGTCCTCTTTCTGTCTGGCGATGAGGAAGGCAAGGTTGGCGCCCCGTACGTTGAAGGGGCAAAGGTTCAAGCCACTATCCTAGAACATAGCCAGGCAAAAAAGGTGGTCATTTTCAAGAAAAAGCGCCGCAAAGGCTATGAGGTTTTGCGCGGGCACCGGCAGCAGCAAACCAAGGTCAAGATTGATGAAATTGTGATGTAGAGCTTGCTCTACTTGAGAGATATTTGGAGGTAAGAAATGGCACACAAGAAAGGTGTCGGCAGCTCGCGTAACGGGCGGGATAGTAATCCCAAGATGCTGGGAGTGAAACGCTACAGCGGACAGGTTGTCAAGGCGGGCAGTATTATCGTTCGCCAGCGCGGAACCCGAATTCATCCCGGACAAAACGTGGGCATTGGCGGCGATGACACGCTGTTTGCATTGATTGACGGACAAGTCAATTTTGAAACCCGCGGCAAGAGCAAAAAGTTCGTCAATGTGATTGCTTGAGCTGTCGGCTCGATATAGCTTTGCAGTAGCTCTTTACCATTGGAAAGCGCGGTCCACTAAACGGCCGTGCTTTTTTATTGCCTGTACAAAAATTATGCCACTAACTCCAAAATTGGCTTGACTCTTACGGGGCTATGCCTTATATTAGTCGCGTTGACAAACGAGAGAGAAAATAGGATGCGAAATGTCCGTCAAGTTGGATGAAGTCGAAAAAATCGCCAAGTTAGCCAAGCTGTCTTTTTCCGAAGAAGAAAAAGAGATGTTCGTTCAGCAATTCAATCAGATTCTCCTTTATATGGAAAAGCTGAATGAGCTCGATACCGAGAACGTTCCTCCGACAACCCACGTTCTTGATTTAAAAAACGTCCTGCGAAAAGACGAGGTGATTCCCTGGCCGGCGCAGGAAGAGCTGTTGGCCAATGCGCCGAAGCAGAAAGACGGCTATTTTAGCGTACCGAAAGTCATAGGATAATCCGATGGCTTCAGGCGTCGTCGCCATCATTCCGGCTCGTTGGGCTTCCTCCCGATTTCCCGGTAAGCCGCTGGCCCTTATTGCCGGCAAGCCGATGATCCAATGGGTGTATGAGCGCACCCGATTGGCGCAGATTCTTGACTCGGTGGTGGTGGCAACGGATGACCGGCGGATTTATGATTGCGTAAAAGCCTTCGCCGGCAACGTGGTCATGACTCCTTCGGATTTAGCCTCCGGAACCGATAGGGTCGCAACGGCGGCTCGTGATTTGGACGCTCAAATAATCGTCAATGTTCAAGGTGATGAGCCTTTGATCGAGCCGGAGGCCATCAATCTTCTGGCCAAAACGCTGCAAGAGGACGAAGAGGCCGTCATGGCCACCTTGGCTCGAAAAGTCACTGACCCAGCCGAGTTGGATAATTTTAATACCGCTCGAATCGTCTTGGATCGAAACAATCGAGCCCTTTATTTCACCCGCGCCGTTGTGCCGTTTGCTCGGGACTGGCCGGGTAAGAAGGATTGGCCGGCGCATTTTCCTTATTATGATCAGATCGGCATCTATGCCTATCGCCGCGACTTTTTGCTCAAATATCATGATCTGCCGTTCTCCATTTTGGAGCAGGCGGAAAAACTTGAGCAATTGCGGGCCATAGAAAACGGCTACAAGATCAAGGTGGGCATTTGCGATTTTCAGCCGATTTGCGTGGATATCCTGGAGCATATTGAATTGGTCGAAAACCGTTTACGAGAGATTGGATACTTTGCCAAGTAAGCAGACAAAATTTATTTTCGTCACTGGCGGGGTGGTTTCCTCTTTGGGCAAAGGCATTGCCGCCGCTTCCATTGGGCGATTGCTCAAAGCACGGGGACTGAGCGTCACCATCATCAAGCTCGATCCATACATCAACGTCGATCCCGGCACCCTCAGCCCATTTCAGCATGGGGAAGTCTACGTGACCAATGATGGCGCGGAAACCGACCTCGATTTGGGACATTACGAACGCTTTATCCATACGGATATGAGTAAGCGTAATAATGCCACCACAGGCCAGATTTATTACAGCGTTATCACGCGCGAGCGCCGGGGGGATTACCTCGGCAAGACGGTACAGGTCATTCCACACATAACGGACGAGATCAAGCGTCGTATTCTCAACGCTGCCGGTAGCGACGGTAGCTATGATGTCGTTCTTATCGAAGTCGGCGGAACCGTCGGCGATATAGAAAGCCTGCCTTTTTTAGAAGCCATTCGTCAATTCATTCTGGAAAAAGGTCATCAGCACGTGATGAACGTGCACCTGACTTTGATTCCGCACATCAAAGTCTCCCATGAGATCAAAACCAAGCCGACGCAGCATTCGGTCATGAAACTGCGCGAAATCGGCCTGCAGCCGGACATGCTGCTTTGCAGGACCGAAATTCCGCTCAGCAAAGAAGCCCGCGACAAAATCGCCCTCTTTTGCTCGGTGCTGCCGGAAATGGTCATAACTGCCCGTGATGTGGAAAGCATCTACGAAGTACCGCTGCTTTTCGAAGAGGATGGCGTCGGCGATAAAGTTGTTGCTCGCCTCGGCCTGGAGAACCGGGAGCCGGACTTGAGCGGCTGGAAGGATTTCGTCCATAAAGTGATGGATCCAGCCGGTTTTGTGCGCATAGCCATTTGCGGCAAGTACACTAATTTGCACGATTCCTATAAAAGCATTGTTGAAGCCTTTGTGCATGCCGGTGTGGAAAACGACGCCAAGGTCGAGCTTAAGTGGTTGGACTCGGAGGAAATCGGGCGCAACGGCGCTGAAAAATACTTGCAGGATGTTTCCGGATTGCTGATTCCCGGCGGTTTTGGCGAGCGCGGCATCGAGGGCAAGGTCATTGCCATCCACTGGGCGCGCGAGCATCGCCTACCGTTTTTTGGCATCTGTCTGGGACTGCAATGCGCGGTTATCGAATTCTCCCGCCAAGTATGTTGTCTGGACGGCGCCAATAGCACCGAATTCGATCCCAACACTCCGCATCCGGTCATCGATCTCATGGAAACTCAGGTGCACGTTTCCCAAAAAGGCGGAACCATGCGGCTGGGCAGCTACCGATGCCAACTGACGCCCGACAGCCATGCGCTGCACGCGTACAAAAAAGCCGAAATCAATGAGCGGCATCGGCATCGGTATGAGGTGAACAATCATTATCTGGAAGCCTTGACGGCGAAGGGAATGCGGGTAGCGGGCATCAATCCGGAAACCAATTTAGTTGAAGTGATTGAGCTGCCGGAACACCCATGGTTCGTGGGTGTGCAATTTCATCCGGAGCTGAAATCACGCGTTCTTGATGCACATCCCCTTTTTCGGGACTTTGTCAGAGCCGCATTGGAGCATAAATATCGATCCATCGAAAACAGCAATCATGCAGTCGATGAAGACAATTAGAGTTGCTGACATAAAAATTGGGCCCAATGAGCCGTTAGCGCTCATTGCCGGGCCTTGCGTCATTGAGAGTGAAGAAATCGTGCTGCAGACGGCGGAGCAAGTTAAGCATATTGCTGATCGCCTGGGCATGCCGTATATTCTCAAATCTTCCTACACGAAAGACAACCGTTCCTCGGCCAATAGCTATCAAGGACCGGGACTGGAAGCCGGACTGAAGGTTTTGGAAAAAGCCAAACGGGAATTAGGCGTTCCCGTGCTTTCCGATGTTCACAATGAGCATGAGGCGACCGCTGCCGGCGAAGTACTGGACGTCTTGCAGATTCCTGCTTATCTCTCCATGCAGACTTCCCTAACCCTGGCGGCTGCCAAAACCGGGCGCGCTATCAATGTGAAGAAGGGACAGTTCTTAGACCCGCGCGACATGAAAAATGTCATCGGCAAAATCGAGGAAGAAGGAAATACCAACATTATTCTCACCGAGCGCGGCACCTTTTTCGGCTACCACAATCTGGTGGTGGACATGCGCTCGCTGCCGATCATGCGCAGCCTCGGCTATCCGGTGATGATCGACCCTACCCACTCCATTCGCGTTTACGGCGTGCCTTCCAGCGAACCGTCCGGTGGAAATCCGCAGTTCGTTCCGGCTTTGTCGCGCGCAGCCATCGCGGCTGGCTGCGAAGCTATTTTCATTGAAACACATCCGGATTGCAGCAAAGCGCTATGCGACGCGGCCAGCATGTGGCCCTTGGATAGGTTGGAAAATCTATTGATTCAGGTCAAGCGCGTGGACGAGCTTCGCCGCGAGCTTGAGGCGAAATGGCCGGCATGATAGACTCGGATGGGTGTTGGATCAAATAGCCCGACAAATATGCAAAAAATAACGCCACCGACCGAGGTGGAGTTTGGTACGAAAATCTGACCGAATAACCGGTCGGAGGTGATAACGATGACAAAAGTAGCAATCTTGCCTGTACCAACCGAGAACGGAGACGTTTCCTATCGTGCTGTATCTGGAGATAGGCGATCACACGGCAGGACGGTCGGTGAGGCTTTAGACGCGCTCACCGCGCAATTGCCTGAAGATGAGGCAAACGCGTTGGTAATTGTTTCACGTCTACGCCCAGATCGCTTCTTTAGTGCAACACAGCAACGGCAACTGACTGAGTTGATGGAGCGCTGGCGTGCAGACCGAGACAAGGGACAAACACTGCCAATTGACGAGCAAGCCGAACTGGAGACGCTGGTGGAGGCCGAGTTGCACGCCGCGGCGGCCCGCGCTGCCGCATTCGCTGACGAATTGAAGCGATGAACCCACACTATACAAGTGTGGCGCTGCGTGCGGGACATAGATGTGAATATTGCCATGCCCCTGAGGCGGTTTTCAATCTCCCCTTTGAGGTGGAGCATATCATACCTCTCTCCCAAAAAGGATCCGATACTGAGACCAATTGGGCGCTTGCTTGTCGCTCTTGCAATCTCCGTAAAGCCGCACACGTCAGTGGTGTGGATCCCGAAAGCCAAGCTGTGGTTCGCCTTTTCCACCCACGAAAAGACCGATGGGAAGAACATTTTCGGATCAATACCCGGAGAGGAGAGATTGAGGGTCTTACTGCGGTTGGCAGGGCGACGGTTGCTCAATTGGAAATGAACAATGAAATTCAAGTTGCAGCTCGACGACAATGGATGCGCCTCGGCGTTTTTCCGTGAGAAGCAACAGGCATAAGCCGTCGCTAATTCGAACCATCAAAGTCGACCCGCAAATTTCGCTAATAGTCCTTTTCGGCAATGAATACCAGAATAAGAACATTAGTCCACAGCATCCAAGAGGCAGGGTTTCTGCTTTTAGCTAGCAGTTTAGCTCTGGGTCAAACTGCCAATGTGACCCTCGCCATCTCGGATTTCAAAAACAATACCGGCGCGTATCACAATGTTAGCTTGGAAAGCAGCCTGCCGGAAATGCTGAAAACCGAGCTGGTGCAACTTGGCGGCGTCACCGTGCTGGAGCGCAGCAAGATCGAGGCGGTGCTAAAGGAGCAGGCTCTGGCCCAATCGGGCGTCCTCAATTCGGAGGACGCGCAGCAGGTCGGACGAATGCTGAACGCCGAGTTTGTCCTCACCGGTGAAATAACTTGCCCCGGCAGTCGCTTGCGCATTGACGCTCATATCGTACGAGTGGAAACCGGTGAAGTCTTTGGTGAGAAGGTGACCGGCCCGGATGAAGAGGCCATTGAGCCGATGGTGCGCGCGCTGGCAAGGAATATCGTTTACAACCTCACCGGGCGAGTTTCCCGCGTTCAGGTGGTTCCGGTTCGCAAGTATTGTGGCCCGTGGATAATAGCTGCCGGCGTGGGGGCGGGTGTCGCGGCTGCGATGCTGCATTCATCTTACAAGACTAATTATGATGAATACCTGCAGGCAGATAACTTGGCAGAGTTCGATGATCCCTACAACAAGGCCAACCGCTCGTACAAGGCAAGAAACATTTCCATCGCTGCTGCAGCGATATTGATTTCCTCCGGCTTGGGATTATGGCTGGAAAGTAAGAGCGCGCACAATCAGATTTATGCCCAAGCGGATTATCGCCACGGCAAGTCCTTGACTTTGCAACCGTTCTACCGGGGAGCGAATAAGACCTACGGTCTGTTCATGACGGTCAAACTATGAAAACGCGAAAGACAAAGGCAATCTCCTTATTGCTTGTTGCTTTGTTAGCCTCGTTTTGGAGGTGTGGCGATTTGGATCGATCCAATCCGTTAGACCCGAAGAATCCAATGGCCAAAAGATCACGGACCGTACTTGTTGAGGCATTTGTGAACACCCAAGGCGGTGCGGTGATGCAGGCCGCGACG
>Ga0172370_10008874_pt1 | contig 11927 bp, 14 predicted proteins | sample LakKiv5m_FD_114538 | JGI IMG/M metagenome (GOLD analysis project Ga0172370, IMG submission 114538) | Freshwater microbial communities from Kabuno Bay, South-Kivu, Congo - kab_022012_11.5m | ecosystem: Environmental > Aquatic > Freshwater > Lake | place: Democratic Republic of the Congo...
CGACAAAAAGAAGTATGACGAGCTCGTGGCCGCCGATCCTCGAAGCGCCGAGGTGCTCAAGCCCATTCTGAGGGGGCGGGATATCAAGCGTTATAAGGCTGAGTGGGCGGGATTGTATTTGATAGCAAGCCACAATGGCTATAAATTATCAAACGGCAGAAAAATCCCTAGAATCGATTTGGAAAAAGACTACCCCGTAGTATTTGCTCATCTGAAAGCGGTTGGAGATGGAATAGAACGCGGCACAATAAAGGTAAAAGGCAAAGGTCTGTACGATCGCGATGATCAAGGCGATCATTGGAGCAACCTGCGAGACTGTGCGTATTTTAATGTATTTGGTCGAGATAAGCTATTTTGGTTGGAGATGGCAACAGAACCTACATATTCATATGAACCTCTCGAACGGATTATTTTGAATACGGCATTTATTCTTGTTGGAGAAAAAATAAAATTCCTGTTAGCTATTCTCAATTCAAGTACAATGGATTTTTATTTGCCTTTGATTTCTACTGAAGTCAGAGGCAATACACGACGTTATTTTAAACAATATGTTGAATTGAGTCCAATCCCAAAAATTTCTAAAGAGCAGGGAGCACCATACGAAATACTCGTCGATTGCATCCAGTTTGGATACGTGCACGGTCTCGAATTCGAAGCAAAAACGCTCGAGAGTCTCATCGATGTGATGGTTTACGGTCTCTACTTTGAAGCAGAGATGCGGGAATCGGGCTGCTATATAAATGAGAGAGTCGCCGAAATCGTAAAGCCCTTCGCCAAAGGAGATTCGGACGATTTCAAAACTGAGTACATCCGCCAGTTTGCGGCCTTCTGCGATAAGGATCCCACGCTTCACGCTGGGCTCATTCACAGCCGGAACGTCAAGAGCGTCGAGATCATTTTAGGAGCGCTGAAGCGATGAAGGATTCCAGACTTGAAGTGTTCGCCTCTGCGAACCACGCATACTCCAGAGATTCGATTCGTATCGATCACCTTACCATAGAAGGCTATCGATTCTTCTCCGAGAAGCTGGAATTGTCCATCAAAGGCAAAAATCTCCTTCTCTACGGAGAGAATGGAACGGGAAAGAGCAGCGTCTATCGCGCTTTGGCACTTCTGGCAGGCAAGGATATCGCGACCATCGCTGAGGAGAGAAATATTTTCGCCGAAGAGGTAGATCCAGAAATCGAGTTCACTTTTTCTGACGGTAAAACGCTTATTCTTGACAGAGATACCACAGAGATTCCGATCGGATTTGAGTATTTAAAACCTCTCGCCCTCTTTATGCCACTCCTCGATTACAAGAGACTCTTGAAAATTCACTTCTCTTCAGAAGGAGATGTAGGACGAATCAATATTTATTCCATGCTGCGCGAGCTCTTCACCATGTATCCTGTAAAAGGAAAAGACTCAAAACTATCAGACATCCGTAATTTTCCAGAGTATTTTTCGACCCTCGAGACATTGATGAACGGCGAACTCCTTTCAGAGATCAACGATCTTATTTGTGTTTTCGATCACGATTTTTCAATAGACAAATTTGAATTCTTTACTGAGATAGCTAAAGATGGCGCGCTTAATCCTCGAATCTCGATTCTCATCGATTATAGAGACAGCATCATCGAGCAGTACCAAAGTTTTTTAAACGAAGCTAGGCTCTCGGCGCTCGCGATTTCCCTATATTTCGCGTCGATACGTCGTCTCCTGGAAAAGACAGCAGCAACTCCCTTTAAAATCCTTGTGCTCGATGACGTACTCATTAGCTTGGATATGGCCAATCGTCTCAAGCTTCTCGATATTCTCAAGACTCGTTTCGCTGATTTCCAAATCTTCCTATTTACGCACGATAAAGAACTCTTCGATATCTATCGAGATAAGATGGATTGGGCTCGCTATGAGTTGTACATGGACGATTCAGGAAACATTCCAAAAGCAATAGTTACTACAAATAAAACAGAAATCGAGAAAGCGAAGATCTCTTTCGGTCGACGAGAATATGATGAGTGTGCATTTCATCTCAGAAAAGGTTTCGAGAAATTGCTCAAGAATAATCTAAACCCAGCTGAACAGCGCAATAGTAATTATGAAGATCTGGACCTCGCAGGCCTTATTTCAAAATTGATGCAAAAAAGCGCCGGCGAAGTAAAAGCAATCCTCCGCCGGCTCGATTCAGACCGCACCCATATTCTCAATCCACTGTGTCACGATGATCACAGGAACACCTATTCGCCTGAGCTGAAGGCGGCGATTGAGGATTTTGAAAGGCTCGCTGAAATATTGCGACATTGAGTCTCAAAGTTTAATAGCCTCTTCAGGTATGTAAATGGCAGGCGAAGACTCCCCTATTTTTAGCATGTATTCCAAACAACCATTATCTTCAATCAAGCATCCGCAATGCAGAAGGTTAAAATAACGCAACTATTGCATAAAATGCCACAGTTGCGGCAAGAAAGCCAAGGGGAAATCGTGCTGGCTAGGTTGCATGAATTAGCCTCGTGTCCAAGTTAGAATAATCCTTTTTTATTATTTCAGCGGGAATGCTCGGTTATAGCGAAGCATGTCGGCAACATTTTCAAAGAAGGCGAGTTGGACTCAAAAAGCAATATGCAAAAAATGCATATTGCGAATGCTGATAAACCAACTTTGTACTACAACCTCAAAGCCATTATATCCGTCATCTACCGGGCCAACTGAAAGCGCAGCATGCGGTTCCGCCAATGGGCGACGAAACGGCGAAAGGACTGTTCAGTCGAAGCTCGCCGCCCTCCGCGAAAAAGCTTCTACACTACTGTTGCAAATCAACCATGATGTCTTATAATACAAGACATCATGGTTGAAATACGACAAATAGCGAGACTGCCGCCTGAAGTCGATTTTCTTGCCATCTCGGCGATCGCGGGCGATCAGGGCAACGTGCGCGATCGAGTGAGTCGGTGGATGAAAACGGGTATGATCCAGGGAGTTGTGCCCGGTATCTATGTGATAGCCCCGGAATTTCGAAAGCGCCCAATAGCTATGGAAATACTGGCAAACAAGATTTTTGGCCCCTCCTATGTCTCTTTCGAGTACGTGCTCGCGAATGCTGGACTTATCCCGGAAGCCGTTCAAGGGATCACTTCCGCGACTCCAAAGAGGAATCGTGATTTCAATACGCCACTTGGACAATTCAGCTATCGACACCTTCCTTTGGAGGTCTACACCTTCGGATGGACTCAAAAAACACTGATCGATGGATCAGGGTTTCTTATCGCTACACCGGAAAAAGCGCTCCTCGACCTGTTGTATCTCTCTGGTTCAGTTAGATCAATGAAGGCACTAGAAGCTCGACTTTTCGAGGATTTCCGTATGGATCCTGATATTTTCAACACGCTTGATGCACGACGCCTCTCCGCGTACGCATTACAGATGCCAGGAGATAGTTTTCGAGTACATTTGATCAAACTCTTGAGGAGACTTCATGAATGACGCTATCAACGCTATGGTAGAGCGACGAAAGCCGCTTCACCAGGGTGACTGGAATCGGGTACTCCGCGAAGTCCTGCAAGAAACTGCTTTAACGGGGCTTTGGCGAACAGGTTTCTTCGATAAAGCCGCCTTTTATGGCGGAACTGCACTTCGCCTTTTTTATAAGCTCGACCGTTTCTCCGAGGATCTTGATTTCACATTGATAGCGCCTGATTCAGCCTGGAAACTCTCCGACCGCCTTCTCGGATTGCGTTCAGAATTGGAAGCTTTCGGTTTTTCTGTGGAAATTGAGCAAAAACAACACTATGCTGTTGAATCCGCATTTATAAAAGCCAATACAAAAATCAATCTGATTGAGATCAGAGCGCCGATAGCCGCAATGGGAAATATCGCTCCGAATCAGTTAGTCAAAATAAAGTTAGAGATAGATACCGATCCTCCTGTGGGGATAAGAACTGAAAATAGGACCTTGCTTGAACCATTTCCGATATCTGTTCGGGTCGTCAGCCCATCGTGCCTCTTTGCGGGGAAAATGCATGCATGCCTCTGCAGAGCTTGGAAAACGCGCGTAAAAGGGCGAGATTGGTATGATCTCTTGTTCTTCATTTCACATGAAATTCCAATTGACTTGCCACATCTGGAAGCGCGAATGAGGCAGAGCGGGCATTGGTCCGCCAAGCGCCCTATCGAATTAGGCGATGTACAGGGTTACCTCACTGAACGGATTGCGGCGATCAATTGGAAACAAGCAAAAGAAGACGCTCTTCCTTTCGTTCGCGATGCACGCGCTCTGGAATTGTGGGGTCCGGAACTCTTTAACGAAGCAATGAAGCTGATAAAATGTGAGCCACAATAAACCTCGCCGAATTCTTGCGGCATTGAGCCTCATGCTTTAATATACTCCTACGTACGCAATCGGATTGGAGGGTTTATGGACACGACGGAGATCAAGAATCTTATACGCGAATTAGCTTCGAAAAAAATCAATATGGCAGGCAAGGACTTCCTTCTCACGTGGGAGAAGACCCGCGATGAGCTCGACGCCACCTTCCTGGTCGCCGACATCCTGCGCGCCATGCGCGAGAAGAACATCAGCCCGCGCGTCTTCGACTCGGGCATCGCCGTGTCGAACTTCCGCGACAACTCGACGCGGACGCGCTTTTCCTTCGCCTCGGCCTGCGACCTTTTAGGCCTGTACATCCAGGACCTCGACGAGGGCAAGAGCCAGATCGCCCACGGCGAGACGGTGCGCGAGACGGCGAACATGATCAGCTTCCTCACCGAGGCTATCGGCATCCGCGACGACATGTACCTCGGCGAAGGCGACCGCTACCAGCGCGAAGTCGGCGCCGCCCTCGACGACGGCGTAAAGGCAGGCGTACTGCCCTCGCGGCCGACCATCGTCAACCTGCAGAGCGACATCGACCATCCCACCCAGTCGATGGCGGACTTCCTCCACCTCGCGCACTTCTTCGGCGGGCTGGAAAACCTCAAGGGCAAAAAGATCGTGATGAGCTGGGCCTACAGCCCCTCCTACGGCAAGCCGCTCTCGGTGCCCCAGGGCGTGATCGGGGTCGCGAGCCGCCTCGGCATGGACATCGTCCTCGCCCATCCGAAGGGCTACGACCTCATCCCCGACGTCGTCGAGCTCACCAAAAAACAGGCGGCGGCTTCGGGCGGAAGCTTCTCCTATACCGACTCGATGGACGAGGCCTTCAAAGGAGCCGACATCGTCTACCCGAAGAGCTGGGCGCCCTACGATGTGATGCTCAAGCGCGTTCCCCTCCTCCACGCGGGCGACAAGGACGGCCTCAAGGCGCTCGAAAAAGAGGCGCTCGCCAACAACGCGAAGTACAAGGACTGGGAGTGCACCGAGGCGAAGATGAAGCTCACGAAGGCTGCCAGCAAGGATATGCCGCAGGCGCTCTACATGCACTGCCTCCCCGCCGACATCACCGACGTGTCCTGCGCCGCCGGTGAAGTCGCCGCCAGCGTCTTCGACCGCTACCGCGACGACACCTACCGCGAGGCGAGCTACAAGCCCTACATCATCGCGGCGATGATGCTGCTTGGCAAATTCGACAAGCCGGCCGACCTTCTCGATCGCCTCGTCGCGCGCGCCACGCCGCGCGTTTCCGGACGGTAAACAACGCCCTGGAATCCGTAAGAAATGAAAAGCTGCCCGGGCCTTCGCTCGGACAGCTTTTTTTGTTGCAAATTTCTCACTTTATGTTATATAATTCGCACATGGCGCAAATATGAAAACTGTAAAACATTTTTCACGAAAACAACGCATGACAATTCTCGTCATCGCGCTCACGCTTCCGCTCCTCGCCGGCGATATCGCGCTCATAGCGAGAGGAATGCTGCCGCTCTCCCAAACTGGCCTGCCCTTTGTCCTGACATTCGCGGTCTTCATAATCCTCTACGCCATTCTTCGGCGCAGAGACGGCGAGAAGATCGAGTACGACGAGCGGAGCCTGCGGATTGAAGGGCGCGCATTCGCCTACTCATGGTATCTATCCCTCTACGCGATTGCGCTTCTGCTTTTGAACGACACGCTCGGCGTGGTAAAGATGAGCGCTGGACACAGCCTGTTCCTCATCTTCGCGGTGATGCTGATTACCAATTTCATTATGAAATATTTCCTTGGCCGAAGAGGAGATATTGAATATTGACCAGCCGCGTCAAGGAGTTCCGCGCCCGTCTCGACCTCACCCAAGCTCAGCTGGCCGACGCGGTGGGCGTCCGCAGGGAGACGATCGTGTATCTCGAACAGGGGAAATACAATCCGAGTTTGAGGCTCGCCCACGCCATCGCGCAGAGACTGCATGCCACGCTGGATGAAGTATTCGATTTTTCCGACGAGATTTGAAGCGCGGATCCTTAGTGCGCCGTTCAATCGCGACTCACGCGCCGCGCGCCGATGCCTTCTCGCGAAGATAATCCCTCAGCACGGCAGCCTGATTGAACTCGGGGTCGCGCGAGGCGAAGAGGAGCGTGAGCCTGCCCGCGCGCGCGCGCTCGAGGAGCGCCACCACCTGGTCGGGCTTGGCATCGAGCTCGGCGCGGTAGCGCGCCGCGAACTCGGCCCACTTCGCAGGGTCGCGCTTCGCGGGATCGTGCTCGCACAGGAGCCTTGTCTCGCCGCTCGGCGCGATGGCTTTGAGCCAGAGGTCCGCGCCGACCTTCTCTTTCGTGAGCCCCCGGGGCCAGAGATGGTCGACGAGCACCCGAAATCCGTCAGAGGGCTCGCGCTCCTCGTAGACTCGCTTGATCGCGATATCAGGCATTCACAGTCCTCCGCGCGGAACGGCCGCGCTGCGCGACGACAATCGAGATCACAATGAGTATCGCCGAAACGAGGGCGGCGATCCACACGGCGCGCGAGTAGCTCGCGTCGACCTGGGTGCGCTTGATCACGATGCCCGCGTAGGCCCACACCACGACGAGCGGGGCGGCAATCTGTCCGCGCCAGAGCGAGAACCCGAGCGCCACCGCGAGGCCCGCGGCGATCACGATCACCGTCCAGGCGCGCGGATCGATTCCCCAGCCATTCCAGTTGAGCTTTACGAGGAGCGCGGTCACATTCGCGATGGTCGCCACGGAGATCCACCCGAGGTAGACCCGGATCGGCACTGTCAGGAAAAAGCGGCGGGCTGATGCCGACCTCGCCGAGCCGCCTCGATCGGCATCGACGGCGAGCGCGCCGCCCGGCGCGAGTTTCTTTTCGATCGAGAGCTCGAGCGCTATGAGCGTCCCAAGTATGATGAGCATGAACACCATCGCGAATTCCACGCGCCTATACTGCCAGGCGAGAATCCAGAGGATATTCGAAGTGTAGTTGATTCTGAGGAGCATAGTGTCGCTCTCGGTTACACCCTTCCCTACGCCGCCCTTTCCCAGCGTCTCGCGCAGCGTGTAGAAGGTGTGGCCCGCCAGCAGCAGATAGATCAGACCCCAGATCGAGAAGGTGAGCCCCGCGGGCACGAAGAGATTGGGAATTTCATCCGAGAGCTGGCCTGTGGTCACGCCGTTGATGGGGAGGGCGTTGGCGAGGGCGTTGATCGCGAGGACCGCGATGAACGCGACCGCGTTGGTGATCGACGAAGACTTGATTCTCCGTTCGCTCTGATTCATGGAATACCTCCACAAGACTTTAAAATTTAGTTGTACTAATATAGCAACGCGCGCAGGCGCGGACAAATCGCCGATGCATGGGCGGGGCGCCGCTCCGCCTCGCGGCAAGAAAGGAAATCGCCTTGCAGTCACCACAGACCGAAGCGCGCAGGCTCGCGCGCGAGCGGCGCACCATGTATATCATGATCGAACTCTACTGCCGCTCAGCGCATCGGGCCAGCCGGAAACCCGACAGCTCAACGCGCGGTGCTCAGGGGGCGGGGCCCGCCGCGCCTGCCGGCGTCCTTCCCGAAAAGGGGCTCTGCCCCGAGTGCGCCGCGCTCTACGCCTACGCGTCGAGGCGCATCGAGCGCTGCCGCTTCGGCGCGGAAAAACCTGTCTGCGCGAAGTGCCCCGCGCACTGCTACAAACCTGACATGCGAGAAACAATTCGGGCCGTGATGCGCTACGCCGGCCCCCGGATGCTCGTTTCGCACCCCATTCTCGCGGTTCGCCACATGCTCGAGCGCGCCAAGAGAGTTCCGCCCGCACCGTAACCGAGTGTATAATCAGCCTATGCAGGAAAAATCGAACGGTCAATTCTACGCCCCCAAGGGGAAGGCGCAGCCCGTGTGCGCGCCAGGCGAATGCGGCGTCGGCATCATAGGACTCGATCACGGGCACATCTACGGCATGTGCAACGGACTCTCCGAGTCTGGAGCTGAGATAGCCATGGTCTACGATCGCGACCCCGCCAAGGTCGCGAAATTCCGCGAAGCTCACCCCGAGGCGGTTCCCGCGTCCTCGGAAGAAGAGATTCTGCGCGATGGCGGTATAAAGCTCATCGCGTCGGCGATCATACCGAACGAGCGCGGGCCCTTAGGAGTGCGCGCGCTCAAGGCCGGCAAGCACTACTTCAGCGACAAGCCGCCTTTCACCACCCAGGCACAGGTGGAGGAGGCGCGCCGCACCGTGGCCGAAACCGGAAAAATGTACGCGGTGTACTACAGCGAACGGCTCCATGTCGAGGCATCCGTGTACGCGCAGCGCCTCATCGAGGACGGTGCGATCGGCAAGGTCGTGCACATCTCGGGCTGGGGCCCGCACAGGATCAGCATCGACCAGCGCCCCGCCTGGTTTTTCGACAGAGCGAAATTCGGCGGCATCATCGTCGATCTCGGATGCCATCAAATCGAACAGATCCTGTTCTACTCGGTCACGCGCGATGCGACGGTCTCCTCGAGCCACATCGCGAACCACAAATTTTCTCAATTCGCGGCTTTCGAAGACTTCGGCGACGCGCACCTCGCCATGGACAACGGCGCGAGCGGCTATTTCAGCGTCAACTGGCTTACGCCCAACGGACTCGGCGCATGGGGCGACGGCCGCACCTTCATCCAGGGCACCGAGGGCTATATCGAGATGCGCAAGTACATCGACATCGCCAGCGACCCCGAGGGCGACCACGTCTACCTCGTGAATCACAACGGAGAGTACCACTTCAAAGCGGCGGGGACCTGCGGATTTCCATTCTTCGGGAAACTGGTGCGCGACTGCGTCGACAATACGCGGAAGGCGCAGGATCAGGAGCTCGTGTTCCGCGCCATCGAGCTCGCGATCGAAGCCGAAGAGAAGGCTGCGGCAGCGCGCGCCGCGAAATAGGACTCAACCGGGCGCGCTCAACGAAGATGTGCCTAGTTTGACAATTCTGAAGCGCGCTCCCACTGAAGTCTCGATGGCGGCGCGGCTGTGGCTCTGCCCATGCGCGGGCTTACGCCTGCGCGGGCTTTTCCCTGCGGGCTTTCCCGCGCCCCCGCGTTTCCACAGACAGCCCCAGAGGCGCGACCTTCGTGAGCGCCGCTCAGAACGCGCTCGGCAACTCTTTTACTTTAAAAGAAATACCGTAGGAACGTTCGAGCATGTCCGCGTCGCGCAATCCCTCCGCAGGGCCGTCCCAGGCGACCTTTCCGCCCGCGATGATCACCGCCCGCCCCCCAAGGAAGATACCCAGGCCGATATCGTGCGTCGTGTAGATGATCGTCTTGCCGGCGGCCGCGAGCGCCGCGAGCGCGTCCGCGATGTGCCTGGAGTGCGCTGGATCGAGCATGCTCGCAGGCTCGTCGAGCATGAGGATGGAGGCGCCCTGCGCGAGGCAGCGCGCGAGCCGCGCGAGCTGGAGTTCCCCGCCTGAGAGTTCGCCGATGTTCCGCGACGCGAAGGATTCCATGCCGAGCGAGGCGAGCGCGCCTTCTGCCGCGCGCTCATCCTCGGCGCCAGGCAGCGCGAAGGCTTCCATGTGTGGCGTGCGTCCCATCAGCACAAAGTCGAGCACGCGGTAATTGAAGGGCAGTTTTTCGAGCTGGGGCAGAAACGCGATGCGCTGGGCTCGCTCGCGGGCAGAGAGCGACCCGAGCGGGCGACCTTCGAGGGTCACGGAGCCGGCGCGCGGCGAAAGGCGGCCCGAGAGCACCGAGAGCAGGCTTGTCTTGCCGGCGCCGTTGGGGCCGAGGATGGCGAGGGTCTGGCCGCGCGCCGCCTCGAGAGAAACGTGGTCGAGCACCGCAGGGCCGCCGCCCCATCCGAAGACGATATCGCGCGCCGAAAGATACGGGGCTTCGCTCATCGCGCGAGCTCCACCCGGCGCAGGGTCAAGAGAAACGCGAAGCTAAGCGCTCCGAAGAGCGAAGTAACAATGCCGAGCGGGATTTCGCCCGAGAACACTGACCGCGCCAGCGTGTCGGACACGAGCACGAAGATGGCGCCTCCGAGCATCGAGCGCGGCACCACGGTTCTGCCGTCGGGGCCGTCGATCGCGCGCACGAGCTGCGGCACCACGAGCCCTACCCAGCCCACCACGCCGCACACCGCGGTCATCACTCCGACGCCGGCCGCGGCGGCGATGCTCACCGCGCGGCGTTCCAGCGTGGGCCGCACGCCCAGCGAGTGCGACACCGCGTCGTCGAGCGAGAGGAGGTTCACGCGCCAGCGCATGCCAAAGAGGAGCGCGAGCGCGGCGAGCGCCACGGGCGCGGCGGATTCGAGGCGCTGCCAGCTCATCGGCACCATTGAGCCCATGGTCCAGAACACGATATCGGGCAGCTGCTTGAGTGGATCGGCGACATACTTCATCATCGCGAGAAGCGCCGAAAAGAAGGCCGACACAGCCAAGCCCGCCAGGATGAGGCGGAGGATCTGGCCGCCGTACTTGAAGCGCTCCGCAAGCCAGAGCGAGAGCCCAAGGGCGAGCACCGCCGCGCAGAAGGCGAACACCGCGACCATCGAGTACGCCCTCAGCCCGAGGATGAGGGCGAGCGCCGCGCCGAAGGCGGCGCCCTGCGACACGCCCAGAAATCCCGCGTCGACGAGGGGGTTCCCGAATACCGACTGCAGCGAAGCTCCCGCGCCGCCCAGCACGAGACCGAGCAACACCGCGCCGAGCATCCTCGGCAGTCGCGAGTTGAAGACAATTTGACGGGCGAGCTCATCGCTGCCCAGGATCGAGGGATTCATGAATCCCGGCGCAGGGTAGCGCCCCACGAAGAGCGAGAGCGTGAACGCCGCGACGAGCGTCGCGAGCAGGACGCCTCCCAGCGCGCCCCGCGCGCGGACGCGGGGCCGAGAACCGGAAGCCGGACGCCCGCTCACGCTAGAAGCTTTCACCCGCATCGCCGTGGATTCGCGGCACTATCAGCGATCGGTACTTCGCGTCGTCGAAACCATACATATACTTGAAGAATTCCTCGGTCGTCGCCGCGACGGAAACATCCTGGAACAGCTTCGGCTGGACGGTTTTCGCGAGCCAGGTGAGGCCGAGAATCCAACGCGTGTCGGGTTGGTCCCAGGAGTAGAAGTCCTGTGGGAATCCGAACACCGCGTTCGCCTTGACGGCTTTGAGCGATGACAGGCGCGGGTCCTTCGCGAAGGCCTTCGCGGCCGCGCTCGCATCGCCCCGATAGTCGATGATGCAGATGACGTCGGGGTTCCACGCGGCGATCTGCTCCACGGAGACGGTCGCCCAGCCTGAGCCGGGGTTCGCGCCCTTCCACACTGCCTTCGCGCCCGCGCGCTCGGTCATGATGGTCTGCATCCACGAATCAGGCGGTACCTGCCAGACCGATTCTCCCGACGAGGAGAGCTGCATCACGAGCGCCTTGGGTTTCTGCGCGGCGCTGAGCTTGGAGGTCCGTGCCACGATCTTCGCCTCGTGCCCCGCGAACCAGGAAACGACATTGGCGGCCCGCTTCTCTTCTCCCAGCACCTTTCCGAGCGTGCTGATATCATCGTAGTACTGCTCGGGCGTTTCAAGGTTGAGATAGAGCTGGCGGATGCCCATCGCGGTGAGCGGC
>Ga0172370_10008885_pt1 | contig 11915 bp, 10 predicted proteins | sample LakKiv5m_FD_114538 | JGI IMG/M metagenome (GOLD analysis project Ga0172370, IMG submission 114538) | Freshwater microbial communities from Kabuno Bay, South-Kivu, Congo - kab_022012_11.5m | ecosystem: Environmental > Aquatic > Freshwater > Lake | place: Democratic Republic of the Congo...
ATTGAGTTCATTTTCATTAGGGCAATATCATATCTCAACAGATAAAGGATTGGTAGCCGCAGGATGTAGAATAAACGATGCGAGTATAACATTAGACACAGGTGGAATTTTAACTGCAACATATAATTTTATTGGAAAACAAGTTGCATCCTTAGCGTCAACAGTAGGAACAAGACCAGCAGTAGCACAGACTTTATTACCTAGTTATACAGGAACAATAAGTTGGAACTCAGTTGAAGCAGAATGTAAATCATTTACTTGGAATTATACAAACAATTTAGGTGATGATGAATATTCTGTTGGAGATAGAAGAAGAAAAGCAATAACACAAGGCGCAATTGGAATTTCAGGATCGTTTGTTTTAGTATTTTCGGGATTAACCGAATATGCAGACTTCCAAAGTGCTTGGTCAACAGGTATAGAAGTAGGAACTAAAAGAGCATTAAGTTTAGTCGCAACGACTGGAGCTACAACAACATTATATGAATTAAGTTTAGGAATGACAAATGTTACATTAACAGAAATAAACCAAGCAATACCTTTAGATAACAGCAGAATTGTAGCAGAATATAATTATACCGCAACAGCAATGGGAGATGTAACATACAAAGATCAGTTTGCAACAACATATATAGCATAAGAATTAATCTTATGCTTTAATTATTTATTTATTGGAGGCAGATACAGATGGAGAAATTGGTAACGTATAATGGAGAAATGGTTACATTACAGAGTATAAGTTTTGAAGAGAGAATGAATTTCATAGAAGAACTTAGCAATATTGAAAAGGAAAAAGATTTAAATGATATAGAAAAGACAAAAAAGTTATATTCATTAAATTTTGGAATGTTAGAAAAATTAAGTAGAGGTAAAATAAGAGCTACAGATTTGTATAAACAAGATGCCGAAGTTGTTGATAATTTGGTTCAAGATTTACAACAAGCATTAACATCAAGTATACAAAAAAAAAATTAGAAATGTTTATTAAATCAGGAGAAACTATGCAAAAGGTTTTACTTAGCGAAGGATATTTAACAGAGAAAGAAATGCGATTGATATTATACGAACGTTTGAGCAAAAGATATGGTTGGCTTCCTAGTCAGATAAAAAATGAATCTGCAGAAGATGTAGAAGGATATTTAGTAATTAGTAGTACGCTGAAAGATGAAGGTGTTCTAAATGGCAAAGATGGAAATTGATATAAATGTAAAGGGTAAGGGAACAGAAGGAACCACATCATCATCAGGTTCAGGAACAACTGCGGTTTTGGGAATGAGTAAGAAATTATTAGGTGTTTTGGGAGCTATTGCTGGATCTACAGCCATACTAGCAAAAGCTAGTCCTGCATTTATGGGTTCATTTAAGGTGCTAGAAAAGGCATTTATACTAACTTTTAAACCATTAGGGGATTTAATAGGAAGATTATTAAGACCTGTACTGATTTTATTACTACGTTGGGTATACGAACAATTAAAAATGAGTAAGAAGAACTTAACTGAAGGGGAAAAGGGTATTAAAGAAGGTTTAGCAAAAATTGGTGATGCACTTAAAACAGGAGATTCTGCTTTAGGTCAAGCAGGAGTGGCAGAAGCAGGAATGGGTATGTTACAATGGTTTTTAGGATTTTTAGAATCAATACCGATATTAGGATTAGTTGCGGTTTTAGGAGAAAAAATTGGAACGTGGATAGCAGAGAATATAATTAATCCCTTGTTAAATTTATTTGATACTGTAAACAAAATATTATTGGGAGTTGCGTCAAAAATAGGAGTATGGATTTATGATAATGTAATAAAACCATTTTTAGCATTAGTCTTAGCAATAAATAAAAAATTCTTTGAGTATATAGGACAAGTTGGAACTTGGGTATATAATTATGTTATTTCTCCTATAATGACTACTTTGACAAATATTTATCTTAAAATAAGAAGTTATTGGGATCTAGTAAAGATTTGGGTATATACTAATATTATATCTCCTATAATGGTTTTCTTATTGACTATATATACTAAATTAAAAAGTTATTGGGATGCGGTAAAAACTTGGATTGAAACCTATATAACTACCCCAATAGTTACTTTTTTTGATGCAATAAAGCAAGAATTAACTGGAGAAAAAGGCATTTTATCTAAAGTTAATGGGTGGATAAGTAAATATATATCTAATCCTATAAAAAGTTTATTATCTTGGATTAAAAGTAAAATAGCTGGGGCAAAATCAGGTGATGATGGAAGCAGTTCAAGTGTTCAAGATGCAATAATAACTCCAAAAGGAGATATCATAAGAACAAATCCGGCCGACTACCTCATTGCAACAAAGAATCCAAAAGGTTTGATGGGTTCTGGTGGACCAACAATAAGCACGATGAATGTTAATATTACCGTACAGGAATTAAATTCCGATATGCAGATTAGACAACTGGCACAAAAAGTAAGCGAGTCAATACAAAGGCAGATGAGTTATAGAACGGCGGGTGGTTATTAATGGGAAGTTATACATTTAAAATAGGTTCAACCACTTACGATTTAGGAATCGTCAAATCAATAGTAGTAAAAAGAATTGTTAATAAATTCCCTGTACCTCCATTAGTTTCGGGTGAAACTGTTGAATTACTTAACTGGGGCGAAACTTACCGAGAGTTTCAAATATCCGGAAGATTTGTGGATACTGAAGCAAATATAAACACATTTTTAACAGCAATAGAAAGTGCCGAAAAAAATCTAACCCAATGTACACTTTCATCAAGATTCTCAGGAATAACTTTACAAAATGTTTTAGTAAATGGATTTGACTATACCGATAATGGTGGAGAACCCGGTTACGTAGATTATACTTTGATACTAATAGAAGGTATTCCAATAGTGTGATTAATATGACATCTAAGTTATCTAAAATAGAAATAAGTTTTGATGGTGGTTCAACATACACTGACGTTAGTACTTATTGTAAAGGATGGACGTACAAAGGGACATTAGATAATATTGCTGATATTGCAAATGTAAAACTAAATGCAACCATAAAAGATACGTACACATTAGAAGATTATCTTTATATTAAACTGTACGAAGGTTGGTCAACATCAACAGATAGATTAGTTTTCTGGGGTGTAATAACAAGGATTACTGATGAATATTCATATATTAACATAGAATGTGCAGACAAAACATACTTATTACTCAAATCAAAACAAGTCGCAGTTTATAATTCAAGTGATTCGTTTGGTGGTGTTATTAGTGCAATTGCAAAGAACATAATTGAAAATGCAGGATTATCTGCGACAGTTGTAACAACGGATGCAACAACCAATCTAGACCAGTTTAAAGTCAATGATGACACAAATGCTTTGGAACGATTAACTGCATTAGCAAAGGCTGTGGATTATAACATACTTTATGACCCTGAAGATGATATTGTTTATTTTGTATCTAAAGGATATTTCACTAACGCAACAGTGTTAACAATACCAGATGATACTACTGAGCGGCCTAAATGGGATAAAGATGCAACACGTTTATTTAATGATTTAACATTGAAAGGTGGAACATCATCAGGTGTAAGAACCAAATTAGCTAGTGGTGATGGTTCAGAAACAACATTTGCCGTTGACTTAACTCCAACAGACTCAGTTAAGGTTGAAGTAGATATTGTAGGTACTTGGACAGAACAAGTACAAGGAACTCCAGGTGTGTCATCAACTTATGATTATTATATAGATAAAGCAAATAAACAAATTATATTTAATTCAGGTTCAGAACCTGCAGTGGGTGTTGATAATGTAAGAATAACTATATCTGCACAAATACCGCCAAGTGTTAATCTTATTGATGAAACAAGTATTGCAAGTTATAATTTAGGGTTAGATTCTGAAGGTAATTATTTACCAATTAAAGAAACAATTATACTAGATGATATATTCAGTGTATCTGATGCTTTTGTAAGAGGCCAAAAAATATTAGATTTATTTAAAGAACCATTTTATTATACATCAGTTCCACAGAAACCTAGTAAGGATGTTTTGGCAAATTATAAGTTAGGTGAAGTAATTGCAGTCACTGATGATAATGTAGGTTTTGATGAGCGTTCATTTGTAATTACTGAGATAGAACGTGAGTGGCCTGGTGGTGGCCCTAAATTAACTTTAGGTGATAAAGCATATAAAATAGGTCAATTTGAAAGTATGACAGATGCACGATTAAAAAGGTTAGAAGGGTTATTAAGTGGTGATTATGAAGTATTAAATGCCACCAGAGGATTCTTCAATAGTTTAACTGTAACTACTACATCAGCATCATACCAAGAAACTTGTATTTGTGATAGTTTTATTTTAGGGCATCCTGTAAATGGGTTGTTAGGTATGGGACAAATATTAGATGATTTTGAGGCGGGGTTCACTGCTGATTGGTCTACAAGTAATTGTGCCATCGCTGAAGAACTTACGGAATACTTAACAGGATTCGGCTGTTGTAAACTAACACCTACTAATGATTGTTCTATAACTACTACACAATCTTTTGGAGATCTAAGTTCTTACACAGGAGAATCAAGTGGAACACCAAGTCAGGGAACAATAGGATTATGGGTTAATAATAACACTTCAACTATATCGGAAGTAAGATTAAAGATTGGTTCTGACTCAAGTAATTATGCTTATTACACCGGAAGTGTTTATCAAAGCACTTTAGGTTTTGATTGGCAGGACGATTGGACATATTTAGTATTTGATTTAGATGTTCCTGATAGTGTTACAGGTACACCAGATTGGACTACTTGCAATTATGCAGTTATAGAAATTGATTCAGATACGTCAGATGTAATATTAGTAGATTATTTTACTATAAGTTCAAGCAATATCATTGGTTTAAATGGATTAGGAAGTAGGACAATGGTTAAATCAGCAGTATCAATAATTTAGGACGTGATATTTATGGCTAATACAATTACAACAAACGGAAAAAATATATATATAAATAGGTGCTTTGAATCGTCTCCAACATACACAAAAATTCAATATTATCAATTAGGTATGTGTGCCAAGACTCCCGCAGTAACGGATACAAAACTATATTCTCCATTACCAATATCAACTGCAAGCGTAGCAAGTATAGACGATTGTGATGCTACTGCTGGATGGAGTAATGGTGGAGATGCTACCGCAGTAGCATTAAATAATACTGCGGGTGAGTTTATGGAAGGTACAGGTTGTTTGAATATGCCTACAACCTATTCTGCAGGAACTTCAAATTGGTATAGAACAGTTGGTGCGTTTGATGGTACTACAGATTATTTTGCTTGGCCGGTTTATATAACGGATTTAGCTGACATAACTGCAGGTGCAAGTGCTTGTGTAATTCATTTAGGTACTGGGGGATTTACAGATTATAACATCTATAATTTCAATAAGACGCAATTACAAGTAGGCTGGAACGCATTAGTTTGTGATGTAGATAATCCTGATTCAACAGCGGGTGCGGGTGCAACTGAAAATGCAATTGATAGAATTAAATTAACAATAACTAATGCAACAACATGGACCACAAATGATGTGAGAATGGATTGGGTACAAACCTATCCTATTGCAGATACTTTTGGTTCGTGGGTTAGTGGTTATCCTACTTATAATACAACTAACAAGAGTGTGTCAATAAGCGGACAAGACTTAAGCACACAAACTAATGGTTATTATTTACGAGAATTTGGGTTATTTAATGGTGATGCAACAAAATTATTATATTCAAGAGGAACTTATACCTCAATATTAAAAAGTCAGTACGTGTCTGTTACTTACAATCAAACAGATAGTTTTACTTAAAGGAGTTGATTATTTATGACTGAAGGAACATTTCCAAAAATTAATGGAGACGCAACATATGCTAGCGAGGTAAATGGGTTTAATAATGGAGTAGTAGGATTTACAAAAGGAAATAATTTTGATTGGGTATTTTCAGGAGCCAGAGCTTATAATGAATTGGATAATACTTATTGTGAAGTATTTTCAGGAGACACGGCCGGGAGTACAACCAACTTGACTCATAACACAGCTGTTGATGAATATTTTAGTGTTGCTGATGGTGCTTATGAATTAATAACAGATTCCTACAAAACTGAGAGCAATTGTACTAAATGTTATGTTTGGTTTGATTATGCTCTATACAAAGAACTTAATGAAACAGACACAACAAGTACTCAGAGTGGCGGAGATGGAACTGATACAGACAACGTGTATGATATAAAGTCTGAAAAGGTTGTTACTATCAAATATGGTATAAATATAGAAAACGGTGCAGATACCAGTACAGATATGTATGCGAGAATAAGATTATATGATGGGTCAAATTCGTCAAGTTTACTCGCTATTAGCAATACTTCTGCTCACAATGAATATGATTATTCAATAAATGGAGTTATGAAAATATATCATGATTCAACAGCTAAATTATTTAAGTACCAAAACACCTACGAAACAATCTTTTCTGAAGAAACATCTGGCGGCGATAACTATGGTACATATTATAGATTAACAAATAGTATGGGTGAAATAGATTATACTGCATGGGGGTCTCCAGCTAATATCTATTTACAGACCTATGCCCAGTTGGCAAATTATGATACAGACGGATCAGCAACAGCAACAGTATATTATGCGAGGGCATATAAACAAAATCCTTCAAGTACAGTGGTAGTAAGTGTAAGTTCAGATGGTGGGAGTAATTATTATACTGTTTCAAATGGATCAGTTATAACTGTTCCGTCAGGTAGTGATTTTAAAGCAAAGATTGCAGGAACACTAGCCGCAAGCGAAGGTATAACTATTAAAAGAGTTATCATAAAACCTCTGGCATAAATACATTAAAACGATACCTTTAAATACTACTTAAATCTTTTATATAATTAGTTTGTGATATAAGACACAAGACAGAAGAAACTTAACTTTACAAGAGGTGTCTTATATGGCAGAAAATACGTACATGGACTGGGCTAGTGTAATTAAGAAGTCCGGACTAATTCAAGGTAACACTAAAGGCGATCCTACACCAATGGGTTTGGTTATTGGTGGTCGTTATAATGCAACAAATCCTACTTTAACAGACGGGCAATACTCAATGCTTAATCTTGATGCTTCGGGAAGAGTTAAATGTATTCTTGATGGTGCAACTATTTCAATAGGCGGGGATTTAGATGTAGATGTTTCTGCATTTACTGATTCAAGCGGATCTAATGTTGAAGGCGCAATGGTATACACACATACCGAATCCTTAGCGGCTAAATCTGATATTTGGCAAGGTTTTGGTGGATGGGACAAGACTGGAGACACATTCAGAGCATTCCCAATTTCAATAGATGACTCAGCAATGCCTGCTACTCCTGATTTTGTAGGTGTTGGTGGAGAATATAGAGCTGCAGCAACAACATACACAGACGGGGATGCAACAATATTACAAACTGATATTAATGGATATTTAAAAATTACTCAAACAAATACTGAATATACTGACGACTCAACAGGCTTTACTGCTGAAACTTCTAAAGGTAATGCAATTATGGCATTTGCAACAACTGACGAAGTAGATTCTGGAGACATAGGCGCTCTAGCAATGTCAGTTAAAAGAGAATTATTAGGTAAAACTAAGATTTGGAATGGAACAACAGAATTAGATATTTTAGAACAAAACGCAGCATACGGGACAGACACTAAAGGAATTGCTGTATTTGGTAAATATGAAACTACTCCTTCTTATAGTGCAGGGGATGCTGTAGCCTTGCTTTTAGATTCTGAAGGAAAGACGCCAATAGGTAAATCTTATGCTATTACTGACGGTATTACAAGTAATGGTGCATTATTATCAACACCAACTGGTGTAAACAATGATGCTCCTTTAGTTGTTATGCCATTAGGTTTTAACGGAACAGATTGGGATAGAATAAGAATTATTCCAACAATTAAATCTATAAAAACTGATTTAAGTTCTGTTGGTGGAACAGCTTATGCTTTGGGTGCACAAGCAATGACTGCATCAATACCTGTAACATTAGCAACAGACGATACTCATTTTGGGGCAGTAGGTTCGGCAGCAGATGCTGATGGCGTTATACACGGACAATTATATTATATGAATAACCAATTAGATGCAATTTTAACCGCATTAGGAGGACCATCAACACCTCCAAGTTCATTTAGAAGTTTAACAGTTGACGAAACTGCCGCACAAGCAATCAAAGGGTCTGCAGGAAATATACACGGTTGGAATATATATAATCCAAATGCTTATGATGTTTTTGTAAAATTTTATGACATAGCAGCTGCAAGTGTAGTAGTTGGCACAACTGCAGTTGTAAGAACATTACAAATACCAGCACAGGGTTCGGTTGTGATTGAAAAAGATCAACCAATACAAGCATTTAATACTGCTATTAGTGTCGCAGCAACAAAATTATATACTGACGCTGATACCACTGCAATTGCAACAGATATATTAGTACAAGTTATGTATGAATAGGTGATTTTATATGGGTTATGTAATTGAAAATCCTTTCTTAGTTAGCGATAACATCATTAAGCCAAGAGTAGATGGTCGCCTATTAGATATGTCTACCACTATTTCTTCTACTCTTTCAGATGGAACAAGATATATAAAAAATATTTTAACAATTAATGCAGCACAAACCGCCTCAAGTGATGGAATTGCTGCAATTTATGGGCGTACTAATTGGAATTTTGGTGACAATTCAAACGCATTATTACACGGTGTAGAAGGTGTTGCAGGATCTAATGCGGCAGACGAATCAATTACACTTCGTGGTGGATATTTTAGAACATATGTTCAAGCAAATGCAGATTATGCAGGTTCAACCGCAAGAACATCAATAGGTGCAGATATATCCGCAAGAGCGGGTTATGCTGGCGGAAATGCAGTAGCACCAGATGCAGGAACAGCATTTGTTGGTGCAAGAATATGGATGGCACCTTATTTTGCATCAGATTATGCTAATATTAACAATTTTCACGGATTGTGGATATATAATGAACACACAACACAGGCAGTAACTAACGGAATAAAAATAGAATCTGCAGGCGGCGGATTCACTAATGATTTATTTTTACAACAAGGTGCAGTAATACAAGATGGTGCTGATTATTTAACAATATTACCAGCAACTGGTAATTATACAAGAATTGGTGATGCTGGAACTACATCTCATACTTTTAATACAAATGATGATTTATTAATTTCTGGAAGATTAGAAACAGATGGCACAGCATATTTTGACAGTTATATAACAACTTCAGGGGGATTATTTGTTGGCAATATTGGTACTAGTTCTGATCTTAGTTTAACTGTTGTTAATGAAGGTGGTGGAGTTATTACATCTGTATTTACACCTTATGTAACTACTAATAATTTTGTTATTACAACAAATACAAATAAATCTAAATTTCACGATCATGCTAATAGTACAAATCCAACACTTTTTATTCATTCAGTTACAGATCCTGATTCAAACAATACACAATGGATAAGTTTCTCTCATGATCAGACAAATGGAATTATTGATGTGGGTACAGGAACTTTAGTTATCAACGATGGTATAAAAATAACAAAAGATGGTGAGAAATTAGTAATGTATGAAGACGATGTAGCAGAAGCAAATGCATATATGAAATTTACAAACGGTACAACAACAGCTACAGCTTTTGCTCCAACCTTAAATATGAAAGGTAATGTTGCAGGTTATCCTTCGTTTTGGTTTGTTGCTGATACTCTTAATGGACAAGATACAGGAACAGTTCCAATTATAAAATTCTCAGCAAGAGTTAATGGTGGTGCAGTTTCAACCAGACCGCTTTACAGTTGGGATAATGGTGGTGCCACGGCATTTAAAACAATAAATGCAGATACAACAGAGACTTATAACTCCCTCATAACTAAAAAGTCAAGTGAAACTGTTTTAGATGATGGTACTATAACATTACCAACAGGGGTATCAGGATTTTTAGATGTATGGGAAGACACAGAATATGCTAGGTGTAAAATAGGAACTGACGGTTCAGTTGCATTAATCTATAACTCAGCTAATGTAACTAATGCAGATTCAGACACATACTTGTGTATTTATGATGGAGGGTCTGGAGCAATTATTAAAAATAGATTAGGCTCGTCCAAAACTATAAGATATGTCTATGTATATAGTTAAAGGTGATTAATTATGGCTTTATATCTAAATGATAATTACAATAAAGGAAATAAAGTAAAGTTGATTTTGTTAATGGGCCAGAGTAATGGTCAAGGTTCAGGCACTTTATTTTCAGAACTACCAACAGATGTTGCAACCAATTTTTCCAAATTTAAGATGTGGTATGTTGGTGGCTCTAGCGAATTTGTTAACTTATCTAATTCTACAAGCGTAACATTGGGTTCGGAATTTGGAACGGAATATGGTCTTGCAGACTACTTAAGCAGAAACACCAACGAAACATATTATTGTGTTAAATCTACTGAAGGATCAACTGGATTTTCAAACAATAAGTGGAACTCTGGAGATGTTAACTATAATGCCGCAGTTACTGCTTGTAATAATGCAATCACATATTTAAGAAATAGATCTTTAGATCCTGAAGTAATAATTGTATGGGTTCAAGGAGAAACTGATATATCAGATTCTAACTATGCCACAGAATTGGCTGCGTTTTATACTGCATTAGAGACAAGTTTGAATGCACCTATAATTAAAATTGTTGATACTTATTTAAGTACAAAACAGACTAATTATAGTGTTGCCCAGATAGAAGCTATTAATACTAAAAAGAGAACTGTCTCTACAAGTAATACAAAAATTTTAAATATTAATACAGATGCTTTTAACGTCGCAGTATCAGATAATATTCATTTTACCAGTTTGGGTCAGTTGTTATTAGGAAGAAAGGTAGCAAAGTATATTATTAATGGACGCCCAATATCTGAAGAATACGATTTAGTTGTGGATGTAAATGGTAATGGAGATACAACCTCAATCACTGACGCGGTATCTATGGCGGGGACAAACTCAAAGATATTAGTTAGATCTGGAACATACACTACAAGTGATACGGCTTGGACGTTAGACAAAGCAAGTCAAAAATGGACATTTGAAGATACTGTTGAGGTTAACACAGGTACTGCAGCACTAACTATTTCTGCACAATATTTATACATGGAAGGATACTTAAAACATACAACTTCCAATGCCAATGGGATTGTAGTGTCATCAAATGATCTTAGTTGTACTAATTTATTTTTAACTGTCAATCAAGCGTGGTCTGCTGCCGCGAGTGTTACGGCGCTTAAATTAGATGGCGATAATTGTCAATACGGCACCTTTAAATTTCCTGCATTTGATGGTAGAGATCAAGGAAGTTCTGATGTTTATTTAATACGTGCAGGTTTGACTGGAATAACTAACTTTTGCTTTAAAATTATTGCTGAAGATATTACTATAACTGCTGCTAATGGAATACGAGCTATTGATTTAAGAGCCGGTGCAATAAATGGAGTAATAGATTGCGAGATAGATACTTTTACCGAAGATGGCGGTGCTGCTGTTGGAATGCTTATATGGTCAGGTTGTTATGCTACAATAAGAGGATACATACGAGGTTGTAACACCAATTTGACAAATAATGCATCAGGCACAACTAATGTTGCTGGGTTGTTAACGGCATAAGTGATATTATATGACTTTTAATCTGGATGATAACACGATAAGATTAAACAACGGGATTATATATTCTGAAAATAGAACTGTACCTAATACCAGTTTGGTTAATCGTATTAATGTCGGGGCTAACGGCAAATATACCACTTTAAAAGCAGCGGTAGATTGGTTTAATGCATCAGCTACAGGAAATACAGAAATATTACTAGATGGTGGCGCACACGCAA
>Ga0172370_10008887_pt1 | contig 11914 bp, 7 predicted proteins | sample LakKiv5m_FD_114538 | JGI IMG/M metagenome (GOLD analysis project Ga0172370, IMG submission 114538) | Freshwater microbial communities from Kabuno Bay, South-Kivu, Congo - kab_022012_11.5m | ecosystem: Environmental > Aquatic > Freshwater > Lake | place: Democratic Republic of the Congo...
ACGTTGGCCTGGCGCTACCGGGTGATCCGCCTGTGGCAGATACCGGCTGAAGAGTTGTTGGCGCTTGGCCGGCCGGCGCTGTTGACGCTGCTTGGGCAGACGCGCATCGTCGAGCCGGTGCAAGTGGTTGCGCAGGCCGTGGCTGTGCTGGGTCAGGTCGCCGACGCGGAAGAACGGGCGCGTTTATTGGCTGCTTTCACTGGTTTGATGCGAGATGAGGAGATTCTCAAGATGGCCGAGCAATTACTCGAGACAATAGATCAGGGATTACTGATGGACACGCCCTTTTTGCGCCGAGTGCGCGAGAAGGAGCGCATTGCGGCTCTGGCCGAGGGTGAAGCCCGAGGTGAGGCCCGCGGTGAGGCTCGCGGCGAGGCTCGCGGTGAGGCTCGCGGCAAGGCCGCAGGTGAGGCCAAAGGGCTGGCCGAGGCCGTATTGGATGTATTGATTAGTCGTTTCAACTTGACCGCGCTGATCTATCGCCGACTGGAGCGCCGGTTGACTGCCATCAGTGACCTCGACCGGCTGCGCGAACTGCTGGTGGCGGCCGTGCGCGCAACCGATGTGGCGGAGTTCGAACAGGCGTTAGGCGGATAGACGAAGCGCGCCCCGACATCAGGTGAGCCTATGACCCTTCCTACTGCCATCGCTGCGGTCGCACCGGACGGGCGGTTGACTCCCGTGATGCGACGACGCATCCTGATTGACATCGCCCGGCGGCGCATCCGGCCGGGCACCGGCAGCGCGCCGGAATTTCTGCGCCGGAGGACTGCGATGAACCCCTGGCCCGATCTGCGGCCGGTCTTGACCGGCATCCCCTGGGCGGTGGTCGGCGCGGTCGCGACCCGCGCTTACATGCCGGAACGTGCGACGAAGGATCTGGATATCCTAGTGCGGCTTCAGGATGAGGCCGAGGTGCAAGCGCGCTTGGTTGCAGCCGGCTATAAAGTCGTCAGTCGCCTGGCCGTACCTGGCTTCCTGGTTCGCGCCCCCGACGGCACAGAGATAGACGTCATCTTGGGCAGCTATCCCTGGCTAAAAGAAGCGCTGCGGCATGTGCAGCATGACCCAGCCGATTATCCCGTGCTTGATCTGCCGTATCTGGTGATTATGAAATTAGCTGCTTCTCGTGTTCAGGATACCGCTGATCTCTCGCGAATGCTTGGCCTGGCTTCCGACGTACAACTGATTCGCGTGCGCCAAGTCGTCGCCCGTTATGCGCCCGACGACCTGTCCGACCTGGAATCGCTGATCTACCTGGGCCGCGTCGAGATGCAAGGCAGTTCGGATTGAGCCTCATTTTTGCCAACCTATCCCTTTTGCGCTATAATCGTGCAGAATGCTCCGAATGGCCCGCGCGCAGCGGGCTTTTCGTCTGTTTAGAGAACGAACGCCGCGCAAGGCGTATTCATCAGGAGGTTTTTTCAATGTCCAAGAAGTGGGTCTATCTCTTTACCGAAGTCGAAGAGGCCGAAAAGTACGTCGGCGGCAGTTGGGACGCCGTGCGTTCGCTGCTCGGCGGCAAGGGCGCGAATCTGTTCGAGATGACGCGCATCAAGCTGCCGGTTCCGCCCGGCTTTACCGTTACGACCGAGGCGTGCAACGCCTACCTGGCCGCCGGCGAGAAGTTCCCCGAAGGGATGTGGGATCAAGAGCTGGCCGCGCTGAAGCAGATCGAGAAGATCACCGGCAAGGGCTTCGGCGATGCGAAGAACCCGCTGCTGGTTTCCTGCCGCTCCGGCGCCAAGGAATCCATGCCGGGCATGATGGACACCGTGCTCAACATCGGTCTGACCGACGTGACCGTCGCAGGGCTGGCCGCGTTGACGCAGAATCCGCGCTTTGCCTGGGACGCCTACCGCCGCCTGATCGAGGGCTTCGGCAAGGTCGTGCTGGAAATCTCCGATGAGGCGTTCGAGCACGCGCTGGGCGCCATGAAGGCGAAGGTCGGCGCCAAGCAGGATGTGGATCTGACCACCGAGAACCTGAAGGCGCTGGCGGGCCAGTACAAGGCGATCGTCAAGCAGGCTAAAGGCTTCGATTTCCCCCAGAACCCCATCGAGCAGCTTCGCCTGGCGACTGAGGCGGTCTTCAAGAGTTGGAACGGCAAGCGGGCGTTCGACTACCGCAACCACGAAGGCATCCCCCACAACCTGGGCACGGCCGTCAACATCGTGACGATGGTCTTCGGCAACATGGGCAACACCTCCGGCACCGGCGTGGCGTTCACCCGCAACCCGAGCACCGGCGAGCGGGCCGTCTACGGCGAGTACCTGATCAACGCCCAGGGCGAGGACGTGGTCGCCGGCATCCGCACGCCGCAGAAGGTCGCGGTAATGGGCGAAGAGTTGCCTGACGCGTACAAGCAGTTCATGGACATCTGCGAAATCCTGGAAAAGCACTACCGCAACATGCAGGATGTTGAGTTCACCATCGAGCGCGGCCAGTTGTGGATGCTCCAGACCCGCAACGGCAAGCGCACCGCGGCCGCGGCCATCAAGGTCGCCGTGGACATGGCAAATGAGGGCCTCATCAGCAAGAAGGAAGCCGTCCAGCGCGTGACCCCGGACAACGTCAACTCGCTGCTGCACCCGCAGTTCGACGCGGCCGCCAAGAAGCAGGCCGCAGCCGAAGGCAAGCTGCTGGGCAAGGGGGTGAACGCGTCCCCCGGCGCGGCCGTTGGGCGGGCCTACTTCGATGCCGATCTGGCCGAGGAGAAGGCCAAGGAAGGGCCAGTTGTGATGGTCCGCCCCTTCACCAAGCCGGATGACGTGCATGGCATGATCGCGGCTAAGGGCATCTTGACCAGCGAGGGCGGCGCCACCAGCCACGCGGCCGTGGTCGCCCGCCAGTTCGGCAAGCCGTGCGTTGTGGGCGCGTCAAGCATCAAGATTGACATGGCCGCCCGCACGATGACCGCCGATGGCGTGGTGGTGAAGGAAGGGGACTGGATTAGCGTGGACGGCGGCACCGGTGAGGCGTTCGTCGGCCAGATCCCGACCGTTGCGCCGAAGTTCGAGGAGCAGACCGACCTGATCACCCTGCTGAGCTGGGCCGACGAGATCGCGTCCGCGCCGGGCAGCCGCGTCGCGGGCAAGAACAATTCGCCGGCGCGCGGCCTGCAGGTGTGGGCCAACGCCGACTACCCGGCCGACGCGCGCCGCGCCCGCTCCTTCGGCGCCCAGGGCATTGGCCTGTGCCGCACCGAGCACATGTTCTTCGAGGTCGAGCGCCTGCCGATCGTGCAGCGCATGATCCTGGCGAAGACCAGCGCGGAGCGCACCGCCGCCCTGGACGAGCTGCTGCCCTCGCAGCGCAGCGACTTCGACGGCCTGTTTGAGGCGATGACCGGCCTGCCCGTTATCATCCGCCTGATTGACCCGCCGCTCCATGAGTTCATGCCCGATGAGGAGAAACTCCTGGAAGAGGTCATCGCCATGCGGATCAAGGGCGAGACCGCGGGTCTGGCCGAGAAGGAAAGCCTGCTGAACGCCATCCGCGGGATGCACGAATCGAACCCGATGATGGGCTTGCGCGGCATCCGCTTGAGCATCGTGATGCCCGAGATCGTCGAGATGCAGGTGCGCGCCATCTTCGAGGCGGCGTGCGATGTCAAGCTGCGCGGCTTCGACCCGCACGTCGAGGTGATGATCCCGCTGACCGGCACCGTGAACGAGCTGAAGGTGATCCAGCCCAAGCTGACGCGCATTGCGAAGGCGGTCATGGCCGAAAAGAAGACCGAGGTGGACTACAAGTTCGGCACCATGATCGAGATCCCGCGCGCGGCGGTCACTGCGGCCGAGATCGCCGGGCCGGACATGGCCGAGTTCTTCTCCTTCGGCACCAACGATCTGACCCAGATGACCTTTGGCTACAGTCGCGACGACGCTGAGCGCAACTTCCTGCTGAAGTACGTGGAAGACGGCATCTTGCCCTTCAACCCGTTCCAGACCATTGACCGGGAAGGCGTGGGCCGGCTGATGGACATCTGCGTGCAGGAAGGCCGCAAGGCCCGCCCGGCGCTCGAAGTCGGCATCTGCGGCGAGCACGGCGGCGACCCCAGCTCCATCGAGTGGTGCCACCTGATCGGCAATAACTACGTGAGCTGCTCGCCGTTCCGCGTGCCCGTGGCCCGCCTGGCCGCGGCGCAGGCGGCGATCAAGCACGCGGCGAAGAAGTAACGGGTAGATTGGTAGATTAGTAAACTGGTAGACTGGTAGACAAGGAAACAAGTTGATCGGAACCCTCCCGTGGGCGCAGGCCGGCGGGAGGGTTTTGTTTGGGTGGGACGTGGTACAATCCGAATGCCCGCTTTGCTGCGCGAGCGGCTGGATTTGCCCGTGACTGCGCTTGGAGGATCACAATGACACTTCTGGATGGTCTGCGCCTGCTACAAGACGGCCAGTGGGACGCCGCGCACCGCATCGCCCAGGCCGATGCGAGCCAGGCCGGCTCCTGGCTGCACGGCATCGTGCACATGGCCGAGCCGGACGAGTCGAACGCGCGCTACTGGTATCGCGCGGCGGGCCGGCCGTTCCCCGGCATGGCCGCGCTTCCCGCGGAGATGGCGGCGTTCGTGGCGGCGTGGCAAGCCGAACGGTAGTCTTGGCTTGAATTGGTATGAAAAAACTGTCTATGCTTGGATGATGGGCTGGCTGGAAATGACGACCAACGGTCAGGCCGCGGTCGCGTAGAGGCACTTGAGGTACGCGCCTTCGGGGAAGTGGACGGGATGATCTATGGCGTGGCCGGTGCGGTCTAGCTCGGCCAGGGGGCGGCCAGCCTGCGTCGCGGCCCGGTTGACTGCGGCGAAGAAGGCCGCTGCGGCCACCCGGCTGGAGCAAGACGCCATCACCAGCGTCCCGCCGGGGACCAGCACGTCCAACGCCAGACCGGTCAGCCGCTCGTAGCGCCGCACCGCAGCGCCCACCTCGTCGGCCTGTTTGGCGAAGGCGGGCGGATCCACGATCACCAGGTCATACCGTTCGCCGCGTTGGCGCAGGTCGGCCAGCGCGGCGAACGCGTCGGCCGCCAGGAGGGTGTGGCGGCAGGCGGCCACCGCGGGCAGATGGCGGTTGAGGCCGAAGTTGTGCTCGGCCGCGGCCAGCGCGGGCGCGCTGCTGTCCAGGCTGGTCACTTCGGGCGCGCCGCCCCGCGCCGCGTAGAGCGAGAAGCCGCCGCTGTAGGCGAAGACGTTCAGCGTGCGCCGGCCCGCGGCCAGCTTCTCCACCCGCGCCCGGTTATCGCGCTGGTCGAAGAAGAAGCCGGTCTTCTGCCCCCGCAGCACGTCTGCCGCGAAGCGCAGCCCGTTTTCGCTGAACTGCACCGGCCCCGCGGGCGCTGGCCCGGCCAGGGTGACGCCGTCGCTCAGGCCGTGGAGACGTTCGGGCTGGCCGCCCAGTTCGCGGCTCAGGCGGAGGACGATGGTTGGCCCATCCGTCATTGCGAGGCCCGGTGCTTGGGTCGAAGCAATTTCTTCCGTAGCGGAGATTGCTTCGGCGCGTCCTTCGATAGTACGCCCCGGTGTTCCGGGCGCTGCGCCCGCCAGACACCGGCAGGCTCCGCTCAGGACGCTCCTTGCAATGATGTTCAGCGCCTCCCGCAGATCGGCCAGCCAGGGCAGCCACGCCAGGCTGTAGAGCTTGACGACCAGTGTATCCTCGTAGCGATCCACGACCAGGCCGGGCAGTCCGTCGTTTTCGCCGTGCGCCAGGCGATAGCCGGTGGTGCCGGCTTCCGGCAAAACAGCGCGCCAGGCCGCGGCCGCGGCCAGCTTGCCCGTCAGCCAGGCCCGATCAATGGCGGCCGGCGCGTCGTGTTGTAGCACCCGCACGCGCAGCGGCGAAGTGGGATCGTAGAGGCCGATGGCGAGGAAGCGCCGGTAGTCGTCGAAGATGACCGCCAGATCGCCCGGCTGGCCCGCCCCGCTCTGGCGGGTGATCGCTTGGTCGAAGACCCACGGATGCCCCTCCCGCAGCGCGCGCTGGGCTGCGGCGGTCACGCGCAACGCCAGCCGCCGCGGCGACGGCGCCGGGATGGGGGCCAAGGGATCGGGCGAGGGCATCATATCACTCGGTAAGGGCGGTTCGTGAACCGCCCTTACGGTCTCTCCCTGACATTATCATCGCGGGGCTGGGCTGCGCCGCACGGCCTGATCTCTTGTGACCGGAGCTTTGACCTTTACCTCGGCCTCCTGTGGCCGCGGAGACGGACGCGTCGTCCTTTCGTTTTTGGCCGGCAGAGGGATGGCAGCGGGTTTACGCGGCCCGCGCGCTGGCTGCGGATCCCATGCGAATTCGGTATCGCGCGCGGGCGGCGCAACCCGGTAATCGAAATCGGCCAGGGTACGCCGTTCTAGCTTGTAGCCCAGCACCCGCTCGACGTCGCGCACCGCGGTCGTGTCCTCCGGCGTCACCAACGTGTAGGCTGTGCCGGTCTGCGCTGCGCGGCCGGTGCGGCCGATGCGGTGGGTGTAGGCGTCGGTGGTGTCGGGCATGTCGTAGTTGATGACGTGCGAGATGCTCAGCACGTCAATGCCGCGGGCCGCGATGTCGGTGGCAACCAGGACGCGGTGCGCACCGGAGCGGAAGCCATCCAACGCAGCCTGGCGACGGTTCTGCGAGAGGTTGCCCTGCAGCTCCGCGGCCGCGAAGCCGTTCTGTTGGAGCTTCTGCGCCACCTTTTTGGCCCGGTGCTTGGTGCGCGTGAAGACCAGCACCGAGCCGGTCTGCGCGTCGCGCAGGAGTTGGATCAGCAGCGCAGTCTTGAGGTGCTGCGGTACCGGGTAGACGGCGTGCGCCACGGTCTCCACCGGCGCGCTGTGGCCGATCTGCACGGTGAGCGGATCGCGCTGCACCTCGCGCACCAGGCTGCGGATGTCGTCGGGCATGGTGGCCGAAAAGAGCAGGGTTTGGCGGCGCTCCGGCGTGGCGCGGACGATGCGCCGCACATCGGGCAGGAAGCCCATGTCGAACATGCGGTCGGCCTCGTCCAGCACCAACACCTCCACCTGGGCCAGGCTGACCGTGCCTTGCTGGAGATGATCGAGCAGCCGGCCGGGGCAGGCCACGACGATCTCGGCGCCAGCGCGCAACGCCTGTAACTGGGCGCCCATCCCGACGCCGCCATAGATGGCGATGCTGCGGAGCCGCGTCTGGCGGCCCAACGCCGCGAACGCGGTGTTGATCTGCTCGGCCAGCTCGCGCGTGGGCGCGATGACCAGGGCGCGCACGCGGCCGCGCGGCCCCTGCTCCAGGCGCTGCAAGATGGGCAAGGCGAAGGCGGCGGTCTTGCCGGTGCCGGTTTGGGCCAGGCCCATCACATCGCGGCCGGCCAGAATGGGCGGGATCGCCTGCTGCTGAATCGGCGTGGGAGTTTGATATCCGAGCGCGGCGACGCCGGCCGCCAGGCGCGGGCTGAGGTTGAAGTTCGCGAAAGTCACAGAGAATCCTTCTTGGCTTATAGAATTGAGCCAAGTCGCACTCTCAGCCCACTCGCTTCCTGCGGGAAGCGATAGAATTATTCTAACAGATGTAAGCGAAAATCGCTAATCTGCCGCCCGCTTCTTGTCGAGGCGATTTTTGCCCGGATCGGGCGTGTGGTACAATTTCGACTATGACCAACACCCCCACGACCCACAAAACCTGCCTCATCACCGGCGCGACGGCTGGCATCGGGCTGGCGACGGCCGCTGTGCTGGCCCGGCTGGGCGCAACCGTGATCGGTGTGGGCCGCACCGCCGCGAAGTGCGCGATTGATGGAGATCACGGTAGCGACGGTGGAAGTGTGAATGCCAACACCCTTTCCCACGCCCTCGCCGACCTGACCGCCCGCGACCTGCGGTTGGCGCGCATCGTGGCCGATTGCGGCCCGCCGCCGCTGTGGGCGCGGGAGCCGGGCTTCCCCACGCTGCTGCATATCATCCTGGAGCAGCAGGTGTCGCTGGCGTCGGCGCGGGCTGCGTTCGACAAGCTGAATGTTATCGCCGACCCGCTGACGCCGGAGCGGTTCCTGGCGTTGGATGACGCAACGCTCAAGGCCGCGGGGTTCAGCCGTCAGAAGACCCGTTATGGCCGCGAGCTGGCGCACGCCCTCCGATCCGGCAGCCTGGATCTGGCCCGCGTAGCGGCGGCCGATGACGATGCTGCGCGGGCGGAGCTGATGGTGATCAAAGGCATCGGCCGCTGGACGGCTGACATCTATCTGCTGATGGCGTTGGGCCGGCCCGATGTCTGGCCGAGCGGCGATCTGGCGTTGGCGATTGCTGTCCGTGACGCCTTGGAACTACCGGCGATGCCTGACGCGGCTGAATTGGAAGCCATCAGCGCGTGTTGGCGGCCGTGGCGCGCGGTGGCTGCGCGCGTGTTGTGGCGTTTTTATCTGGCGAAAAAGGAATCATAACATATGGAACTTCAACTTCCCGCGCGTCCGCCCTTCTCCTTCGCGGCCGTGGCTGATTCGCACGGCTGGCGCCAACTCGCGCCTTTCGGCGGGGATCGCGACGCGCTCTCCTATGTGCTGCGCCTCAACGCTGGCCGCGTGATCGAGCTGCATCTGGCCGGCGCGGGGGACGGCGTGCGCGTCGCGGCCGATGGCGAGTTTGCCGCGGCCGAACTGTCTGAGATCGCAGCCACCGTCACGTGGATGTTCGGGCTGGATCAGGACCTGTCCGCGTTCTACGCGGCCGCCTCGGGCGAGCCGAAGCTGGCGCAGGCGGCCGCGGGCGGCAAGGGCCGCATTTTGCGCAGCCCCACCCTCTTCGAGGACGTGGTCAAGACGATCTTGACGACGAACACCGTCTGGGGCAGCACAAAACGGATGGTCGCCAACGTCGTCGGCCTCTTCGGGGATCCGCTGCCTGCAGACCCGGCCCGCCGCGCGTTCCCCACGCCCGCCAGCCTCGCGGCCTCGGATGAAGCGACGTTGCGCCAGGCGGCGCGGCTGGGCTATCGCGCGCCTGCGGTGCTGGAGTTGGCGCAGCGCGTCGCGGCCGGCGCGCTCGACCTGGAAGGGTTGCGCACGGCCGATCTGCCGACGCCGGAATTGCGTAAGCGGCTGCTGGCGATCAAGGGGGTTGGCCCATACGCGGTCGCCAATCTGCTGATGTTGTTGGGCCGCTATGATGCGATCCCGATTGACTCGTGGGCGCTGAGCCAGGTCTCGCGCGGGTTTCACGGCGGCGCAGCGATCGGCCCCGCGGAGGTCGAGGCGGCCTTTGCGCGCTGGGGCGCGTGGAAGGGCCTGGCGTATTGGTTCTGGCAATGGGCTGATTGACCCTTGGACGCAGCATCTTTGTGGCGCCATCCCCTCGGATTGCGCCACGGCCTCCTCCCTCTTTCCCCGCTGCCTGGCTCCCGTCACTCGTAGCCGATTCGGTCGTCTTCCTATGAGAAGAAAGTATTTGCGCCGCAGGTCATTCTGATAGATAATCGGAGATGCGAATGGCGTCGTACTGAGGAGTCATGCATGTTTGGTGTGCGTTTTGGGCGGGGAATCCTGATCTTGGCGTTTGTTGGGTTACTGGTGATCTTGATCTGGCCGCTGGTCGCGCTGGCCGCGCCGCCGGCGCCGGATGAGGTCGCACCGGCCGCGCCGTGGCCTTCGGTCACCCTGGCGGCCAGCGTCAACCCCAGCTATGCCTTGGCGGGGAGCACTGTCACCTTCCAGAACGATCTCACTAACTCCGGCGATGTCGCGGCGACCAGCGCATGGCTGGCGCATACGCTGCCCGCCGGGTTCACCTACGTCCCCGGTTCGGCGCGCATCTACTGGAACGGCATCCTGATGAGCAGCGCCAACCCGACGATCTCCGGCCGCACCCTTACCTGGAGCGGCTTGACCATCCCCGCGCGGCGCGGCGACTCCTTTTATGGGATCAACACCATGGCGCAGGAGCGCTGCGAGATCGGCTATATCCAGTGGCAATTGGATCACACCCGCTACCTGATGGGCTATCACGCCTACGCCAAACAGCTTTTCTACGGCATCAACGCGTACACGAATGACCCCCAACCGTGCTGGATTGATTTCATCAATGCGGCGTATGATCGCGGGCTGCAGCCGGTCATCCGCTTGCAGGGGGAGCGCGGCGCTTCGGGCTGGCTGAAGCCCCAGGCCGATTGGCCCGGCAACTACAACAGTGTGGCGCAGGCGTTTGGCCGGGTCGCTGCGAAGCTGCCGCGGCGCAATGGGAGCACGCTTTACCTGCAAATCTGGAATGAGCCGAACCTCAATCTCGAATGGAGCGACGCCGCCAACCCGACGGAGTACGGGCAATTCCTGGAACAGGCGGCCGGCGCCATCCGTTCGATGACCGGCGGCGATCCACGCATCGTGATCCTGAATGGGCCGATGTCGCCCGGCGGCAATATCTATCCGACGACCTTCATCAGCGAGATGTTTCGCACCGTGCCCAACAGCCGCTGGGCCTTCGATCAGTGGGCGTCCCACGCATACCCCGGCAATTACCCGCCGGAGTTGAACATCCATCGCGGCACGGCCATAGATCCGCTGATTACGATTGACAGCTATGTGCCGGAGCTACAAACCCTGGCGGCCTGGGGCCGGCCATATGTCCCGGTGTTTTTGAGCGAGAACGGCTACGCGTTGGGCCAGCGGGTGGATTGGCGCTATCCGGTCATCACTGAGCAGAACCGGGCCGACTATATGAGCCGGGCGTTCCAGTATTATTGGCAAGCGTGGGCCGAACTGTCGGGCGTGGCGTCCTATCAGCTTTCCGATCCCACGGGAGTTTGGAGCGCCTGGAACTGGGTCGAGGGCGACAACTCGCCCCACGCCGTCTATTCGGCCGTGCTTGCGCTGGACAAATCGTATCCTTACGCGCCCAGCCAGCTCTCCATCACCTTCCGCGCCACGGCGGCCAGTTGGGCCGGGACCTTTGCGAGCAATGTGGAAGCCGGCGCCAGCAACACCTCGATCGCGCCGCAGTATGGCGTCTCGCAGGTTGTGGTCTACGCGCCGGCGCCGCCGACCTCAACGCCGCTGCCAACTGCGACGCCTACGTCCACCGCGACCCCGACCGAAACGCCGACGCCGACCCTGACCGAAACGCCGACGCCTACGTCCACTGCGACGCCGACCCCGACCGAAACGCCGACGCCGACGAGCACGCCGACGGCGACGCCAACGCCGACCGTGACGCCGACGCCGACGAGCACGCCGACGGCGACGCCGACCCCGACCGAAACGCCGACGCACACCCCGACTGCTTCGCAAACGCCTATGGCGACCGAGACATTGACGCCGACCGCTACGGCCACATCAACGCCGGCGCCGACCAAAACACCGACCCCGACAGTCACGCCAATGCCGCCCCCCACCGCAACGTTGACCCCGACGCCGACGGGGACGGCCACCCCATCTGCGACGCCTTCCGTGACGGCGACACCAGCGGGGAGCCAGACCCCCACGCGCACGCCCAAGCCGACCTGGACCCCGACCGTCCCGCCGACCGCGACGCCAACCGCAGGCCCCGGCCCAACGCCCACGCTTACGCCGACCGGCACACCGCCGACGGCGACTGCAACGGCGACCGACACGCCAACCGCAACAGCAACGGCGACCGACACGCCGACCGCAACCGCGACGGCGACCGACGCGCCGACCGCAACGGCAACGCCGATCGATACACCGACGGCGACCGTGGCGCCCACCGATACACCGACGGCGACCGTGACGCCCACCGATACACCGACGGCGACCGTGACGCCGACCGATGCACCGACCGCGACCGTGACCGCGACGCCGACGCCCACGCTGTCGCCAACCGCATCTCAGACGCCGACGCGCACGCTGACGCCGACCCAGACAAATACGCCCACGATCACACCGGTGGCCTACCCGGTGGACGTCGTGCGGGTCGGCTTGGCGCCACACGGGATCGCTGTGGATAGCG
>Ga0172370_10008889_pt1 | contig 11913 bp, 8 predicted proteins | sample LakKiv5m_FD_114538 | JGI IMG/M metagenome (GOLD analysis project Ga0172370, IMG submission 114538) | Freshwater microbial communities from Kabuno Bay, South-Kivu, Congo - kab_022012_11.5m | ecosystem: Environmental > Aquatic > Freshwater > Lake | place: Democratic Republic of the Congo...
ATTTGTTTTCAAGCAGACGCTTTTTTCGGGTTTTAAGGAATTCGCTGGTATGGCGGGAAGCTCCCTGGAGCAAAAACAGCGCATTAGCGAAAAGAAACGGGCGGAGGAATTGCTTTTTGTTGACGTGGCTGACGCATTTTATCTTTTACTTGAACAGCAGGAAGACCTGAAGACTATAGGTATGATTCATAAGGCGCTGAGCGACAGGATCATCGAACTAAAAAAAAGAGAAGACGTCGGGAGATCCAGGCATAGCGAGTTAGTCAGCACTGAATCTAAGCTTTACAATATAGAGGCGGAAATAGAGCTTGTTAAAAGTCAGGAGCTTGTAGCCGGAGAACTTGTAGCTTTCCTTATAGGTAAAGAGCCCGGGGTATTATCTGATGAAAAAGATACGCCGGATTCCCTGGGGCCTGAATCGCTTTATACCTCTAATGTCGGATTAAGGGCCGATGTCAGGGCTTATGATTTTGCGACAGGCGTAGCTGAAAAACAGGCGTATATAGCAAAGACAGCTCTTCTTCCGACAGTAACGGTGGAAGGCAATTATTTCGAGAGACGCAATACGACTCCTCTGGACGTTACCTGGTCCACTGTCCTTAAAGTCAGCGTACCTATTTTTGAAGGAACGACTACGTACGGAAATATTCAACAAGCCAACGCTAAATCACGCGAAGCAGAATTAGCATACAAGCGCGCAAAACGTCTGGCGATCCAAAATGTGCACGATTCTTATGTCAGGGCTTATTCAGCCGTACTTATGTCTAAGGCTATGGAAAAGGCTTTGAAGTCGGCGGAATTAAATTATTCTTTGCAAAAAGACGATTATAAAAATAATCTTGTCTCCAATCTTGACGTATTGACGGCGATTCAGGGTTTCGGGGATACGCGCAGAAACTATATGCATATGCTTTACGAAAAAAAACGCATGTACTGGCAGCTCGAAGCAGCGGCGGGAAATATCATAGAGGATAAAATAAAATGACGCTTTCCGATATAGCAATTAAAAATCCGGTTTTTTCATGGATGCTGATGTTCGGGCTTATATTGTTCGGGCTTATAAGTTTTAATATGTTGGGCGTGAGCCAACTGCCTGACATTGACTTTCCGGTTGTTTCTGTAAACCTTACCTGGGAAGGTGCCGCGCCGGAAGTTATGGAATCGGACGTGGTGGATATAGTAGAAGGCGCGATAATGGGCGTACAGGGCGTGCGCGACGTGTCATCTCAGATACGGCAGGGGAGCGCGCAGGTTACGGTTGAATTTGAGCTTGACAGAAATATTGATGTAGCTATGCAGGATATACAGACAAAGATCGACCAGGCCCAAAGAAATCTTCCTGAAGATATAGACCCGGCGGTTGTAACCAAGACTAATCCTGATGACCAGCCTATTTTATTTCTTGCAATATCTTCCGACAAGATGCCGTTGCGCGATTTGATGACGTACGTTCAGAACCATCTGAAAGACAAGTTTTCCACTATCAGCGGAGTAGGCGAAATATTTTTGGGCGGATTTACGGATCGAAATCTTCGCATATGGGTGGATGCGGATAAGCTGGACCAGTATCAGCTCACAGTCGGGGATGTTGTCAGCGCAGTACAGGAAGAGCATAAAGAGATGCCGGCTGGCCGTATTGAAGCCAAAGAAAAAGAATTTAATGTACGCGTTATGGGAGAAGCCCTGACTACAGAGGAATTCGGAAATATCTTGATTCCAAAACGCGCAGGGCAGCCCGTATATAAACCGATTTATCTAAAAGACGTAGCTTCTATTGAAGATGGCCTTGCGGATATTAGGCGGATTGTGCGTAGCTCCGGAAAGACAGCTATTGGGATGGGTATCCGGAAACAGCGCGGAGCTAATGAAGTTGAAGTGGCGCATAAGGCTTTGGAGCGGCTTGAAGAAATCAGAAAAACGCTTCCCGAAGGCATGCAGGCTACTGTGCGTTTTAACCGCACAAAATTCAGCGAAGATTCAATCCATGAATTGACATTTACTCTTTTGCTTTCAGCGCTTCTGACGTCCCTTATTTGCTGGCTTTTTCTGGGTTCATGGAGTGCTACGTTGAACATCCTGCTCGCTATTCCCACGTCTATCCTGGGGTCGTTTATTGTAATACATTTTTTGAAATTTACGCTTAATACCTTTACTGTTCTGGGGCTTTCTCTCGCTATCGGTATTGTTGTGGACGACGCGATTATGGTTTTGGAAAATATTGTGCGCCACAGGGAGAAAGGAATCGAGCAGGTTGAGGCCGCCCGGCAGGGCGCGGCCCAGATTACTTTTGCAGCGCTTGCCGCTACAATCGCGCTTATATCAATATTTCTGCCTGTGGCTTTTATGTCTGGAATAATAGGGAAGTTTTTTTATCAGTTTGGTATGACTATTTCTATAGCCGTAGCTATTTCTCTTTTGGAGGCCTTAACGCTTGCGCCGATGCGGTGTTCGCAATTTCTTGAAATAGGGAAGCGCAAGACTTTTATAGGAAAAAATATTGATAACGGCATTCAGTACCTGTCTAAACGTTATCAGGCGGGGCTTGCCATAGTTTTAAATAACAGAAAAAAAGTAGTTATTGCCGCTATACTTTTTTTTATCGCATCCCTTTTGTTCCTGGGATTTTTACGGAAAGAATTTGTGCCGGCTCAGGACCAGAGCATGTTTATGTGCAGGCTGCAGACGCCCGTAGGCTCTTCCATTACTTTTACTGACGAACGTTTTAAAAAGGCGGAGGAGTTTGTTCTGGGCAGGCCTGAGGTAAAAGGCGCAATAAGTATAATAGGCGGCTTTGGAGGAGGGGAGGTAAACTCTGGAATGTTTTTTGTAACATTAAAAAATCCCGGAGACCGGCCTATTGTGCCTCCTGCCAGGCACAGGCTTTCGCAGGCTGAACTAATGACTGTATTTCGCAAAAATCTGAATCAAGTGCCCGATGTTAAAGCCACTATCCAGGATTTATCGCTTTCCGGGTTTTCTGCGCAGAGAGGATATCCTATTGAATTTTCAGTGCGCGGGCCTGACTGGGAAAAATTAGCCGAATACTCGAAAAAGATCCGCGAAGAGATGGAGAAAAATAGCCTCATGATAGATGTGGACACCGATTACCTGGTTGCTATCCCTGAAATCCGGATTATTCCTGACAGGGTGAACGCTGACGCCAAAGGGGTCAGCATAAGTACTATTGGGAGCACTATTAATTCTCTTATAGGAGGGGAGCGCATCGGTAAATATACAAAAGATGGCAGGCGTTATGACGTTCGAATCCGCTTAATACCTTCTCAGCGCACCGAAAGCGAAAATATAGACAAGTTGTGGGTTTGGAATAACAGGGGAGAGCAGGTTAGTTTAAAAGACGTCATAAAAATCACCGAAAAACTGACCCCTCTTACCATTACGCGCAAAAACAGAGAAAGGGCTATTTCTATTTTTGCCAACGTGGCTTCAGGGAAATCCCAGGTCGCAGCTCTGGATGAGGTTAATAAAATTGCAAAAAAGATTTTGCCGGAAAATTACCACATTGTTTTTAGCGGAAGCACTAAAACCTTTCAGGAGTCGTTTGCTAGCCTTGCGTTTGCATTCTGGCTGGGGATTATTGTCGCGTACATGATCCTGGCGTCGCAGTTTAATAATTATATTCATCCGATCTCAGTGCTTTTCGCTCTTCCTTTCAGCGTTTCAGGGGCTCTTGTAGCTTTGTGGATCGCAGGTCAGTCGTTAAATATTTACAGCATTATCGGACTCATTCTCCTGATGGGTATTGTCCAGAAAAACTCTATTCTTTTGATAGATTTTACCAATCAGTTCCGGGAACAAGAGAATATCAACCCCCGCGAGGCGTTATTAAAAGCGTGCCCTACACGGTTACGCCCGATCCTTATGACTGCAGCGTCTACTGTGGGCGCGGCGATACCCCCGGCTTTGGCATTAGGCCCTGGCGCTGAAACCCGTATCCCCATGGCAATAACAGTTATAGGCGGAGTTATAGTTTCAACGATGCTTACGTTGTTCGTAGTGCCGTGCATCTATAGCCTTCTGATAAAGTTTGAAGGCAAGAGAAAAAAGATTGTTTTTTCATCCGATCCGGGCCAATAATTTTTCTCGCCAAAAAACCTTTTTTATGATATAACTATAAAACTATGAATATCCAGGATGGATGGGAAAAGGCATTGAAATACACTCAGATTATAAGGCCCAGGCCGAAGGATTTGCTTACCTTTGAGGCTACGGAGGTGCCGTATATATTTTTGTCGGAATCCCTGGTAAATCTGGGGGATACTGTGGTAAGGAAAGGCCATGTGGTGGTTGAAAAGCCGGCCATAATCCTTCCCAGCAATATGCCCCAGTTTGAAGGTTTTGATTTTGAGAAAGAATTTCATTCAGGGCAGGATATGATCTTGAATTTTCTGCTTGTTCGCGGAATCAGCTTTCCGTCTTTGAAGTATAACAATAAAACCCATTCGCTTGATGTTTACGAAGGCCATCTTGAGAAAGCGATTGGGTATTATTCTGATAAATTACAGCAGGGAGAAGACGTCGCTAATGGCCTGGTGGCGGGGCCTGAAGATTTTTGGCAGTTTTCCATCTTGATTTTCATAGCTACCCAGATTATGCGCTCGGCAGACAGCGATATAAAAAGATTGTTGGAGCGGTTCAGGGAAGAAGGAAAAGGCCTGTCATAAGTTGCCCGCCTTATTTATGAATAAAAACGATATAAAGAACTTTACTCCGGAAGAATTCAAGAAAGAGCTGGAAAATATTTCAGAGCCTTCTTACAGGGCGGAGCAGGTATTTTCCTGGATCTATAAAAAAGGCGTGAACGATTTTAGCGCCATGAATAATCTGCCGAAGCCTTTTAGGGAAAGGTTATCGCAATCCTACCAAATCGGAGAGTTAAAACTTTTAAAGCACCTTAAATCCATAGATCAAACCGAAAAATTTTTGTTTGAGCTGAACGACGGGAACCTGATAGAGACGGTTTTGATATACGCCTGGAAAAGGAAAACTCTTTGCGTATCTACTCAGGCAGGGTGCAAATACGCATGTTCGTTTTGTGCGAGCGGCATGAACGGTTTTAAAAGAGATTTGAGCGTTTCGGAAATATTGAGCCAAATAACGGCTATTGAACATAATTTGAAGCACAAGATAACGAATTTTGTTTTTATGGGGATGGGGGAGCCGTTTGATAATTATGATAATGTGTCAAAGACTATAAAAATAATGAATTCCAAAAAGGCGATGGGTATAGCCGCCAGAAGGATTACGGTTTCTACATCAGGCGTTATCCCTGGTATTGAAAAATTTAGAGAACTGGGCCTTCAGGTTAATTTGTCTATATCTCTTCACGCCGTCAATAACGAATTGCGGGATGAGCTTATGAGCGTTAATAAAAAATACCCTCTTGAGAAACTTTTGAAAGCCTGCGAAGGCTATATGGAAAATTTTGGAAGAATGCTTACTTTTGAATATATATTGCTTAAAGGCGTAAATGATTCGCTGAGGGATGTAGACGAGCTTGCGAGGATAGCGAAAAGATTAAGGGCAAAGGTCAACTTGATAGCTTACAGCCCTGTAGCTGGCTTTGATTTTCAGGCTCCAACGGAAGATGATGTAAGAGCATTTGAAGATGAACTGATCAAAAGAGGGGTTAGCGTGACTGTAAGAGATTCCAAAGGCAAGGATATCATGGCAGCCTGTGGCCAATTGGCAGGTTGTTAAAATGCAAATTTTATAATATAATAGATATCAGTTTTATATAGCTTATGTGCCTGTAGCTCAGTCTGGATAGAGCGGCTGGCTTCGAACCAGTAGGCCGCAGGTTCAAATCCTGCCAGGCACGCCATGAACCACTCGCTAGGAGTTAGTATTAAGAAGCGGTTTCGCTCGGGTTCATGGCAGGCCCAAAGATCTTGACATTGTGACAATGTTAATTTTGTCAAGTTTATTGGCAAAGCGCCTCATAAAGTTGACAATCTTACATTGTCAGTTTTGTCAAGTTTATGAGGAAAGAGGGGGCTGGTTCTAAAAATCGTTGACGAAGTTTTTAACCTGTGATATCATTTAAACTTAACGTTCGAACCGAATATGCCCCCATAGCTCAGTTGGTAGAGCAGATCACTCTTAATGATAAGGTCACAGGTTCAAACCCTGTTGGGGGTACCAAATTATTTGCAGTGAAGGGTTTGAAGGGAGTCCCGATAAATGCGACTAAAAGGAGCATTTGTTTATCGGGACGAGTGGCCGACCCGGAGCGAAGCGAAGGGCGCCAAACCCTGTTGGGGGTACCAAATTCGCTTTGAAACTTGGGCGGATGGCGAAATTGGCAGACGCGCTAGCCTTAGGAGCTAGTGGGGTAACCCTTGGAGGTTCAAATCCTCTTCCGCCCACCAAAGGGCTTTAAGGATTTGTTGTTTGGAAAGCGGCAGAATTTGAAGTGAGTCCGTAACTGACTCAAAAAACTTGACAATCTAACAATGTAAGTTTTGTCAACTTTATGCCGCAATGGCTAGGGCGTAAAGTTGATATTGTGTAACTAAATTGCGGGAGTAGCTCAGTGGTAGAGCTTCTCGTTGCCAACGAGAAGGTCGCGGGTTCGAACCCCGTCTCCCGCTCCAATATTTAATCAAAGGGTTCGAAAAGAGCCTTGTTTTGAAATACGACGAACAGGAGTATTGAAAGGGCGAGTGGCCGACCCGGAGTCCGCCAAAGTTCTGTGGCGAACGAAGGGCGCCGAACCCCGCCTCCAGCTCCATTTAATTTACAGTTGACATAAAAACTTGACACTCTAACAATGTAAGTTTTGTCAACTTTATGCTATATTATCGGAACTTGCAATATTTAGCGGTATGACCAATGCGTAAACTTGACAAAATTAACATTGTCACAATGTCAAGTTTATGGGGATTGTTTAATTTAACGAGTTGAACTTTTAAAGGAGGGGCAATATGCATATACTAGATTTTTTGAATGAGAGGGCGGTATCAGCAGACTTGAAGTCTCAGGATAAAAACAGCGTTATAAAAGAACTTACGGACATTCTGGTCAGATCAGGCCAGCTGAAGCCTAAGGATAAGGATGCTGTAGTAAAGGTTCTTCTGAACAGGGAAACCCTTGGTTCGACAGGTATCGGGCAGGGCGTAGCGATACCCCACGGAAAATGCGAATATGTTAGTGAACTGATAGGCGCTTTCGGAGTGTCTAAAAACGGCATAAAATTTGATTCGCTCGACGGAGAACCAGCCTATATCTTTTTTCTACTGTTAGCACCAATAGAATCTTCAGGCCCGCATCTTAAAGCGTTGGCGCGTATCTCAAAATTATTAAAAGACAAATATTTCAGGGATACGTTAAAAAACGCAGACAACGAAAAAACGCTGATCAAGATTATTAAAGAAGAAGATCAAAGAAGAACTTAACGTGGGCATAGGTTTAATCGCGAATAGTGAAATACGAAAGACGAGATAATATGCGTAGACTTAAATGGCTTTATCCGGGAATGAAAATAAAACGTTGGATATTTGCTTCCAGTTCTGGAGTCTTATTAGTTGCGATAGGTTCCGTCATACTTATACTTAAAAAATTTCCCGATTCAAAGATTATAGGCGGCAGCGTTGCGGTTTTGGGCGCATTGATAGTCATATACGGTATGAAGAGGATGCTGAAGTCATTCATTGCGGTTTTTCTTCCGAAGAGAGAAAAAGAACTTGTAGATATCATGTATCATTACCGCCAGCTTGAAAAAGGGCCGAAGATAGTGGTCATAGGGGGAGGGACAGGCCTTTCAACCATTCTTCATGGTTTAAAAGAGCAGACAAGCAATATTACGGCGATAGTGACTGTCGCGGATGACGGCGGGTCTTCCGGACGACTGAGAGAACAGTTTGGCATACTTCCTCCGGGAGATATAAGAAACTGCCTTGTCGCGCTTGCGGATGCGGAGCCTTTAATGAGGGAGTTGTTTCAGTTCAGGTTCGGAAACGAGTCGGAATTAAGCGGGCACAGTTTTGGGAATTTATTTATAACAGCGATGTGCAAGGTTACCGGGGATTTTGAGAAGGCGATCAAGGAATCCAGCAAGGTTCTTGCGATAAGAGGCAGGGTTATTCCTTCTACGCTTGAGAAGGTCAAGCTCGTGGCGGAATACCGAAACGGTCATAAGACAGTGGGTGAGACGGAGATAGCAAAACAGAATTTTCCTATAAAAAAGGTATATTTAAACTTGGCGCATTGTAAAGCCAGCTCGGAATCGTTTGATGCGATAGCTGAGGCGGATATAATAGTTCTCGGGCCGGGCAGTTTATATACAAGCGTTATACCGAACCTTCTGGTAGACGGCATAGCGGAAAAAATTGCCCAGTCAAAATCTCCCAAGGTTTATATCTGCAATGTAATGACGCAGTCAGGAGAAACGGATAGCTATACGGCATTTGACCATATGAATGCCCTTATAGCCCATACGCGACCTGACATAATAAATTATTGTATAGTAAATATAGGAAGAGTACCCAAAGAGCTTCTTAAAAAATACGAAGGAGAGGGCGCTTATCCTGTCATAGCCGATTCCGACAAAATTATAGAGAATGGCTACAATGTAATAGAAGGCGATGTGGTGAATACTCAGGATTACGTAAGGCATGACGCCAAAAAGCTTTCAAAGGTTATTATAGACCTTACCCTTAAGACAAAAGGCAAAAAGATATCCATCGATTAGGCAGGTTACCATGCTGATAGAAAAAAAATTAATCATTAAAAATGAGCAGGGGCTTCACGCAAGGCCTGCCGCTGTATTTGTGCAGATAGCCAATAAATATGAAAGCGATATTATCGTGAAAAAAGGCGGCCAGGAAGTCAACGGAAAATCTATAATGGGGCTTTTAACCCTTGCCGCGGAAAAAGGCGCTAAGCTTAGTATTAAAGCAAACGGCAATGACGCCAAAGAGGCAATCGAAGACCTTGAAAAAATAATATCGGGAGATACGCTATAATGTCATTAAAAGGCATACCGGCTTCGCCCGGGATAGTCATAGGAAAAGCTTTTTTATTCGATACGAGGCAGCTTGTCGTCACTGAAAGAGAGATAAGGCAGGACGTTATCCCTGCCGAGATTATTCGTTTTGAAGAAGCCCTTATAAAGACGCGTTCCGAGATACTTGTTATACAAAAAAAGATTTCACGCGAAATGGGCGTTCAGCATGCGGAGATATTCAATGCTCATTTGCTTGTCCTGGAAGACAGGATGCTGATAGAGGAGGTCATAGAGGGCCTTAAAAAAGAGCATAAATGCGTTGAATACGTATTCTCAAAGGTTATCGCAAAATATATAAAAGTCTTTTCTAAAATGAACGACGAATATCTTAAAGAAAGGACCAGCGATATAGAAGATGTGGGCAAGAGGATTTTAAAAAATCTTATAGGCGCCCAGGAAAAGACCCTCAGCGACCTTAAGGAGCAGGTCATAGTGGTTGCGTACGACCTTTCGCCGTCCGATACAGCCAATATGCATAAAAAGAACGTCAAGGGCTTTGTCACTGATATAGGCGGCAGGACTTCTCATACCGCGATCATGGCGAAGTCACTTGAGATTCCGGCTGTGATAGGGCTTGAAAAGGCTACGACAAGGATAAAGTCCGGCGATATCCTGATCGTGGACGGAACGGACGGGGATGTTATAATAAACCCGGACAAAGCAATCCTAAGAAAATATGAAATAAAGCAGCAAAAGTTTGTAAAGTTCGAAAAAGCACTCTTATATTTTAAAGATAAGTCGGCTGTTACTATTGACGGCCACAAGGTAGAAGTTTCTGCAAATATTGAATTGCCGAATGAGGTTCCTTCAGTTATCGCGCATGGCGCGGAAGGCATAGGGCTGTATCGCACGGAATTTCTTTACATGAACAGAAACGACGTGCCTGACGAAGAAGAGCAGTTCGAGGCGTATAAAAGAGTGGCCGCAAAGCTTTCCAAAAAGCCTGTTATAATACGTACGCTTGATCTGGGCGGAGATAAGTTTTTATCGCAGCTTAAATTCCCGCATGAGATGAACCCGTTTCTCGGGTGGAGGGCTATAAGGTACTGTCTTGCAAAACCGGATGCGTTTAAGGTGCAGTTAAGGGCCATACTTCGCGCAAGCGTATTCGGAAATGTAAAGATCATGTTTCCCATGATATCCGGGCTTGGAGAACTGCGTCAGGCGATAGAAGTTCTGAATGAAGCAAAGCAGGAATTGAGAAACAAATCTATGGACTTCAATCAGGATATAGAAGTTGGTGCGATGATAGAGATACCGTCAGCCGCGCTTACATGCGATCTGTTGGCCAAGGAAGTAGATTTTTTCAGCATAGGAACCAACGATCTTATACAATATTCCCTGGCGGTAGACAGGGCCAATGAAAAGATAGCTTATTTATATAAGCCTACCCATCCGGCCGTATTGAGGCTTATAAAAAATATTATAAATTCAGGCCACAAGGAAAAAATATGGATAGGTATGTGCGGTGAAATGGCGGCGGAGCCCGGATTCGTGCTTATACTCCTGGGAATGGGCCTGGATGAATTTAGTATGAGCCCTGTAGTAATCCCTGAAGTTAAATATGTTATCAGCAATGTAAAATTTGAGGATGCCAAAAAAGTCGCGGAACAGGCATTGAGCTTATCTACAGGCGAAGAAGTAGAGGCTTTTACGAATAAAAAGTTGAACGAGCTAATCCCATGGCTCAAGAAGACCAAGAAGCAGTGATAAATTTTCAGCATGAATAAACTGGATAATCTGGAATCAATAAAAAAGCTGGACTCTTCTGGTATGCTGAAGTTTATTCATGACCTGCCTGAACAGTGCCGCGATGCGTACGAAATCGGGGAATCCTGCAATATAAATAAACCCGCAGTCAAAATAAATAATATAGTATTTGCAGGCGTCGGAGGTTCCGGCATAGGCGCCGATATAATAAAGGTCTATCTGCAGAATGAAATCAGGATACCTGTGTCTATATGCCGCAATTATACGTTACCTGATTTTGTGGGAGAAGACACCCTTTTATTTTGCTCAAGCTATTCAGGCAATACGGAAGAGACGATTTCCTGCTTTGAGCAGGGCATCAAAAGAAACGCTTTTATAATTACAATGGGCACAGGCGGCAGATTAAAAGAGTTATCTTTGAAGAACAAAATCGCCCATATATTGATTCCGCCGGGTTATCCTCCCAGGACAGCTATCGGCTATATGTCCATAACAATACTCGGGGTTTTAGTGGCTTTCCGCTTCATAAAAAATAAAGAAAACGATGTAAAAGAACTTTGCTCCACTCTGATTAATATCAGAAACAAGGAGATAAGCTTTGAAGTGCCTTTGGCAAGAAATATTTCCAAACAAATAGCCGCGAAACTCTGTAAAAAATATTCTATAATTTACGGCACAGCCGATACCACGGAAGCAGTGAGCAGCAGGTGGAGAGAGCAGATCGCGGAGAACTCAAAGGCGCTTTCATCCAGCAGCGTATTGCCTGAAATGAACCACAACGAGATAGTCGGCTGGAGATTTCCGGAAAAACTTCTTAAGGATTTCAAGGTCATAATGCTTTGCGATAAAGATGACAATGAAAGAATAAAGGAGCGCATAAAGATTTCCAGAGAAATTATAAAAAAATCCGGGGCGGAAGTCATTGTGTTGGAAAGAAAAAGCGGCCCGCTTCTTGCGAGAATATATTCTCTTATGTATATGGGAGATTTTGTAAGCTTCTATCTGGCTATCCTGAACAATATCGACCCTACCCCGGTAGAAGCGATAGATAATCTGAAAAAGAAATTAGGAAAGATCCGAGCCGGGCATTGAGTATCAATATTGTAAGGAAGACTATATGAAAGCTTTATTATTAGCCGCAGGATACGCCACAAGGCTTTACCCGTTGACATTAAATA
>Ga0172370_10008890_pt1 | contig 11912 bp, 8 predicted proteins | sample LakKiv5m_FD_114538 | JGI IMG/M metagenome (GOLD analysis project Ga0172370, IMG submission 114538) | Freshwater microbial communities from Kabuno Bay, South-Kivu, Congo - kab_022012_11.5m | ecosystem: Environmental > Aquatic > Freshwater > Lake | place: Democratic Republic of the Congo...
CCGCCGGCCGGCCCGAAGCGCTGGATCAGATTTACCGCACGGCGCGGGTCGAAGATCTGCCTGGTTTGTTGGACAAATGGCGCGTTGATTATGTGGTCATCGGCTCACTTGAGCGGCGCAAGTTCGGCATCACCGACCCGGCGCTCGTGCGATTTGATCGGGCGCTGCGCAAAGTGTATGATAAGGATGGGGTGCGGATTTATGCCCGATGACGCTCACGCCATAACTGAACCCCAGGTTGACTTCGATAGCCCCTGGAAAGAGGCGCTGGAACACTACTTCGCGGCATTCATGGCGCTCTTCTTCCCTGTGGCTCATGCCGGCATCGCCTGGGAACGCGGCTACGAGTTTTTGGACAAGGAGCTTCAACAGGTCGTACGCGACGCTGAGTTGGGGCGACGGTTGGCCGACAAACTGGTTAAGGTCTGGCGTACCGGCGGCGAGGAAGCATGGGTGCTGATCCACATCGAGGTGCAGGGACAGACAGAGGCGGACTTTGCCAAACGGATGTATACCTATAACTACCGGTTGTTTGACCGCTACGACCGGCAGATCGTGAGCCTGGCGGTGCTGGGCGACGAGAATCCGGGCTGGCGGCCGACCGAATTCGGCTACGCGCTGTGGGATTGTGCGGTCAGCCTGCGGTTTCCCATCGTCAAGCTGTTGGACTACGCGGCGCGCTGGGACGAATTGGAGGCCAGCCGAAACCCATTTGCTGTCGTTGTCATGGCGCACATCAAGGCGCAGGAAACGCGTAATGATTTCGCGCGGCGCTTCGCGTGGAAGTTTCGGCTGTTCAGGTGGCTGTACGAGCGAGGATTCTCAAAGCGGGATATCTTGGAACTGTTCCGGTTCATTGATTGGCTGTTGTGGTTGCCCGAAGAACTGACGCAGAAATTCCGCCAGGCGACTGTTGAGTATGAGGAGGAAAAGCAAATGCCATACGTGACCAGTATCGAACGACTCGGTAGACAAGAAGGATTGCAAGAAGGATTGCAGAAAGGTGCTCGCGAGGATGTGGCGGAGATCTTGCGGACGCGTTTCACCGTCGTTTCACCGGCGATCGTCGAGGCGCTCGGTCGGATTGATGATCTGGGAACCTTACGCAGCCTCTTGCGTCGCGCGATCACCGTCGAGCGCCCCGAGGATTTGGGGCTGGCTGCATAAGGTAAGCGGAGACGACGGATGCTCGAAATGACTTGGGATCGGGCGGGCCGTGGCGCCGCGCTCGCGGATTGGCTGACCGTCGAGCGGCTGGCCTACGGCGCGCTGGCGCTCCTGGCGGCAACCGTGCGGTTGATCGGCCTGGGCGCATGGCCGCTTGGCCCGGCCGAGGCGGCGCAGGCGTTGCCGGCCCTGGACGCAGCGCGCGGACAGCCCTACGACCTGGCGGGGATCAGCCCGCTGCTGTTCACGCTGCAACGCCTGCTCTTCATGGGGCTGGGCGCGGACGAGGTTCTGGCGCGGATTTGGCCCGCGCTGCTGGCCGCGCTCTCGGTGCTGTGTTTCTACGCGCTGCGCAACCGCTTGACCCGCGGGGGCGCGCTGGCGGCCGCCGCGCTGTGGGTCGCTTCGCCGCTGGCGGTCTTCACGGCCCGGCAAGGGGTGGGCGATGCCCTGACGCCCGCGTTGGCGCTGGCGTTCCTGGCCTGCGCCAACCTGTCGGCGCCGCGCGGCGCGGATGAAGGGCGCGCCCGACCCATCCGGTGGCCGATCCTCGCGGCGGCCGCGCTGGGCCTGCTCCTGGCGGCCGGCCCGTCGGCCTACACCGTCGTGGCGATTGGCCTTGTCGCGGCCCTCTTCTGGCGAGCCGAGCTTGGCGAGCTGTGGTCGAGCGTGCGCGGGGCGTGGCGGAGCATGGCGACAGCCGGCCTCGTTGCGCTGGCCTTTGGCGCAACGTGCTTCTTCCTCTCGCCGGCCGGCCTGGCTGCCGCCGCCGATCTAGCAGGGGTGTGGCTGAGCGGGTTGCTGCCGGTGGCGGGCGAATACAGCGCGTGGGACATCCTCCGTCGCTTGCTCCTGAGCGAGCCGTTGGCGCTTGGCTTCGGGATCGCCGGCGTGATCGGCGCGGCGCGCCGGCGCGACCGGTTCAGCCTCTTCGTCGGGATCGGGACCGCTATCGCGCTGTTGGCCGCGATCATCGGCCAGGGCCGGCACCCGATGTCGTTGGGGCTGGTCGTGTTGGGGCTGGTGCTCCTCGCCGGGCCGGCCGTGGCTGGCGTAGTGCGCGGTGTCACTGGGTGGCGCGGGCAGGTGGATCCCTGGTTCCTGGTCGCATTGGAGCTGATCCTCATTTTCACGGCCGCGCAGTGCGTGCCGGGCGCGTTCAACGCTACCAACAAGGCGGATTGGCTCCAGCTTTACACCGCGTTGGGCGTCATCACGTCCGTTCTGGCGATCCTGCTGTGGATCGTCTACGGCGTCTTCGGCAGTTGGCGCACCGTGGCCGAGGCGCTCCCCGTCGTGCTGCTGGTCGTTGGGCTGATCTGGGGCGTCAATCAGCTTTCCGGGGTGAATTACGATCGGGGCGCCGGCCGCATCTCCGGCGTCCTGCTGGTGACGCCAGATGGCGGCGGGCTGGCCGACCTGCGCGCCGCCTTGCGTGAGCTGGCCGCGCTCAAGGGCGCTGGCGGCAGCGAGGCGCGCGTCGATCTGGCGTTGCCCGAATCCGCGCGCGCCACGGTGGCGCCGATCCTGCGCTGGGAGCTGCGCCATCTGCCCAATCTGCGGGTCGTCAGCGGGCCGCGCGCCTCGACGCCGCGGCCGCCCCTGGTGATCACGGCCGCTGATCCCACAGCCGCGCCCGGCGAGACATACGGCGGCGCCGATTTCCCCGTCCTGCGTCGCTGGCGACCGGAGGAGCTTAAGGGGAGCGAAGCCTGGGTGCGTTGGTTGATCTATCGCGAAGTCCGTCAAGCGCCGGAGCCGCAGAAGATCGTGTTGTGGCTCGACCGGACGCAGCCTGACGCGAGCGGCCGCGGCAATTAGAAACAATTTCCAACGGAGAATCGTTCGTATGCAGAACGTTGAAGCCAAATCTACGAATATCTTGGACCGGTCTTTCGCCGTCTTGACGCGCTGGGATGCCGAGAAAACGCTGTGGGCCATCCTGCTGGTCGTCACCCTCCTTAGCCGGGTGATCGGCCTGGGCGATCGGGCCATGAGCCATGACGAAAGCCTGCACACGGTTTATTCCTGGCAGTTGTACGATGGCCGGGGCTATCAGCATCAGCCGATGATGCATGGCCCGCTCAAATTCATCCTCAACGCGGTGGCCTATTTCCTGTTTGGAGTGGATGATTGGAGCTCGCGCATCCAGGTGGCGCTGTTCGGCGTGGCAATGGTGTGGTTTGCGTGGTTTTTTCGCCGCTGGCTGGGGAAAGCCGGCGCCTTTGCGGCCGGCGTAATGTTCGCCATCTCACCGGCGCTGGTCTACTACAGCCGCTACATCCGCGACGAAGTGATGCTGTGTTCGCTGCTAGTCCTTCTGGCGCTGTGTATGTTCCGCTACATGGCCTCGCGGAGCACGGCCTGGCTCATCGGCGCGGCGGTGACGCTGGGTTTTGCCTTCTTGACGATGGAGGCGTCGTTCATCTTCGGCGGCGTGTTCGGCGGATTTCTGGTGCTGGCGCTTGCCATCCAGCTTTGGGCCATCGAGTGGCCCGCGCCTGTCCTGAGCAAAGCCGAAGGAGTGGCTGGCTCCCTGACCGTGGCCGCCAGCCGGCGCGCCTCATATCGGATCGTGCTGGCGGTGGCCCTGGCCACGCTGGCGGCCGGGCTGTTGTGCTATGTGTTCAAGGTCAAGCCCTTCGACGTGATTCTGCTCGGTGTTGGCGCAGTCACCGCGGCGCTGTTGGTCGTGCTGGTTGCCATCTCCTGGCGCATGAAGCTGCGCGTTTTCGTCGAGCTTGATCTGATCGTCTTGCTGGTCACGCTCGTCATGCCTTTCCTGGCGGCGGTGATCCTGAAAGTGCTGGGCTGGCAGATCAGCCAGTTCAACAACCCCGGCCAGATCACCCTCCAGATGGTGTGGCAAGGCTTCACCGTACTGGTCATCTTGTTCGTTTTGAGCGCCCTGATCGGCTGGTTCTGGCTGCGGACGCGCTGGTTCTACGCGGCTGGCCTCTTCTGGGCGATCGAGATCCTCTTTTTCACCACTTTCTTGACCAACGGCCAAGGGGTGGGGACGGGGCTGATCGGCTCTTTGGGGTATTGGATAGATCAGCAAGCCGTGATGCGCGGCGGGCAGCCGTGGTATTATTTCTGGGGCCTCGTTCCGCTGTATGAGTATTTGCCCCTCATCTTGAGCCTGGGGGGCGCGATTGCCTGGCTGATCTGGTTCATCAAGGGGCGCTATCGGAACGCGGCGGTTCCGGCCGAATGGCCGGCGGTTGTCCCCGACGCGGAAAGTGCGCGCCCAAAGAAGGCGGCGAAGGGCGCCGGCGAGCCTAAGTCGGCGCCGGCGGCGCGTCCCGCGGAGGCGCGGAACCTTGCGCAAGCCGAAGGGCCGCTCCCGGTCTTCGGGGTGCAGGCCGTGTTCGAGGCGTTCCTGGTGGTGTGGTTCCTGGCGACCTGGGCTGTCTTCACTTATGTGGGCGAAAAGATGGCGTGGCACGTTGTCTATTTCGCGACCTCGATGGCGCTGCTGGCTGGATTGTGGCTCGGTCGCCTGATCGAAGGCGTGAATTGGTCGGAGGCGCTGCGCCGCGGCGGGCTGTGGCTGGTCATCATGACCCCGCTGGCGCTGCTGGCCGTGAAGGCGGTCTTTCCGGTCGCCAGCAAGAAACCGTTTGTAGATGTCACGATCAACGGGCTGAGCAACACGGTGCAATGGCTCGTAGCGTTGGCGGTCGCGCTGGCGCTTATCTATCTGATCTACGATCGGGTCGTCGTGTTGGGCGGTCGGCAAAGCCTGCGCGTGGTCAGCCTGACGCTGTTGGGCCTGGTGGCGTTCACCACTGGCGCGACAGCCTATCGCTTTGCCTTCATCAATTACGATTATGCGACTGAGCCGATGGTTTACGCACACGCGACGCCGGATATCAAGCTGGCAATGACGCAGATCGAGGAGATCTCGCGCAAGACCGTGGGCGATCACTCGATCAAGGTCGCCTACGATGATGACTCGACCTGGCCGCTGGAGTGGTATCTGCGCGATTATCCCAAAAAGGCGTATTTCGGCGCCAGCCCCAGCCGTGAAGCGGTTGATGCGCCGGTTGTGGTGGTCGGCGATAAGAATATCTCCAAAGTCCGGCCCTATCTGGGCGAGCGTTACTATGAATTCAACTATCGCCTGATTTGGTGGCCGCGCGAGACCTACAAAGGCCTTTCGATCCAACGCTTGCAGGAGATTCTGCGCGATGGCAAGCAGCGCGGCCAGATTTGGGATATGATCATCCATCGGCGCTATACCACCCTCACATCGCAATGGGACCCGGTGCATCGGTTCAGCATGTTTGTGCGCAAGGACGTCGCGGCCCAGGTGTGGGATTGGGGCGCGCCGGCTGCGTCGGCCGTGGCCGCTGAGGTGAAAGATCCCTACGCAGCGCGCGTCGTCGCGGCGATCCAGCAGATCGGGACGACCGGGGTGGCGGGCAAGGGGCCGGGGCAATTCACCGCGCCGCGCGCGGTCGCGGTGGACGGTCAGAGCCGGATTTATGTGGCTGACTCCGGCAACAATCGCGTCCAGGTGTTCAACCCGGATGGTTCCTTCCTGCGGCAATTCGGCAGCACGTGCAAGCTGGACACGAAGGAGGGCTGCCAGGGAGATGGCCGCGGCCAGTTCAATGAGCCATGGGGCATCGCGGTGGATCAGGAGGGCAATATCTACGTTTCTGACACGTGGAACCATCGCGTGCAGAAGTTCGACAAGGACGGCAAGTTTGTCAACATGTGGGGCGTGTTCGAGTCCACGGGCGGTGAGCTGGGCAAGCCGTTCGCCTTCTACGGCCCGCGCCAGGTGACGATCGGCAAGGATGGCAAGGTCTATGTCATGGACACCGGCAACAAGCGGGTTCAGGCCTTCAACCCCGATGGCACGTTCTTGACGCAGTTCGGCGGGGGCGGCGTGGTGGACGGCCGCTTCGATGAGCCGACCGGCATCGCGCAAGACAGCGCCGGCGCCTGGTACATCGCCGATGCCTGGAACCGCCGGGTGCAGAAATTCGACGCCAACCAGGAATACGCCGCGCAATGGCCGGTCTTCGGCTGGGCGAGCAACTCCGTGGTCAACAAGCCGCAGTTGGCGGTGGATCAGCGGCGCACCATCATCTACGCAACCGATCCGGAGAACTATCGCGTGCTGGCCTTCGGCGCGGACGGCGCGGCCCGCTTCGCGTTCGGCGGATACGGCAACGACGCGCAAACCTTCGCCTTGCCGACCGGCATCGCGGTGGGGCCGGACGGCCGCATCTATGTGGCGGATGGCGATGGGCAGCGCGTCATGATTTTCCCGGCGCAGCAATGAGCAAGGAAGTCGGCACGACGCCGCAGGCTGACTTCTTCGAGAAACAGCCAAGCCAGGTACAAGAGGCTGTGTAACACAATCCTCTGGATTGTGTTACAGGGTCGCTGCCAGCGCAGACATCATACCAAGGTGATCCTTCATGGCGCATCACACCCTCAAAGGCGATTATACCCGATTGGTCGAACGTTTGAACCGTTTCCCCCAAGGCGCGCCGCCTTCGGAGACGCTTTACAAGATCCTGGCGTTGCTTTTCAGCGAGCGCGAGGCCGGGCTGGTGGCCCGATTGCCGATCAAGCCGTTCACCGCCGAACAGGCCAGCCGCGCCTGGGGCCTGGGGTTGGCTGAGACCCAGAAGGCGCTCGACACGTTGGCGGGCCGCGCCATCCTGGTGGACGTGGAACAGGACGGCCGCTCGGTCTATACCTTGCCGCCGCCGATGGCCGGCTTCTTCGAGTTCTCGATGATGCGGCTGCGCGACGACGTGGATCAGCACGTGTTAGGCGAGCTTTTCTACCAGTACTGCAACGTCGAAGAAGACTTCATCAAGGCGCTGTTCACCGATGGCGAGACGCAGCTTGGGCGGGTTTATGTACACGAGCCGGCCCTCTCAGCCGACAACGCGTTGCACGTGCTCGACTACGAACGTGCCAGCGAGGTGATCCGCACCGCCAGCCATCGCGGGATCGGCGTGTGTTATTGCCGGCATAAGATGGCGCACGTGGGACGTGCGTGTGACGCGCCGATGGACATCTGCATGACCTTCAACGGCTCGGCGGAGTCGCTCACCAGGTACGGCTATGCCCGCGCCGTGGACGTGGCCGAGGGGTTGGACTTGCTTCAGCAAGCCTATGAGCACAACCTGGTGCAGTTCGGCGAAAACGTGCGCCAGGGGGTGAATTTCATCTGTAACTGCTGCGGCTGCTGCTGCGAGGCGATGATCGCGGCCCGGCGGTTCGCGTTGCTGCACCCCGTGCACACGACCAATTTCCTGCCCCAGGTGCAGGCCGAGGAATGCACCGGCTGCGGCAAGTGCGTCAGTGCGTGCCCGGTGGCGGCGATGGCGCTGGTGTCGGCCAACGACCCGCATCACCCGAACCGGAAGTACGCCAAGGTGGATGAGGAGCTGTGCCTGGGGTGCGGCGTCTGTACACGGGTCTGCGCCCAACACGGCATCACACTGCGGTCGCGCCCGCAGCGGGTGATCACGCCGCTCAACTCCGCGCATCGGGTCGTGGTCATGGCGATCGAGCGCGGCAACTTGCAGAACCTCATTTTCGACAACCAGGTGCTTTGGAGCCACCGGGCGCTGGCCGCGCTGCTCGGCGTGATCCTCAAGCTGCCGCCGCTGAAGCAGGCGCTGGCGAGCCGCCAGATGAAATCGCGCTATCTGGAGGCGCTCATCAGCCGGATGCAAGTTTGAGCGTGTTGGACGAGCGTGACTTTTCGGCTTTGCGCCGGCGGATCGGCGACGCACACCTCGAACAGCGTTTGATCGCGCAGGCGGATCACGCGCAGTGGCGGCGCGGCCGCGGCCGGGTGCACCTGGAGAACTTCGGCGCGCTGATCCGGGCGGTGCATGTGGGGCTGCGGGTCACCGGGTTGGCCGCCTGGGGCCGGCGCAATGCCCTGGCGCTGACGGTGCGGCAGCGCAGGCTGGCTTTGTCCGATTTGCCGCCCGCCTTCGACGGCCTGCGCATCCTCCATCTCTCCGATTTACACTTCGATGGCTCTCCCGGTTTCGGTCAGCACATCGCCCGCACGCTTGTCGGGCATTCGTTCGACCTGGCCGTCATCACGGGCGACTATCGCTTCCACACACACGGCGGATACGCACACCTGGCGTCCGAGTTGGCCGCGCTGACGCCGGCCCTCGCCTGTCGTTTCGGCGTGTTCGGCATCTTGGGCAACCACGACCTCATCGAGATGGTCCCGATGATCGAGCGAGCGGGCGTGCGGCTGCTGCTGAATGAGGCGATCCGGCTGGAGCAGGACGGCGCAGCGGTCTGGCTGGTGGGCCTCGACGATCCGCATTTTTTCGGCCTGCACGACTTCGAGAAGGCGCTGCGCGGCGTCCCGGCCGACGCGTTTCGCGTGCTGTTGGCGCATTCGCCAGAACTGCTCCCCGAAGCGGCCGCCCATGGCATCCACCTCTACCTGACGGGGCACACCCACGGCGGCCAGATTTGCTTGCCGGGCGGGTTTGCGCCCTACATGAACATCAACTGCCACCCCGACCTCATTTCCGGCGCGTGGCGGTACGGCGCGATGCACGGTTATACCTCGGCCGGCGTCGGCGCGTCGGGGGTCTTTGCGCGCTTCTTCTGCCCGCCGGAGATCGTGATCCATGAACTGGCTGTGGCGCAGTAGTCACCCACCTGAAAATGGCCCCGGGCGTACCAGATGCTTTGCAGATATCTGGCACGTGGGCGTTGCCGTGGCCGGGCGGTGAACGGTTTGTCCTCTTGCGCGGGGGTGGTATAATTGGAGCAGAGTTTTGAACAGGGTTGGTGAAGCGAAGCCATGCCAGAACTTGCGCGCTTCTTTGGGATCATCGTTCGTATGTATGTAGAGGCTGGTGGGCCGCATCACCTGCCGCACTTCCATGTCTACTACGGTGAGATGATTGCCATCTACAGCATTAATCCACTGGAGCTTGTTTCGGGGGCATTGCCGCGCAGACAGCAACGTTTGGTTGAGGCATGGGCTGAGTTGCACCAGAGTGAGCTACTGCAAGATTGGGATCGCCTGCAAGGCGGGCGGTTGCCTCTCCCGATAGCTCCGCTGGATTGAGGTGTGAAGAAGATGGTTCACCCGATCTATCACGTGGTTTCTTTCGAGATCATTGCGCCATACACGCTTCGGGTGCGCTTCGATGACGGCAGCGAACAGCGGGTTGATTTTAGCGCAGTGCTTGCTGGCGAGATCTATGGTCCATTACGGCGTTTACCCCTTTTCAACCAGGTGCAGCTCGATCCCGAAACCCGCACTCTGGTCTGGCCCAATGGTGCGGATTTCGATCCTGTAACACTCCATGACTGGCCCATGGTTGCGCCTGAGCTGGCAAGTCGCGCAGAGCGATGGCATGGGGCCGCCTTGCCATCGCACTCTGTGACTCCCAGAGAAGCGCATGGCAAGGTTTTGCATCTTCACGAGAAAGGCGTTGATTACGAGCTTTCGGAGGAAGTTGATTTTCATCAAGAAACAGATGAGGAGGTCCCTTCTTGAACCTGCAAGAATTCCAGGCTAAACGTATCTTCGGGCAATTCGGCATCCCGGTGCCGCAGGGCGAGGTGGCGACGACGCCGGGCGAGGCGGCCGCCATCGCTGCGCGCATCGGCGGGCCGGTCGTGGTTAAGTCGCAAGTGCTCGTCGGCGGCCGCGGCAAGGCGGGCGGCATCAAGCTGGCGAAGACGCCGGCCGAAGCCGAGACGGTCGCCGGTCGTATCCTCGGCATGTCTATCAAGGGGCTGACGGTCAAGAAAGTCCTGGTAGACCCGGCCGCCGACATCCGCAAGGAGATCTATCTGGGCTTCGTCCTGGATCGGGCGCGGCGCCGCGTGGCGCTGATGGCATCGAGCGAGGGCGGGGTGGACATCGAAGAAGTGGCCGCCCACACGCCGGAGAAGATCCTGACGGTAGCCGTGGATCCGTGTCTGGGCCTCAAAGAATACCAGGCGCGCGATCTGGGCCTGGGGATCGGCCTGCCCAAGGAGCAGTGGGGCGCGTTCGCCAAGATTTGCCAGGGCCTCTACGAATGCTATATGGGCTGCGACGCCAGCCTGGCCGAGATCAACCCGTTGGCCGTGCTGGGGGATGGCACGCTCAAGGCGCTGGACGGCAAGATGGTGATAGACGACAGCGCGCTGTTCCGCCACCCCGATCTGGCCGCGATGCGCGACGAGGATGACGAGACGCCGGAGGAGCGCACTGCCCGCCTGAACGGATTGAGCTACGTCAAGCTCGACGGCGAGATCGGCTGCATGGTGAACGGCGCGGGCCTGGCGATGGCGACGATGGACATCATCAAGTTCTACGGCGGCGCGCCGGCGAATTTCCTGGATGTCGGCGGTGGGGCCAAGGCCGACAAGGTCGCAGCCGCGCTGCGGATCATTCTGAGCGACCCCCATGTCAAGGCCGTCCTGTTCAACATCTTCGGCGGCATCACGCGCGGCGACGAAGTGGCGCGCGGCATCTTGACGGCCCTGAAAGAAGTCCCGACGCAGGTGCCGATGGTGGTGCGTCTGGTGGGCACGAACTACCAGGAGGGCCGCGCCATCCTGGCCGAGGCGCAGATGGCGACCGCCGAGACGCTGGCCGAGGCTGCGCAAATGGCCGTGGCGGCCGCGAGGGGGGCGAAATGAGCATTTTGGTCAATAAAGATACGCGGCTGCTCGTCCAGGGCATCACCGGCCGCGAGGGCGCGTTTCACACGGAACAGATGATCGCCTACGGTACGCCGGTGGTCGCGGGCGTCACCCCCGGCAAGGGTGGCGGCTGGGGCGTCGGCAATACGCCGATTTTCGATTCGGTGCATGAGGCGGTCAGCGCCACGGGCGCCAACGTCAGCATCATCTATGTGCCGGCCAAATTTGCGCCGGACGCGATCCTGGAAGCCGCTGACGCCGGCCTCCCGCTCATCATTTGCATCACCGAAGGGATCCCGGCGTTGGACATGCTGAAGGTGCGCGCCTATCTGGATCGAACTGCCTCCCGCCTGATCGGGCCGAACTGTCCCGGCCTGATCACGCCCGGCGAGGCGAAGGTCGGCATCATGCCGGGCCACATCCACACCCGCGGCCGCGTTGGCCTGGTCAGCCGGTCGGGCACGCTGACCTACGAGGTGGTCTATGCGCTGACGCTGCGCGGCATCGGGCAGTCCACCGCGGTCGGGATCGGCGGCGATCCGATCAACGGTACCAGCTTCGTGGATGTGCTGATGTTGTTCGAGAAGGATCCTGAAACCGAGCAAGTGGTGATGATCGGCGAAATCGGCGGCACAGACGAGGAAAAAGCGGCCGAGTTTATCAGGACGCAGATGACCAAGCCGGTCACTGCCTTCATCGCCGGCCAGACTGCGCCGCCCGGCAAGCGCATGGGCCACGCCGGCGCCATCATCAGCGGCGGCAAGGGCACGGCTGCGGATAAGATCGCCGCACTCCAGGCCGCCAACGTGCGCGTCGCGCGCCATCCGGGCGAGATCGCCGAGCTGGTTGCGGAGCGGATGTGATGGTGACACGGTGACATCGTGACACGGTGACACGGTGACACGGTGACACGGTGACATAGTGACACGGTGACACGGTGACACGGTGATTTCGGGGTTCACCTTATCACCTTGTCACCTTGTCACCTTGTCACCCCTTCACCCTGTCAGGAGCTTGTCGTGCTCAAACCTCCGCCCTCTGAGCCTGGCCCGGAGCTTGATCTCAGCCCCTACGAGGGGTGC
>Ga0172370_10008900_pt1 | contig 11907 bp, 13 predicted proteins | sample LakKiv5m_FD_114538 | JGI IMG/M metagenome (GOLD analysis project Ga0172370, IMG submission 114538) | Freshwater microbial communities from Kabuno Bay, South-Kivu, Congo - kab_022012_11.5m | ecosystem: Environmental > Aquatic > Freshwater > Lake | place: Democratic Republic of the Congo...
GTCGAAGCAGTTCGTTTTCCCGTATAAAACGTCTGCAAAATGACCTGTGGTGATGACAATATAACCTTTGAACCTCTGAACCTTTGAACCCGTGAACAGCTATGATTTGGGATGGTTGATTTACGATGGTTGATTGAAAGCGGATGGCAGAAAACCACATGCCAGAAATAAAAAGTCAGGGGTTAGCGCTCGGCATCGTCACATCCCGACGGTGCCCGACCTGCGGGCATCATGAAGTGGGCTATGAGACAGCCGACGGAGCATTCGTCTCCTTGAGGCCAGGAGACCGGATCGGGGTGTTTCCAAGATCTCCGGCCCATGTTGCCGAAGTGGACGGAAAACAAAACCCTGAAACAGCCGTCAATACCAGGGAGAAGGACCTTGCGCAATGGGCGCCCTGGGTTCCGGAACCTCTCCGTCGCGACCGGGCCCTCTGCCGCATGTATGGGGTTCTCATCGAGAGAGCGCTCATTGAGACAGGGGTATCCCCTCCCCTCTACGAAATGGCCTACCGGCAGAAGCTTCAACGGCTCATCGAAAAGGAGGTCGACATCCCCCTGTCCGTTATACTGGACCGGCGTTTTTCTGCCCCGCATCTGGCGGCCGCAAATCCGAAACAGGCGGCCGACGCCCTGTGGCAAGAGCTGGATGAAATCAGTGCCCCTGTAAGTCGGGTGAAGGAATGGCTTGACGACCCGAGCGATGCATCCCTCTGGAAACTGATTCACCCCAAGACAATGGATGAACTCAAAGGCGATATCTTAACCGATGACCAATTGAGAGAGGAACTCGACAGGATATCCATAGAGGATTTCCTGGGTGCCCTGTAATGGGGAGGCTGACTGGCCCTGGGCATGGCGGATCCCATGACCCCCTATCGGATGGGTCGGTCATCGACCCGCTCATACGGCCGCTTTCTCTGCCAGCGCCTCTTTTCGCAAATCCCTTTTCAGGACCTTTCCTGCCAGGCTCACGGGAAGGGCCTCTCGAAAGATCACCTCCCGAATCTTTTCGTAGCCCCCGACCTGGGAATTGATGTCATCGAGGATCTCCTCGGCACTGGCCGTTTCCCCCTCTTTGAGCACCACATAGGCCCTGGGATACTCGGTCACGGCCGGATCCGGAATGCCAATGACCGCGGCCTCCTTGATCTTGGGATGCTGATAAAGGAGTTCTTCCAGGTTTCTTGGGAAGACGTTATATCCCTTGTATTTGATCATGTCCTTGATCCGGTCGACGATATACAGGTAACCGTCTTCATCCATGCGGCCGATGTCCCCCGAGTGGAGCCACCCGTCTTTGAGGGCCACGGCCGTCTCTTCGGGCCGGTTCCAGTAGCCCTTCATGACCTGGGGGCCCTTCTGAAGGATCTCACCCTCCTCTCCCATGGGCAACTCCCGCGTGTCATCGGTCAAATCCACGATCTTGACCTCGGAATCGAAAATCGGGACGCCCACAGACCCGGCCTTTCGGACCCCTTCGCGGGCCGCAGGATTGAGACATATGGCCATGGTGCATTCGGTCATGCCATAGCCTTCCACCAAAACCCCTCCAATCACCTCTTTCATTCGGTTCAAATATTCCATAGGCAGGGGACCGGCCCCGCTGGCTGCAATCCTGACCTTCTTAAAACTGGCGGCACATTGGGGAAAATCAGGATGATTCAGCAGGGCTGTGTATATGGGCGGCGCCCCGCCCAGTGCATCGATGGGGTACTTCTTGAGCACCCTTAAGTACTCTCGAACATCGAATCGCGGCAGGACATAGAGGGTCGTCCCGACAAAGATGGGGTAGTTCAGATAGGCGATGGTCCCCATGGCATGAAACCAGGGGACCACCGTAATGGCCATATGGTGAAACCCTTGAGGATTGCAGTTGTCCGGCCTCAGATTCTCGACAACCTCCTGTTCAAACACAGGGGCATTCCAGTTGGCCACCTGGCTGACGTTGACGATGGTGTTGTAGTGGGTGATCATGGCCCCCTTGGGAAGTCCGGTCGTGCCTCCGGTGTAGGCCAGAACAGCCACATCGTCCCTTGCATGGATAGTCACTTCGGGAGGGTCGGGCGGGTAGTCGGCAATCAGGTCCTTGAAGGAATAGATCCCCGCCGCAGGGTCCGCCCTCAACGGGGCAATATCCTTCCTTTTAAGCAGGAGGAAGCCATATTTTTTGATGGGTGGGAGGACCTCCTCTATCCCCGAGACAATGACCGTCTTCAGGCCGGTTTCGGCCTTCACCGCCATGAGTTTGTTGATCAGGATATTGAGCCTGAGGGTGATCAGGGTTTCGGCCCCGGCGTCGTTGAGCTGGTGCCTGAGTTCGGCCTCGCTGTTGAGGGGTGAGCACATGGTCACAATGGCCCCCAGTCTCAGGACCCCGTAATAGGCGACAGCGAACTGGGGGCAATTGGGCATGAATAGGGCGACCCTGTCCCCTTTTTCCACCCCCATATGGGCCAGGGCCGCGGCCAGGCGTCGCGATTGGTCACAGAGTTCCCTGAAGCTCATGGCCTTTTCCATAAAGATCAGGGCAGGCCGTTCCGGGAAACGCTCAGCGCTGGCGTCCAGGAAGTCCACGACATTTCCTTCATAGTACTGAAGGGACCTGGGATAGACCTTCGGCCATAATTTGTACCAGGGCTTTTCCATCGCCGCCTCCTATGCTCGGGTTTATCTGCCGTCCGCGGATAGATCTCAGCGTTCAGATTTCAGCGTTCGGAAATGATACGGATGGGCTGAGTGTTGATCTCTGGTGTGACTGGCTCCTGGATTTTCCTGTTACAACAAACCCCTTCATGAATCCCACGTCATACTCTCCTGGCTAACGCAAGAATCAGCCGCGAGTGTAACGAGTCGGCTGGATTTCGGGCAATTACTCGTTGTCGCTGTCTTCCTTGTCCTCCCCGCGGCCATATTTCTCCCCCAACTGCCGCAGAGTTTCTTTAAGCACAGGAAGCCGCTGTTTGTCTTTGGGATCCGTCGAAGCCTTCTTGAGTTCGATTAACGTCTTTAGGTCCAGCACTCGAAGCCTGTGGCCCCTGAAATCAATCTCCACGGTGTGCTCTAAGAGTTCCTCATAGGATCTTCCTCCCTCAATAACAGCCAATATGTCTAGCGGACCGATCCGGGTTGTGAGAAGCACGTGACCCTTCCCCGATAGGTCGCGCTCCTTCGGTTCAGTCAACCTGTCGTCCAAGCGACGATGAACAGCGTCAACCGATTTTAGAAAGGAAAGTAGTCTGGCGATGTTCTCGGGAGACTGGCTGTGAACAACGTCCACATCCATTGTTGTGACAGGGCGCCCTGGATTACGGCCGCAAGGCCTCCGACCAGAATGAAATCGACGCCTGCCTCTAACAGTCCCTCCAGAACTTCACCTAGGCTTGCGCTCGTTGGCTTTCTGCCGCCTGTAGGCATCTCTCAACTCCAGAATTGTACGGAAAGCGTTGTCGTTGGCCCGCAATCGCTCCTCCGGCGACATCCTTAAGAACATGGCGACTAATCCCCTGTCCACACCGGATTGCCTATCAATTATTGTTTCCTCAGACATGCTATGCCCTATCTTGAACTAAGATAGCAGCCCCCAACGGTAACAAGGCGTTGACATCTCTTTTAAAATAGTCCCGGGACGTTCAATAAAATTGTCCCGATCGGCATCATCGTCAAATATGCTTCGCCGCTCTATGCCGCGGCAGATAACATGATACAGTGCACCGGGGGCATCGATGCGGTCTTTCCGTGGCATCGTCAGTTTATATCATACTTCCCATCTCATAGATCTGTATTTTTTCATGACCGTCTCCCTATACCAAGCCATGTCGTAAGTTTGGCCAAGTTATTCATCGCCATGCTGCGTCAGGAAAAATATCTTGACGATCGATGCTGGGATGGATAAACTAAGTCTATTGAACTAACCTTTGGAGGTATCTTATGCAGACCGTCAATATCCACGAGGCAAAAACACATCTATCGCGGCTGGTGGACGAGGCTGCGAAGGGAAATGTATTTATCATTGCCAAGGCCGGGAAGCCGATGGTCAAGGTGTTGCCGCTGTCCGGTGAGGAACCGGATACGACCAAAAAGCTGGGCTTCATGTTGGGTGAGATTGCGGTTCCGGATGATTTTGATTCTCTTGGGACAAAGGAGATCACTGACCTGTTTGAAGGAAAGTCATCGTGAAATTGCTCTTGGATACGCATATTGTCCTGTGGGCTGCAGGTCAACCGGAAAGACTCTCCGAATCAGCCCGAACGCTCCTAACAACACCTGAAAACATGTTGTTTTTCAGCGTGGCCAGCATATGGGAGATTGTTATCAAGCGTGGGCTGGGGCGCGACGACTTCAAGGTGAATCCACGACGCCTGAGAGAGATGCTGATCACGCATGGTTACTCCGAGTTGGCTGTTGGCGCAGAACATGTCCTTGCCATCGAATCACTCCCGCCGATTCACAAAGACCCGTTTGATCGCCTGTTGCTGGCCCAGGCCCGAACAGAAGGGATGCTTCTCCTCACAGTTGACGCATCCGTTTCCCAATATAAGGAATCCGTTCTGACCGTTTAGTATTGTCGCAGGAGATCGTTCGCTGCCGCTTGCCCCTGCACAGGATGTCGCCCGGCTCCACTCCATAGATTTCAGCCATCCTTTCAGCAATTCAATCCAGGTCAAATCCACGTCATAACCGTGGCGCTTTAATTTGGATGTATCTGTTTAGCGTCTTGATAGAGGCTATGATAACCGCCGGCCTGTGGGGGGGGTCTTTCCCAAAGGACGCAAATCCGTGGCTCATTGCATGGATACGGCAGTGAGGTCGTGAACTCAGCACCCGGACAGCTCCAGGGGATGGACTCGATCAAAGTCTCTATCGCTCCTGCCTGTTCCAAGACGAATTGAGGGTACAGGGAGCGTTGGACGGCCAGTGGCATTCTTTGTTGCGGCACCTGATGGGGCGGGAGCAATTGGGATACCATCTCTCTGAGACGCTCCTGGGAAGACGAATTCCGCATGAGCTGCCGTATCGAGTTGAAAAAGGGTTTGTTGCTGCTGTCGGGTAGCGTGCCTCGTGTTTGCTGGGAAATATAGAGAACTGGTCCGTATTCGTCAAGCCATACGGCATGGACCCTGCTATTCCCCTCGACATCGCCGGAGGCTTGGCGATAGCATCGTCCATCAAACATGTCAGCCTGGGCCGTAACAAAGCCGTTGCGCAAACGGCAGGAATGGTGGATGCGCGAAGCACTGTTTTGATTTGACGAGAGAATCCCTTGCGGTTAAGATATCATCCAGGGTCATAAGGACAACATGCGGGGGTCTAGAATGGGGAAGAAAACAAGGGTACGGACGGTTGTTGCAGCAGTGATCCTCAGCATAGGGGCATTGCTCATCACAGACCCCGTGGGGGGTGAACCTACGGCAAAGGCGGTCCTGGAAAAGGCCTTTGATTATTACCGGGGCCAGTCTTCGGAAACCGAGGTAGATATGATCATCCACCGTCCGGCCTGGGAGCGCAGGATGACGCTCAAGGGCTGGAGCAAGGGAAGGGAAGACGCACTGATCCGGGTCGTGGCCCCGGCCAAGGATGCGGGAAACGCCACTCTCAAGAAGGGTCGGGAGATGTGGACCTACAATCCCAAGGTAAACCGCGTGATTAAAATCCCCCCTTCCATGATGTCCCAGGCCTGGATGGGGTCCGACTTTTCCAACGACGACCTGGCCAAGTCAGACACCATTCTGGAAGACTATACCCATGAAATGATGCCTGTGACATCGCAGGACAACCACACCGTGTACACGATCAGGCTGACCCCGAAACCCAGGGCCCCCGTGGTCTGGGGAATGCAGCTCATGAAGATCCGGGATGATCACATTCTCCTGGAGCAGGGCTTTTTTGACGAAGACAGGCAACTGGTGAAAGAGATGACCACCTCCGACATCGTCATGCTGGGAGGAAAGCTCTTTCCACGCGTCTGGCGGATGCGAAAGCCCGAAAGCCCTGACGAATACACCGAGGTGGTTTACAGGGAGGCGGCCTTTGATATCCCCATCACCGACGCCTTCTTTTCCATACCCAACCTCAAAGACCCGAGGGTCCGGTGATGCTTAGAAACAGGGTTCTCAGCATAGCGTAAGTCTTGGGACCTATCCGGGACGAAGAACAGGCTGGTCATGTCCATTACCGCGAAAATTTCGTGGCGCAATATCTGGCGAAACAAGCGACGCTCCCTCCTGACCATTGGCGCCATCCTGTTTGCCTCTGCGCTCCTCATCTTTTCCATTTCCCTCCAGTTCAGTTCCTACGATACCATGATCGACGCCGCGGTCAAAAGGCATACGGGGCACCTCCAGGTCCAGGCGGAGGGCTATCATACGGACAAGAAAATGCGCCTGGTGATCGCGCATCCGCAAAACCTTGTCCAGTCCATCCAGGATCTTTCCTACATAAAGGCCATGTCCTCTCGCGCCAATGCCTTTTGTCTGGTCTCCTCGAAACAGCGCACCTACGGCGTCTGGGTGGCGGGAGTCGATCCGGCCAGGGAAAGGGAGGTCACCACCATTGCCCGCGTCATCCGCAAGGGGAGCTATCTGAGCGATGAAACCGCTTATGAGGTCGTCCTCGGGGACATCCTGGCCAAAAATCTGGCGGTGGAGTTGGGTGATGAACTGGTGCTTCTGGGGCAGGGTCTGGATGGCTCCATCGCTGCAACGGCTGTCACCCTAAGGGGGATCTTCAGCACCGGTCAACCCGAGTTTGATCGGTCGGCTCTCCAAATGCCGTTGAAGGCCTTTCAAGAGACGTTCAGCATGGGGGAATCGGTTCACGAACTGGTCGTCGTCGCAACGGATTTGGAGCGTCTGCCGGACCTTGCCCGGTCAATCCGGGAGCGTCTCGAATCTGCCTCTCCATCCGAGGGTCTGCAGGTCCTGACATGGCAGCAGTTGCTGCCGGGTCTGGAGCAATCCATTCGGGTGGATATGGTCAGCGGATGGATCAACTACGGGATTGTGGTGATTATTGTGGCCTTCGGGATCATGAACACCTTTGTGATGTGCGTCATGGAGAGGACCCGGGAATTCGGCATGCTGATGGCCCTGGGCATGAGGCCTTCCCAGGTGGCCCGGCTGGTCCTCCTGGAGGCCGCGTTTATGAGCCTCCTGGGCATATTCCTGGGCGTCGTGGGCGGATGCATGGTCACCTATTATTTCCAGATCCACGGGTTTCAGATACCGGGCGCCGAGCAGATCATGGCCCAGTGGGGGCTGCCTTCGCGCATGTGGCCGAGACTGAGCCTGATGTCGATCTTCACTGGCCCTGCGGTTATCGTGATGGTCACCCTGCTGACGGCTCTATATCCTGTGTTACGGATTCTTGGACTGGGACCTGCGAGGGCCCTTCGAGCGCTTTGAACAAGCGGTTTTAGTGGGCGGCCCGGCCGCTTAAAGGGATCACGGTCTCTCATATGCAACACAACACATCGTACGGAGCATAGGGATGCTGGCACAACTCGCCTGGCGGAATCTGTGGCGCATGCCGAGGCGCACCATCATCATACTGGTCTCCATCATCATCGGCACCTGGGGCATGGTCTTCATGAAGTCCATGATGACAGGGATCATGCACCAGATGATCGACAACGGGATCCGCACCTTGACCGGACACGTTCAGGTCCACAAAAGGGGCTACTTCAACGATCCGAGCATCGACTATATGATGGCAGACACAAAGGACCTATCGGAGATGCTGCAAGAGCTCCCTGGGGATGTGGTTTGGTCCCGGCGGGTGAAGGTCCCGGGTGTGGTAAGCAATGCGCGCCATTCGTCGGGCATTGTGATCGTGGGAATCGTCCCCGAAGACGAGGCCCGGGTGTCGTTCATCGGATCCGCGGTGACAGAGGGGCGATATCTCACCCAGGGCGATGGATACGGTATTCTCATCGGTGAATCGCTGGCCAGAAAATTCGATACCCAGGTGGGCAAAAAGCTCGTGCTGACCTCGCAGGATGCCAGAGGAAACATTTCATCGGGAGGCTATCGCATCGTGGGGATTTTTCGGGCCGAGCTGGATGCAACCGAGGAAGGCTTCGCTTTTATCCTCCTCCCATCGGCCCAGGAGATGCTCAAGATGGGAGACGCGATCTCTGAACTGTGCCTGCTGGGGCCGCATGCGGATCAGGCGCCCCGGCTCCGTCACCGGCTTGAATCGCGCATCGATACCCAGACCTATGAAGTGATGACCTGGAAGGAATTGATGCCGTTGATCACCGCCACCCTCGATATATGGGACGGCTTCATGTACATCTGGTATGCGATCCTCTTTATCGCCATGTCATTCGGGTTGGTCAACACCATGCTGATCGCCGTCTATGAGCGATTTCGGGAGCTGGGGGTCCTGAGGGCCATCGGCATGAAATCGCGATGGATCATCGCCCAGATCAGCATCGAGGCCGTATGGCTCCTCATCATGGGGATCGCGCTGGGCGATTTGCTCACCTTTGTGTCGGTTGAATGGCTCCACCACGTTGGCGGGATCAATTTGAGCGCTTATGCGGCCAGCGCCGAACAGATGGGATTTCCCAAGATAATCGTCCCCCTGTTCTACGTCCGGGACCTGTCGATCCCCAATGCCTTTGTCCTCTTTTTGGGCATCATGGTCAATCTGTATCCTGCCGTCAAGGCAGGTCGCATCCCGCCTGTGGAGGCGATGACGCATAACTGAAAGAGGGAGAAAATGGCTATTGTCGAATGCGTGGGCGTGAAGAAGACCTACCAGCAGGGCAAGGTGGCGGTAGACGCCTTGCGGGGCATTGACCTGTCCGTGGACAGGGGTGAATTTATCGCCCTTGCCGGACCTTCCGGTTCGGGAAAGACCACGGTTTTAAACCTCATGGGCGGCCTGGATGACATTACCCAAGGGAGGATCGTGGTGGACGGCCAGGATATCACCCGGCTCAAGTCATCCCAGCTTGCGGACATGCGGCTTCACAAGATCGGGTTTGTTTTTCAATCCTACAACCTCGTTCCCGTGCTGTCGGCCGTGGAAAATGTTGAATTTGTCATGATGCTTCAGGGGATACCCCGATCCGAGCGGTTGAAGCGATCGTGCGTCATTCTAAAAGAGGTAGGGTTGGGGGATCTCATGGGGCGTCGGCCGGCGGAGATGTCCGGTGGACAGCAGCAGCGGGTGGCTGTGGCGCGGGCCATTGTTTCGGAGCCCGCCATTGTCCTGGCGGATGAGCCCACGGCCAATCTGGACTCCAAGACCGGCGAAAGGCTCCTGGCCCTGATGAAGGAACTCAACCGGAGTAAGGGGATCACCTTTATTTTTTCCACCCACGATAAGATGGTCATGGAGCGGGCCCAGAGGATCGTTCTCCTAAGGGACGGCATGGTTGTTGACACCGTCATCAATGACCGTTGAGTCGTGCTGCCCGAGGATTTGAGACATGGCATCCGGGGTCAGCCTGCCGCGGTCTGGACGGCGTCGTCACTTTTTATGGAAGCTGGGATGGTTTTTATGGATCGTCTTCCATTGTCTCGATGTCCCTGCCCAGGAAATGATCTCACCGCAACCCCCGGTTTCGCCTGCTTCCGATGAGAGGCCCCTCTTTTCCCCGGAGCAGTTGGAACTGGGCGGACATCTGAAGACCCGGCTGGCCATCAATGATCCGGCTTCAGGGAGCATTTATCATGCCATGGAGAGCGGCGCGGCATGGGACAATCAGAATGAGCTGCGATTGAAAGGGCGCTACAGTTTTAAGGACGTTGCGGAGTTGGAGGTTCACAACGAGAGCTTCCTTGTCTGGAGTGAGACCCAAGGGGTGCTCTCGGAACTGGATGAAGGGCAGGGAGGAGGAAGCGGCGACGTGCTCACGCCGCAATTGCTCATCAATGACCGAAGGCGCCTCATGAACCTCACGTGGACCTGGGAGGAGGGGAAAAAGCTCTACGCGGTCAACCGGTTTGATCGGCTCTCCCTGACCCTGTTCCCCTCCTGGGGCGTTGTCAAGGCAGGTCGTCAGGCCATCAGTTGGGGGAACGGGATGCTTTTCAATCCCTTTGATATCTTTGCCCCGTTTGCGCCCACCACCCTGGACCGCGACTACAAACAGGGAGAAGACGCCCTGTCCGTGCAATGGACCCCCGGCGATCCATATGGAGATCTCCAGCTCATCTATATCCCCCGCAGAAACATCGTAACACGGGATGTGAGCTGGGAAGAGTCCTCAGTGGCTGCCAACTATCATTTCCCGATACCCGACAGTGAATGGGAACTGAGTCTCATGGGCGCCTGCCATTATGAGGATTTCCCGGTAGGCGCGGGCGTTGTCGGCTATATGGGAGGGAGCGCGCTGAGGCTCAACACGACCTGGACCCACCTGAAAAAAGAGGATTCCGGATTCCTGAGCCTGGTGGCCAATGTGGATTACGGGTGGGTCTGGTGGGGATTGAATTTCTACGGATGGGTGGAATATTACTACAACGGTCTGGGCGAGCCGCGGGGCCGGTATGCCGAGGCCCTGAAAAATGAGGCCCTCCGCGAACGGCTGTTAAGGGGAGAACTCTATGTTCGAGGGCGCCATTACGTGGACGCCCAGGTGAGGGTGGAACTCCATCCTCTGGTCAATTTCCAGCTGGTGGCCATCACCAATATCGTCGATCCCAGCGGTGTCATCCAGCCGTATCTCATCTGGGACCTTCACGACAACCTCCGACTCAATGTGTCGGCCTCCATATACTGGGGCGGACACGGAACGGAATACGGCGGGGTGGATATCGGGCGAACCGGCCTCACCGACCGACCGTCCAACAGCCTGATCATGTGGCTGGCCTTCTACTTCTAACGCGGACTAATGACAGCAACCTATCTTGACACCGATTAAAGCTGACAACATAGCCCGTTAGGAGCCTTCTCATTACCGTGGCAAGGGGGGAGATTCCCGTTTGAAATAGAAAATGGGCATGGTTCTCTATGAAAACCCATGCGTAACAGGCTGTTTGCGTCTCGGGCAGGAGGTTAGTCAGGCGCTCGAGCATGTCCTCCCGATCCTTATCGTCTATGACTATCTGCCGACGCTCTATCCCCCCGAATCATGATGTGATGCAACACACCGGGCACGTCCAAGCGGGCTTGTCTCGACATACCAGATCATTGACACAAAAACTCAGATTCTTTTCAACTTACTTTTTAACCATCGTCCCGCTCCCCCTTATCCAGTGTCCCCTCTTCCATGTCTGGTCCAGGGACATGTTATGCTACGGCTTCCTGAGGAACCTCCCACCCCGGAAAAACCAGTACTCCTGGATGGACCTTCAACGCGGTGGCTAAAACCTTGGCGCGCTCGACGCCCAGTTTGACACGGTCATTCTCGATTGCGGAAATGGTTGCCTGGGGAATGCCTGTCATTGTAGACAGTTGATTCTGGCTTAATTCCTGAAGCTCGCGCAGGATCCTTACGGATTCACCCACGGAAACCTCTATACGCTTTTTGGCAGGATGATAATCATTCATTTAAGACCTCCGATAGTCATGGGCGGTTATCGAGACCACCCGAAAGAGCAACGCTTCGGGAACGGTTCGGTATATCACGCGCCACTGGATCCCAAGCCGGGATGAGCGGTATCCTCTCCATTTGCCAAACAAGGCTTCGTCGCGAAAGCCCTTGATCCATTGCAACCCTGATGGGCCGGAAATTGTGGCGATGTCCTTCCATTTCTCATATCGCTTAAGTACCTCAATCGGAAGCGAATCGACTTGTTTGTCAATCCGCCTATGTTCTTCGATCCGCCACATACCTTACAGAATATATACCCTTTTTGATATGTCAAGCCAATTTTTTCAAGAGCATAACGACTATATTCAGCACGCACCCAGATTCTTGCCTTCACCTTTCGCTGCTGCTTGCCCCCGCATA
>Ga0172370_10008904_pt1 | contig 11905 bp, 5 predicted proteins | sample LakKiv5m_FD_114538 | JGI IMG/M metagenome (GOLD analysis project Ga0172370, IMG submission 114538) | Freshwater microbial communities from Kabuno Bay, South-Kivu, Congo - kab_022012_11.5m | ecosystem: Environmental > Aquatic > Freshwater > Lake | place: Democratic Republic of the Congo...
CGCCGCGTGCGCACCGGCAACTTGTTCGACGACGGCTTCACGATCGACGTGCATGATCGCGCCGTGTCGGAAGCGCGCGCGTCCGATCCGGCGCGCGTGAACGTGAAGACCTGCCTGCTGCTCGGTGCCAAGGCGCCCTGGGCCGCGTCAACGCAGAAGGATATCGAGGCGTTGACTGGCAGCGCCAAGAAGTTGGTGCAACTGTTCCCGCTCAAGCAGGCGGGAGGGATGCCGCTGGTCGATGATCCGCGCGCGACGCTCCAGGCGATTGCGAAGTGCCTCGAAGATTGACACGCCTGCCCGTCACGCTCCGTTTGTCTTTCCACACCGGGATCGCATACATTCTTGACCGCTTGCCACCTGTCGATGGCAGCAGCCGCGCAGCGTCGTGCGGTCGGGGGATACATGCGCGCAATGGCTCGCGGCTGTGCTGGTGGATGGGCGCTCGCCGTGGCGCTGGCCGCTCTGGCGGGATGCCAAGGTTCGTCCATCGATTCGGGCAGTCTGGCGTTGGCACCGTCCGGCGCATCGCACGCACCGCCGGGCCTGAAGCCGCCCGCCGTGACGCCGATCTGCCTCGTCGACAGCGACTGTGCCCCCCTGGCCACCTCGCCGTGCACCGTCGCGGTCTGCGAGTCGGCAAGCCACCGTTGTGCCTTGGCGGCGCGGGCCGATTTCTCCGTTTGTGATTCAGGCGATGCCTGCGTAGCGGAAGCGCTGTGCCAGGCCGGCGCGTGCGTCGGCCAGAAGAAGCGAGCGTGCGACGACGGCAATCCCTGCACGCTTGACGGTTGCGCGGCTGCGACCGGATGCAGCCACACCGCACAGGATGGCGCGTGCAGTGACGCAAACCCCTGCACAATTGGAGATTTCTGCGGCGACGGCGTGTGCAAGACCAGCCAGAACGTGTGTGGCTGCGGCCAGGATTCCGACTGCGCGGCCTTTTCTGCCGCCGACAAGTGCTTGGGCGCGATGCAGTGCAGCCAGGGCGCGTGCGTCCTCGAACCCGCGAGCGCGGTCGTGTGCCAGGACGGCAACCCGTGCACGGTCGATGCCTGCAACCCGCAGACCGGTAAATGTGAATTCACGGCGACGCCCGACGGTTCTGCCTGCGATGACGGCGACGTCTGCACGGCGGGAGAGACCTGCAAGGCGGGGAAGTGCGACCATGCCGCAACCCTGCCTTGCTCTGTCGCGACAGGGGCTTGCAGCGCGACGTGCGATGCCAAGCTGGGCTGTATCGGTGATGCCAAGCCCGGCTCCGCGTGTGACGACGGCATCGCTTGCACCAGCGGCGACCACTGCCAGGGCTCGAGCTGCGTCGGCGCCTCCACGTGCGAGTGCCAAAGCGATGCGGACTGCGATCCCAAAGGCGAAGTGGCTGCATGTAAGGGCAAAGTCGTCTGCGCTGCCGGCCACTGCGTCCTCGATGCCAACCAGGCCAAGCCGTGCGCGCAGCAGGGCAGTGGCTGCCTGTTGAATACGTGCACCGCGGCAGGGTGCGCGGTGGTGCAGGCACCTGCTGGCGCACCCTGCAGCGGCCAGAGCCCGTGCGTCATCGCGCAGACTTGTGATTCGAGCGGCAAGTGCGCTGGAGGACAGGCGCTTTCCTGTGACGATGGCAACGCGTGCACGAAAGACTCCTGCGACACGGCGACCGGATGCCAGCACGCCACGGGTTTGGACGGCACGCCGTGCCAGGATGCCAACCCCTGCACCGAGAAGGAGAGTTGCACCGGGGCCGTCTGCGCTGGCGCACCTGCCTGTGACGACGGCGATCCGTGCACCCTCGACCTGTGCGATGCCGGCGCCAAGGGCGTCTGCCTGCATCAACCGCTGCCCGACGGCTCGGCGTGCCAGGATGGCAACCCATGCACCGTGGGCGGCGCGTGCCTCGGCGGCGCCTGCGCGCCCGCGCTGGTAGTCGACTGCAACGACGGAAACCCGTGCACGGACGACAGTTGCCTGGGCAAGGGCAAATGCAGCCACGTCGCTGCCAAGCAAAGCGAGCCGATCCCTTGCGACGACGGCGACGCGTGCAGCGGCGACGATGTTTGCGCCGGTAGCAGCTGCAAGGGGAGCAAGAGCCTGTGCCAGTGCCAGACCACGTCCGACTGTCAGCAGTTCGAGGACGGCAACCTGTGCAATGGCACGCTGCTGTGCGCGGATCACGCGTGTGCGGTCGATCTCGGGACGGTCGTCAGTTGCACTGCCAGTGATTCGCCCTGCTTGACCACGCAGTGCCAGCCGGCGACAGGCGTGTGCGTCATCGAGGTCACGGGTGACGGTGGCGCAGGCGTTCCCTGCAGCGACGGCAATGCGTGCACCCTCGCCGACACATGCGGGACCGGCGGCGTGTGCCTGCCAGGCATGGTCACTGGCTGCGACGATGGCCAGGTTTGCACGATAGATGTTTGTGATCCATCACTTGGCTGCACATTCCTGCCCGCCGGGGTGGCAGCCGCCGTGGCCTGCGACGACGGGAATGCGTGCACCTTCGGCGATGTCTGTGACGGTGGTGCCTGCCAACCTGGCGTCAACGCTTGCCAATGTCAGATCGATGCCGACTGCGCGGCCTACGACGACGGCAACCTCTGCAACGGCGGGCTGATCTGCAGCAAGGGCTCTTGCGTGGGCGATGGCAAGGTCGTGACGTGCTCCGGCGTCAACGGAGCGTGCACGCATACCACTTGCCAGGCGTTGACCGGCCAGTGCGGCACCGTCGCGCTGCCCGACGGCGCCAGTTGCGATATTGCCGCGAGTTGTGCAAGCGGCGGCCTGTGCCAGGCGGGAGTCTGCGTGGGGGCTACCGTCGCCGGCTGCGATGACGGCAACCCGTGCACAGTCGATAGTTGCTCTGCCCAGGGCTGCGTCCACCTGCCCACCGCGGGCACGCCCTGCGATGACGGCAACGCTTGCAGCGAGGGCGAAGTCTGCGGTACCGGCGGCACGTGCGGCGGTGGCACCAACATCTGTGCCTGCAACCTCGACAGCGATTGTCCCGACGACGGCGACAAGTGCAACGGCGTCTTCTTCTGCGGCGGCGGCACGTGCCAGCCCAAGGTGGGCTCCGTCATCGTCTGCAACCCCAGCCAGGACAACGCTTGCCAGACCAATACGTGTGATCCCAAAGCAGGTGTCTGCAGTTATGTCCTGGTGCCGGCTGGCACGGCGTGCACGGACGGCGACGCGTGCACCAATGGCGATACATGTCAGGTGGGTACGTGCAAGGCCGGCACGACCCTGAATTGCGCGGACAGCAGCGTCTGCACGGACGACGGCTGCAACCCGGTCAGCGGTTGCTACCACCTCAACAACAGCAAGGTGTGCGACGACGGCAACGTGTGCACCGTTGGCGACAAGTGCTTGAACGGACAATGCACTTCCGGCACCGGCAACTGCGAGTGCACGGTCACTGCCGATTGCGCGGCCAAGCAAGGCAACCTGTGCAATGGCCTGTTGATCTGCAAGACCGGGCAATGCGTCCTGGATCCGGCGACCATCGTGACGTGCAACAGCAGTGGCGATGGACCGTGTTCCGCCAATCTGTGCGAGCCAAAGTCGGGCAAGTGCGCCATGACGCCGTTTCCCGATGGCACGGCATGCAGTGACGGTTCGGTCTGCACATCCAAGGACCAGTGTGTCGGCGGCGCCTGCACAGGAACGCTCGTGAGCTGCGACGACAAGAATCCCTGCACGGACGATGCCTGTGACGCGAAGAAAGGTTGCGCGATCACGCCGAATTTCAAGGCTTGCGATGACGGCAACGCCTGCACCCAAGGCGATGTCTGCACTGCGGCCGGAACCTGCCTGCCGGGCACGAACGTGTGCGGCGTCTGCAAGGTCAACGGGGACTGCCCCGACGACGGCAACAAGTGCAATGGCGTGCCCACATGCACGGGCGGTCAATGCGTGCCAGGCAGCGTCGTGGCGTGCGCGTCGACCGACCCATGCAAGACGGCCGCGTGCGTGCCGGCGACAGGTGCGTGCCAACTGACACCCAAAGCCGACGGCACGCCGTGCGACGACGGATCAGTTTGTTCGGCGACCTCTGCGTGCTTCGGTGCGACCTGCGTCGGTGCTGCGCTGCTCAACTGCGACGACAAGAATGCTTGCACGACAGATAGTTGCGACGCGAAGGCGGGTTGTCAGCACAAAGGCGTTGCAGGTCCCTGCGACGATGGCAACCCGTGCACCATCGGCGAGTTGTGCAGCGCCGCGGGCACTTGCAGCGGCGGCATCAACCAGTGCGCTTGCATCGCGGACGCTGACTGTGTCGCAGAGGATGATGGCAATCTCTGTAATGGCGTTCTCGTCTGCAGCGGCAACCAATGCGTGACCAAGCCGGGATCGGTCGTGACCTGCGATACGGCCAAGGATAACGCTTGCAGCAAGAATACTTGTGCGCCAAAGACCGGCGTTTGCGCCGCGGTCAGCAGCCCCAATGGCACGTCTTGCGACGACAAGAGTTCGTGCACCATCGGCGATGCGTGCAACGGTGGCGTGTGTGCGGGCAAAGCGCTCGGCTGCGACGACAGCAACGTGTGCACGCTGGATTCTTGCAGTCCCAGCGCGGGTTGCGTGCATTCCGCAGCGGACGGCACGGCTTGCTCGGACGGCAACGCTTGCACGGCCTCTGACCTCTGCAAGGGCGGCACGTGCCAACCTGGCGCCAACAAGTGTCCATGTCAGGTAACGGCCGATTGCGCAGGGTTGGAGGACGGCGATGCCTGCAATGGAACGCTGATCTGCCAGGGAAATCAGTGTGTCGTTGACGCGAAGACCGTCGTCACGTGCGGCGCCACAGGCCTGGGCTGCGTGACTGCGGCATGCGACGCAAAGACCGGAAAGTGCTTGCAGAAGCCCAACCCCGACGGCCAGCCCTGCGGCGGCGCGGAACTGTGCGGCGGCAGCGGCCAATGCGCCAGCGGCATATGCGTCGGCGCCAACGGCTGCGCGGACGATGGCAACGTGTGCACGGCGGCAAGCTGCGACGGCAAGGGGACTTGCAGCCAGCAGCCGGCACCGGGCTCGTGCAATGATGGCAATGCGTGCACCTCCGGCGACGCCTGCCAGGCGGGCGCCTGCCAAGGAGGCAAGAACCTGTGCGTCTGCAAAATCGATAAGGATTGCATACCTTTCGACGACGGCAACCTGTGCAATGGCGTGCTGCAGTGCCAAGGTGGCGGCTGCGTGGCCAAACCGAACAGCGCCGTGACCTGCCCCGCCGTCGGCGACGCCTGCCAGACCAGCGCGTGCAACCCAGCCCTCGGACAGTGCATCATCGACAGCGCGCCGAATGGCACGGCCTGCGACGACGCCAACGCCTGCACGACGGCCGGCCAGTGTTTCGGCGGAGCCTGCCTGGTCGGGCCAGTCAATTGCGACGACAAGAACCCGTGCACCACGGATTCTTGCAGCGCGACAAAGGGTTGTACTCACGCGGCCATCGGCGGATTCCCTCCGACGACCTGCGACGATTTGGATCCATGTACGCCGATCAGCATCTGTCAGGCCGGAAAATGCCAAGGAATTTTGAATACATGCGGCTGCCAGAACGACGCGGGCTGCAAGGACGACGGCAACCTCTGCAACGGCTACCCGACGTGCCAGGGCGGCACGTGCAAGTTGAAGGCAGGCAGCCCCATCACGTGCGATGCCAGCAAGGACACGACCTGCTCGAAGGCGACTTGCCTCGCAGCAACAGGTAGTTGCGTGCAGCAGCCGGTTGCCGCGGGCGCCGTGTGCAGCGACAACAGCGCCTGCACCGTCGGCGACGTGTGCTCGCTGGGCAAATGCATCGGCGTTCCGCTCGATTGTGACGATGCCGTGGCTTGCACATTGGATCAGTGCACGCCGGTCTCGGGTTGCGCCTCGGTGCCCAACGGGGCCGACTGCGATGACAAGAATGCTTGCACGACAGACACATGCGATGCAATCGGTGGGTGCTTGCACCAGTCGCTCGTCTCCGGGGTGTGTGACGATGGCGACGGCTGCACCAGCGCCGATGGCTGCGTGGGCGGTGTCTGCAAGGGCGTGGCCATCACTTGCCAGGACAACAATCCGTGCACGAGCGATTCCTGCGCAGGTGGTTCCTGCGTGCATACGCCGACTTCGGAGGGTGCTCCCTGCGGCATCGCAAAGTCGTGCAGCCAGGGGCAGTGCGTCGCCAATGGCGGCGGTGGGTGCGCCACCGCCTCCGACTGCCCACTGCCGGCCGTGGTCCTGACGCCGCAAGCAAGTCCGCAATGCTGGGACATGAAATGCGAAGCGGGGATGTGCAGTTTCTACAACTTCAACGCCGGTCAGCCATGCAACGATGGCCAGGCCTGCACGACCAGCGACAAGTGCCAGGCCGACTACGCATGCACCGGCACCAACACCAACTGCGATGACGCCAACAGCTGCACGGCAGATTCATGCGATGTAACAGGTAGTTGTGTTCACGCAGTGAGCAGCGGCGCGGCTTGCAGCGACGGGGACGCCTGCACGCTGGGCGATGTCTGCGCGGCTGGCAAGTGCATCGCTGGCGCGAAGGTCAACTGCAGCGACGGGCTGTCTTGCAATACCGATAGTTGCGACGCAGTCAGCGGCCTGTGCGTGCACAAAGTCGCACCCGGGTTCAAGGCGGCGTTCGACGACGGCAGCTTCGGCGGTTTGACCTTCCAATCGGTCAATCCGCAGATCAGTTGGCAACTCGACAAATCGAAATCCAGTTCGGCACCGGTGTCGCTGTATGTGGGCTACATGACGGCGATCGGCACCCACACCTACAACGTCGGTCCAGGCGCGGCGACCGCGACGCTGCCGTCCGTGACCATTCCCACCGGGGTGTCGGCCGCCAAGCTGAGCTTCGACTTGTTCTACGATCGCGACCCCAGCGAAAGCCCGCTCTGCACCGGCTTTGTCGACATGGTCAGCGTGTTGTCTGGAAGTCAGCAGTTGCTGGCGATCTGCAAGCCCACGGGCGGGTTTACCACGATCAGCGTCGATTTGACGGCCCAGGCCGGCAAGACGTTGGCCCTCGTGCTGTCGTTCATCGAAAACACCACGAATAATGCGGGCCAGGGCGCGTGGTTCGACAATGTCGCCGTCAGTTGGTCATGCCCTTGAGCCGCCCGGGTCGCTTGCGTTGCGGTCGTGCGTTCAGCTAGGGTGTCTGCTCGGCGCGGCAGGCTTCGCGGCTGTGCCGCCCGCCATCCTGGAGTCTGCGCCAGCTCCAGAGCATAGAAGCTGCAGGAGTTTCGCCATGTTCAAGCGTTTCGCATTCGTCACCTCAGCCCTTTGCCTCACCCTTGCCCCGCTCGCAGGTTTCGCTGTCGAGGATGCTGCTTCCACCGATCCTGCGCCCGTCGACGTCCAAGCACCGCCACCCGATGCGGGCCCGAGCGACGCGGCCGTGCCGCCCTCCGACGTGGCCCCGCCCGCCGACACCACGGGTACGACCAGCTTCAGTCCCAATCCTTGCTGGGACTTGAAATGTCCAAAAGAAACAGACGCATGTAAGGCGGATGCCGCCTGCGTCGCCGCGGCCGCCAAGGACGACTTCCAGGGCAACAAACTCTACGGCGAGTTGGCCAACTGCGGTTGGAAGAACTGCAATGATCCCACCAAAGGCTCGTGCGTCGGCAAATGCGGCAAGTACAGCAAGAGCTGGCCGTGCAACTGCGACACGGAGTGCCAGAAGATCGGCGATTGCTGTGCGGACTTGGCGACGGCCTGCCCGCCGGAGCCGGTCCCCGCTGGCAGCTGCGCCCAGAGCGATTGCGCCAAAGACAGCCAGGGCGTCGACAAGAACGGCGCTCCGGTCAAGTGCTATTGCGACAGCACCTGCGCTCAATCCAAGGACTGCTGCGCCGACTACGAAACCACCTGCGGCAAGGGCGGCACGGGACCTTGCGTACCCAAGTGCGCTGGCAAGAAGTGCGGCCCGGACGGCTGCGGCAAGACCTGCGGTGTGTGCGGCGCGGGCGCCGTGTGCGACAACGCCGGGCTCTGCTTGGGTGGCCCGGCGCCGGCTGCTGACGCAGGCGGCGGGGTGCCTGGCGCCGATGTCGCGGGTGGTGCCGATGCCGGCGGCGGCCAACTCGTCTTCGCCAATGCGCCCGCCAAGACCGGCTGCACGGCAGGCACTTCGGCCGCGCCGCGTGCGGGCCTGTTCGTCGTGTTCGGCGCGCTGTGCGCCGCTGTCCTTGTCCGTCGGCGCCGCGCGTAAGGAGCTGTCGCAGAATAGCTGCGACGAACTCCGTTTGCTTCTTGTCTGGTCGCCAAGCTCACCGATGCGGATTCCCGGCGACGGCCGTCGATCAAGTCGATCGACTTGTTTTTCGACGGCGCCTAAGCGCCTTATTCATCAAACGAGTAGTGCGGCGCCAGCTTGCCCAGCTCCCGGTACTCGGCTGCCGCGGCATCGTAGAGCATTCGCATCGTCAGTGGCTTGCCGGCGGTGGCGGCATACATCGCAGCGCGTAGCACGGCGTTGCGGACATGGCCGCCCGACAACTCGAAACCCTGAGCCATCCACGCGAAATCAATACCTTCTTCGTCTTGTGGCAGTTCCGGTGGCAACATGACTTCCCACAGGCGCTCGCGTTCTTCCGGGCCAGGGAAGGGGAAGGGCACGCGGAAGCGAACGCGGCGCACGAATGCCTCGTCGATGCTGGTAGCGAAGTTTGTTGTCAAAATGACAACACCGTCGAATTCCTCCAGTCTTTGAAGCAGGTAGTTCACTTCCAGATTGGCATAGCGGTCATTGGAGGACTTGACTTCCGTGCGCTGCGAAAACAGCGAATCGGCCTCGTCGAAGAGCAGGGCGGCGCCGACCTGCGCGGCTTCCGAGAAAAGCGCCCCGAGCCGTTCCTCCGTCTCGCCGATGTACTTCGACACGACGCGCGAGAGATCGACGCGGTAGAGTTCGACACCGAGGTCCTTGGCAATCAGGCCTGCCACCATTGTTTTCCCAGTACCGGAGGGCCCGCTGAACATCGCGGACAATGCGCGCCCATTCGGCATCGCCCGGCCAAACCCCCACTCGCTGAAGAGCTTGTCGCGCACCTTGGCGAAGCGGGAGAGGTTGCGCACGGCGTCGAGGGTCACTGCGTCCAGGACGAGATCGTCCCAAGTCGCGGTCGTGTGCACGCGCGAGCCGTAGGCGCGCAGTTCGGTCGTCATGGCGCTCGTGCATGCCAGGCGCAGTTCCGCGGCGGTCGGCGCCACTTCGCTGAGCGGTGCGCCGCGAGCAAGACTTTGCGCTGCGCGCAGTTGGGCGCGTTGTTGGGCATGGGCGACGGCGGCGACCGCGCGCTCGGGTCCCAGGCTGTAGGGGCCGCCCTCTGCGGCCAGGCTCGTCGCGGTTTCGTCGACCACACCTGCCGCCTGCAGCGTCGCGCGCAGCAGATCCTCGCGCTGTGGGATGGTCAGACCTGGCACCTCGATGTGCAAAATGCCTGCCTCGATCGCGAGTTGTGCGGCAAGCTCCGGCGCGACTGGACCTTCGTGGGCCAGAATCAGCGGTCGATCGACGCGCACGAGCGCGTGCAGCCAGCGGTGCAGGCTGTCGGGAGCGGCGCGAAAATGCGCCTCCAGTTTCTCGACGTGGTGCACCAGCCAGATGGCGTTGCCGAGGCGCGCCTCCGCATGAAAAACAGGCATCATATCTGAAGGTTGTTGCCGAGTGATGTCGCACAGCGCGGCTGACTGCACAGCACGCCAAGGCAGGTTCCGGCGCTGTGCCACCAGGCCGACAAGGGCAGGGGCGCCAAATCCCGGCGCGCCCGAGAGCAGCAGCGGCCGCCGCGACGCCAGCGCCCGGTCAATCAGGTCCAGCCACGGCGCCCGCGCAGTGGCGAGGCTGCGCACGGCCAGGTCGGGCAGCGAATCCGCGCCTTCATGGTCGCGCAAGGGGGAGTCGAGCGCCGCCGCACCGTCCAAGAACGCGAGCAGCGCTTCACTGGGGCGGCCCGCCAACGACACTGCGCCCAGCAACCGCAGCGAGCCGCGCGGCCCGCCCAGGCGTCGCGCGACGCCCACACCCAGGCCAGCGAGAGCCAGGGCGTCGTCCAACAGTTCCAGGTGGGTCGATTCGCCGCGACCGAGGCGCCCGGCGAGCACCCGCACCGCGTGCGACGTGACCGGATCGAGTTCGCCGACCGTGAGCAGTTCGAGCGTCAGGCGTTCGAGCGCATCACACTGCAGCAACTCGCCCGCGAGATCGAGTCGCGAAGGCAGCCGAGTCTCGTCCGGCGCGCGGTGCAGCACTGGGGTCGATCCCGCAGACAGCAACTCGTTCAGGTGATGGAAACTTGCCTCGCGCTGTGCCTGCGCATCCGCGTGCACCGCTGTCGCGTGCAGACCGCGCACCATCGCCAGAAGCGCTGCATTTGCCGCGTCAGGCAGAGCGTCTTGAGAAGGCTGACCCACTGCGCCGACAAAGGTCTCGGGCAGCAGTTGCCAGGCCAAATTGCGCCAGATCGCCCGTGTTCGCGCAATCGACAGCGCAGCAAGCGGCGGCAGATCGGTCAGCGCGTCGTCCGGCATGGCGGTCACTTGGTCGGTCATCTTGGCCTCCAGGGCTTGCCGCCCACGCAAAAAAGCGTAGCCTGCGAGCCAGATGGAGGCAACGATGTCCGCGGTTCCCGGCAAAAGCTTGTTCGAACAGATGGGGGGCGCCGCCGCACTGCGTGCCGTCACCGACGATTTCGTGGCGCGGTGCCGAACGGACGCCATGATTGGCTTCTTCTTTCGCGAGGCGGATCAAGACACGCTCAAGCTGATGGAGTACCAGTTTTCCGCCAAAGCCTTGGGCGCCGATGTCGCCTATCAGGGCCGCCCGGTGGCGTCCGTGCACGCGCGCCTGAAGATCAACGGCGGTCAGTTTGCGCGGCGCATGCAGATTCTGAAGGAGACATGCGACGATCACGGTGTTCCGACGCACGTGCGCGATGCGTGGCTGGCGCACCAGGAGAGTCTGCGCCAACTCGTGACGCCGCATCCGGCGGACGGGTGCATCCCGCTGCGTGCGCGCGGCCCTCTGGTTGAGCACGTTCCCGCGCCAGATGACGGCAAGGCCCCTTGACACGGCGGCCGCGCGCGGTGATTCTGCGCCGCGTTGCCGGCACCCGGGGTCGCGCATGTTGCGAGGATGGCGAAATTGGTAGACGCACCAGCTTGAGGTGCTGGCGCCCGTTAAGGGCATGCGGGTTCAAGTCCCGCTTCTCGCACTGAATTCCCTCAGAATCGACCGATTGCCAGCGATGCGACGCCGCGGCTGCCGAGGCACTCGGTCTCGAAACTTGCCCATGCGATCCTTCCTGAGTCTGCCGTTGCTGGTGGCGATGTTGCTGGGTTGCCAGCCTGATCCGGCTCGTTTTCCTGCCCGACTGGAGGCTGCGCTTGCCTCGGGCGATACGGCCCAGGTGGGGCGGCTCCTGTCGCGCGCTTCCCGGCCGTTGTATGCGGCAATGGCGGCCACTTCTCTGGCGCCGCTGCGCGCGTTCGATGCTGCGGCACCCAAGCGTTCCGCGCGCGTACTTGGCGTGCAAACCGGGGAAGGTGCCCTGACCGTCACCGTCGAATCTGGCGGCGTCCAGCGCGATTGGGTGCTGGTGCGCGAAGACGGCGACCTGAAGCTGGACCTGCTCGCGACCTCGGCACATCGCTCGTGGTCCACACCGTAGCAGTTCTCGGGACTAGGAGTCCGTCACACTATCGTCCGCCATCGCTCCGTCGCTGCCTTTTGTTTGGGGCATTGCGGCGGCCAAAACGCAAACACCCGAGTAGGGTTGCCCCGCCTCGGGTGCTCGCGATGCATGGCTACAGTCGTAGGTTGCGACCAGACAAAATGGGCAACCGAGCGATGCTGCAAGTCATTCTTGCGAGATGCTTACCAGTCGCGTCCGCCGCCGCC
>Ga0172370_10008908_pt1 | contig 11896 bp, 12 predicted proteins | sample LakKiv5m_FD_114538 | JGI IMG/M metagenome (GOLD analysis project Ga0172370, IMG submission 114538) | Freshwater microbial communities from Kabuno Bay, South-Kivu, Congo - kab_022012_11.5m | ecosystem: Environmental > Aquatic > Freshwater > Lake | place: Democratic Republic of the Congo...
ACCGGCAATCTGAATCACGGGATCAAGGCCAGCGCGACGCACTGCCTCGAAAAGATTCGCCTCGCCAACAATATTAGTTTCTAAAGTTTCCGCCGGGGAAAGCCAAGACAAAGGCACAAAACTTTGCGCTGCCAAATGAAAAATTTTGACTGGCTTGACTTCTTTTAAAATTTTAAACAATTCCTCTAAATTGCGAATGTCGCAATTGTGATAAGAGACAGCGGGATTCAAATGCAAAATCTGGGTATGGCGCGGATGCCAATGTTTAATCCCATGCACCGCGTAACTTTTTTTATTCTTAACAATCCAATCCGCTAAATGCGAGCCGACAAAGCCTTCACTGCCGGTGATTAACACGTTTTTTTTCTTCATTGAATTTGAAACCATAATTTTTTAAAATTTTTTGAATAATTTGAGAAGTGGAATATTTTTTGAGCACGGGGACAACGACAATCTTGCCGCCATAGCCTTGAATCGCCCTTGCATAATCAACTGAAATTTGCGGCACAACCACGATGTCTGGTTTGAATTTTCGCACAATTTCCAGACCATCCTCGTCTCTGAAAGAGGAAACAAAATCCACAATATCTAAGACGCTAAGCATTTCCATGCGAGATTTAAGATTGTTAATCGGCCGATTTTCACCTTTTAATATTTGCACAGATTGATCAACGTTAACCCAAACAACGAGAATGTCGCCAAGAGACTTTGCTTTTTTTAAATATAGAATATGCCCTGGATGCAGAAGATCAAAACAGCCGCGCGCAAAAATAATTTTTTTGCCTTGCTTCTTTAAATTCTTAATGATTTTCATCAATGCAGCCTGCGATCTTATTTTTCTCTGCGCCATACTTTTCTTCCTTTTAAATATAATTCCGCGCCATACACAACTATAGAAAAAAGCAACAGAAACGGAATAAATTTAATGCTCGTTTCCGGCCAAAACAGTCCCCATTCTCCGCTCCAAAAGGAAAAAGGGTAAAGCCAATAATAGCCGCCGGAAAGATGTTTTTGAAAAGCGTCAAAAAATAAATGCAGAGCAATGCCAAAAGATAAAGCGAAAAATACGGACTTTTGATCAGCAAAGAATAAACACAAAAGGGCCGCGGCTAAAGTTAAAGGAATCGGGGAATGCAAAACGCCGATAAACCAATTGCAGCGGTAACAATTACTTAAGAAAAAAAGCGGAGCGCGAGTCAAAACATCCGGCAGGATCGTGCCGATAAAGAAAAACAATAAATATTTTTTCAACCTGCCTTGGGCAAAAATTCTGCCCAACAGGCAATGCGAAATAAGATCAGGCACGAATTTCTGTCATTCCCGGCGATTGGCGGGAATCCAGATTAGCAAGAGATGCAAAATTTTACATCTCCGCTTGAGATACCCGCTCAAACTAAGGATAATGAAAAATTTTAAAATTGTGAAACTATTTTTTTGAAATAAAATTTTTTCCAATCAAATTTATACTCCCTAAAAAACCAAATTAAAATAAGAACCAATGGGATCAGCGAGAGAAAATATTTAGAACCGCGCTCTTTGTGCAAATAAATTTTTCCAACATCAACATATCCTTGGCTGTTCACTTTCCCTTTGTAGCTTAAAAACGCGCCGCGTTCCGCGACAAAATCAGAGGGAACTTTCAAATTTACTAAATGGCCGAACGGAGCAACAGCCAGATACTCGCCTTCCCCGCCAACCACGCGATTATAGCCGCCGGAAATTTCCCTCCCCGCATATTTTTGCGGATCGTTCACTGCTTGCCAAGAAGTAATTTCATTTTTAGGCCCGCGCCAAGCGGCATAAACGCCGCAAGCAACGATACCCAAAAAAAGAAAAATAATCGTCAAAATGCGCAACATAAAATTCATTATTCAACGCATTATGCTAGTTAAATAGTCTGATTTTTTGGAGATTGATCAACTAGAATAATCCGTATGATTCATTCATAATTCCTGATTCCCGATCCAAATTCTTTCTTTTTTATCCTGTACAAAACTTCTTCCAACATTTTTCTTGACCAGCCAATGGCCGAAGCAACAAGCCCCAGAACAATGGTTTGAAAACCAATGAGCATAAAAACCGCGGCAATAATCAAAGATTGGATGTGGCCGGCGCCGCCTCCATTCCACCAAAAATAAAAAAAGCGAATGATAAAAAATGAACCGATTAAAAATAAAGTCAAGCCAAAACTTAACATCACGCGCAAAGGTTTGTAAACCGTAAAAGTGCGCAAGATGGTTAAACCGGTTTTGACAATGTGGCTGCGCAAATTGGCAATCAAGCGCGAACGCCCTTCGCGCTTGCGAAATTCAATCGGGATTTGGGCCATGCGTAAGCCTTGATCCGCGGCTTGAATTAAAGTTTCATGAGTATAGGTGTGCCGCGTCATCACGGAAAGCCGCAAAGCCGCCTCGCGCGAGAAAGCGCGAAAGCCTGTGGAAGCGTCAATGATATTCATTCCCAAAAGTTTGCGAATAAACCAGCTCCCTAACATATTACCATATTTATTGCCAAAAGGCATATGGGATAATTTAGCGACTTGGCGGTCGCCTAAAACAATGTCCGCGTCTGCGCCAAGAATCGGCGCGATTAAACGGGGAATTTCTCGGCCATTGTATTGATTGTCCGCGTCAATATTGACGATAATATCCGCGCCAAGTTTCAAGGCCTCTTCCAAAGCGGTTTTAAAATTAAAAGCAAGGCCCAAGTTTGGATGGGAAATCACAAAATCCGCGCCCCCTGCTTGGGCTCTTTTCGCCGTGCCATCGGTTGATCCATCGTCAGAAACCAAAACCAAAACTTCGGAGACATTGGCAATCTGCCGCGGAATTTCGCGGATTACGGCCGCGATTGTTTTTTCTTCGTTGTAAGCGGGGATGATGATGATGAGTCTAAACATAAATACAAATTTTAAAATAAAATAAAATTATATCCGTTTTCTCTGTAAAATTCTTTTGATCACCATAATCTCTTCTTTCTCCCAAAATCTTATTCCATGAAGCGCGAAGAAAAACAAAATCAATAATCCAATCTTTTCCAAAATATTTGAAAAGAAAAACGCGAAGATAAAAATAACTAATCCCACAATGCTAATTTTCACCAAACGCGACCATTCATAGCGCACGGGATAAAAATGATTGGCAATAAAATAAGCTAAAATCAGCAAAAAGGCGAAGGAAAAAAAAGTGGAAAGCGCGGCGCCGTACATGCCGTAAAATGGAATTAAAAAATAATTTAAAAATAAATTCAAAATCGCCGGGAAAATAATGACCAAAGGATAATATTTTGTTTTGCCGGCTAAATGGATTCCCGGGGCAATCACGAAATGCAAGCCGTAAAAAACATAAGCAAGAGAAACTAAAGGCACAATAGCGGCAGCAGCGGCATAATTAGACGGCGCAAGCAATCGCACAATTTCCGAAGCGAATAAAGAGAGAAAAAGCGCGGCCGCGATTCCGGCTAAAAAAAAGTAGGTTAGGCTGCGAGCGTAAATCTGGCGATGATTTCTCTTTTTCGCGATTCGGAAGGAAAAGCTGGGCCAAGCGAGCTGAAAAGGAATAACCAAAGCAAATTCCAAAATAAAGCCGATGCGGTAGCCTAAGGAATAAATCCCGACTGCGGCCAAATTGCTGAAATGATTTAAAAAATAACGATCCGAAAGATCCATTACCCACATCGCGATTGAGGCCGGTAAAATCGCCGCGCCAAAAGATAAAAGCTTTGTCAATGCCAGCCAAGAAATTTCAATTTTAACATAATTTCTAAGATATGGCAAGAAAAAAAGCAGGGTTAAAACTTGACTCGCTAAATTACCGATCAGGCTTCCGGCAATGCCCCATTGCAAAATTACGACCAAATAAATCGTAATTCCCAAAGTTAAAACAAAACGCAATAAAAAAATCACAGTATAAAAACTCGAACGTTCTTCGGCGCGCAAAAAAGCCAAGAAAAGCTCTAGGGAAGCGGCAAATAAGGCGGTAATAATGGTTAAAGAAAGCAATAAACTTAAATCAGTCTTAAGTAAAAATTGGCCCAAAGGATGAAGTAGAAAAAACAGAATCAAAGTTTGCAGGATACCGGACACAAGTACGCAAAAAAAGGCTGTGCTTGTTAAAACCTCGCGCTCCTTTCTGTTTTTCGCGTCGCGGTGATAGCATTTTAAAATTGCCGAAGGAATACCAAGAGGAATTAAAAAAAGCAGAATTTTTAAAAAAGTCTGCAAAATCTCCAAACGGCCATAATCAGTTTGGCTTAAGAACCTGGTATAAAACGGCACGAGCAAAAAAGACAGCCCGGCTTGGGCGATCGCGCCAATTGCATAAACACCCGAATGTTTAAATAATTTTTTGAGTTCTTGGAACATATACATATCACACTCCAAATTTGGACTAGAGTATGATTTTAAGCAAGATAAGACTAAAAAAGGAAAATGTTTTAGCCGCCCAATATGGATCGCATTCTAAATAAAAATATTTTTTAGTCCAATTCTAGAGGGTTATGTCTATATGGCTTAGGGACGGGCAAAGAGTAACGGGTAACCAGTAAAAAAAATTACCCGTTACCCGTTACTGGTCACTGGTTACTCATATTGCCATATTTAGCTAAAAAAGGCAAAAAAATTTTGATAATCGCAATCTTTTTTATTTTTTGTCAATATTTATCTTCCTTATTTTATCTGTTAAAATATAAATATGAAAAATAGCGTCAAAAATCTTCCCGCGATTTTGGAAGCAATTCTTTTTGTTTCCACGGGCGAAGAAAGCGTTGAAAATCTTGCCGCGCTTTTAAATGTTAAAGAAAATGAAATTCAAGACGCGCTTGCGACTCTTTCCAAAAAATGCGAAAATAGGGGAGTGGTGATTCTGGAAAATGACGGAAAAATCCAGATGGCGAGCAATCCTAAATACGCCGCCATGCTTTCTAAATACCGGCAAAAAGATTTGCGCGCTAAATTATCTGATTTAGCGCTAGAGACTTTAGCGATTATTGCCTACCGCGGACCATTATCGCGCTACAAAATTGAAGAAATTCGCGGGGTCAATTCTGTCTTCGTTTTGCGTAATCTTTTGCGCCGCGGGCTCGTGGAAAGAAAAACTAAAGGCAAAAAAGTGGAGTATCAAGTTACTTTGGACTTTTTGCGCTATTTGGGTTTGCAAAAAATCACATCATTGCCACAATATAACGAATTTCAATCCAGAATTAAAAATCAAGAAGAATAAAGAATGAAGGATCAGAAAAGAAAAATTCCTGATTCATAATTCCTGATTCCTACGTCTAATGCTTTTTCAACTTTTAAATCTAATTGCTCTTCTTGCCGGAAATAATTTGTCTGACGCGCCAAAAAACCATCTGCCGCTTGCAATTGATCCGCCATTTCGCCAAGAAGTTTTGGCAAGCGAAACAGAAACCAACGCGAACGGTCCTGCGCGTGACGAAAAAATGCTTGGCGTAAAATTAACCGCCGAAGCGGCGATTGTTCTTGACCGAGAATCAGGCAAAATTCTGTTTTCCAAAAATATTCACAAAAAACTTCCCGAAGCGAGTTTAACGAAAATTATGACTGCGATTACTGTCCTAGACCGCGATCGCAATCCAGATGAAACAGTAACCATCACAAAAACGCCGCTCGCGGTTCAAGCCCTGGGCGCGCATATGCGCCTTGCCCCTGGCGAAAAAATTTCAGTTTACAATCTTTTGGCCGGTCTTTTAATTTCTTCGGCTAATGACGCGGCAGTCGCGCTTTCCGAATACATAGCTGGCAGCGAAGAAAAGTTTGTTGAGCTGATGAACCAAAAAGCGAAGGATTTAGGGATGAACGACTCTCAATTTAAAAATCCCCACGGCCTTGACAACGATGGCCATTATTCTTCGGCGTATGATTTAGCCCGCGCCACGGCTTATGCTCTGGATCAAAAAGTTTTTCGCGAAATTATTAGCACGAAAAATATCAATTTTGAAACAAATGTTCGACCGCGTTTTTTAAAAAACAGCAATAAACTTCTCCAAAGCACTTATTTGAATATTTTAGGCGGCAAAACCGGATTTACGGATAATGCCGGTCTCTGCTTGATTGAAGTCGCATCCAATGATCAGGGCCATGAAATTATCAGCGTAATTTTAAACAGCGAAGATGAATGGCAAGAATCTAAAGGATTGATTGATTGGACTTTCCGAGCGTATACTTGGCCGTAAATACAGTGCAAAGTTCAAAGTGAAAAGTTAACTTTGAATTTTGCACTTTGAACTTTTAACTTATGACTTCCACTCCCGATATGCAATATTTCCCCGGCCTCACTAAAGTCTTTGTTTTGTCAGGCTTATCTTTTTTAATCGCGATTTTATGGACCCCTCTTCTTTTAAAATTTTTAAAAAAATATCGTTTGGGGAAAAATATCCGCGCGGGCAGCGCCCCGGTTTACGCGAAAATGCATAAGAAAAAAGCCGGGACGCCAACTATGGGCGGAATTTTGATCTGGGGGACTGTTTCGTTTCTCGCGGTTTTGTTTTTTGCTTTAGACAAACTGACGCGCATCTCTATTTTCCACTACTTAAATTTTCTCACCCGGCCGCAAACTCTGCTTCCTTTGGGCGCGCTTTTTACCACAGCCTTAGTCGGCGCGATTGACGATTTAATGAATATCTTCAAAATCGGACCGCACGGCGGGGGATTGCGCATGCGCCATCGCTTAATCCTTTATACTTTAGTCGCTATCTTCGGCGCGTGGTGGTTTTATTCCAAGCTTGCTTGGGACATAATTCATCTTCCGGGCATTGGCGATTTTTCCATTGGAATCTGGTATATCCCAATTTTTATTTTTATCATGGTCGCTACTTCTTTTTCCACCAACGAGACCGACGGTCTTGACGGTCTTGCCGGCGGCACTTTGCTTTTCGCTTTCGCGAGTTTTGGCGTGATCGCTTTTGCCAAAGGAAAAATTGAACTTGCCGCTTTTTGCGGCGTGATCGCGGGAGCCCTCCTCGCTTTTCTTTGGTACAATATTTATCCCGCGCGTTTTTTCATGGGCGATACCGGGGCAATGAGCCTAGGCACGACTTTGGGCATCATCGCGATGCTTACTAATTCCGCCTTGGTTTTGCCCTTGATCGGCATTGTTTTAGTGATTGAGTCCGCCTCTGTGATTCTTCAATGGCTTGCCAAAAAATTAGCCAAACGAAAAATCTTTTTATCCAGCCCGATTCATCATCATTTTGAAGCGCGAGGCTGGCCAGAACCCCAAGTCGTAATGCGCTTTTGGATTATTGCTGTTTTGGGCTGTTTGGTTGGCTTGGTGATTGGAATGATTGGAATGGGAACGCCGCCAAAGTAAAATCAAAATAAAATATGGATATTCTTAATCTAAAAAATAAAAAGGTTTTAGTAATGGGTCTGGGCTTGCACGGCGGGGGGGTCGGCGTCGCTAAATTTTTAGCAAAAAACGGCGCTTGCGTTACAGTCACTGATTTAAAAAGTGAACAAGAACTCGCGCCTTCTTTAGTAAAACTCAAAAATTTACCGATTCGTTTTGTTTTGGGCGAACACAGAGCGCAAGATTTTCAAAACGCGGATTTAATTATCAAAAATCCGAGTGTGCCTGATCACTCGCCTTATTTAAATATTGCCCGCCAACACAAAATCCCCGTTGAAACTGATCTGGGATTATTTTGGAAATTATGCCCGTCTCAAAACATCATCGGCATTACCGGCACAAAAGGCAAAAGCACAACCACCACTCTTGTTCATCAAATGATTAAAACCGAAAATCCGAACGCGCAAATCGCCGGCAATATTCGCGTTTCGCCTTTTGAAATCTTGAATAAAATAAAAAAAGATACGACGATCGTTTTAGAACTTTCCTCATGGCAACTGGAGGGACTGGCCCAACACAAAGCAAGTCCGCGGATCGCCTGCGTCACCAATGTTTTACCCGATCACCTCAATCGTTATTCCTCCATGGAAGCATACGCCGAAGCGAAAAAAAATATTTTCAAATTTCAAAAAAACACGGATTATGTTATACTTAATTATGATAACGCGATTTTACGCAAGCCAAATTTTTGTTTAAATTTAAAGAGAATTTATTGGTTTTCCCGCCAAAAAAAAATAGAAAAAGGCGTTTTTTTGCGGAAAGAGCATATTATTTTTAAAGAGGAAAAGCTTGAACATTATATCGCTGCTTTAAGCGATATTGCGATTCCAGGAACTCACAATCTAGAGAATGTTTTAGCGGCCGTTACTATCGCTTGCGTCTATGGCGTTAAACGAAATAACATTAAAAAAATTTTGCGCGAATGGAACGGCCTTGCTTCGCGGCTGGAGCTTGTCCGCGAAATTGGGGGCGTAAAATACTATAATGACACGACCGCGACTATGCCGGACGCGGCAATCGCAGCGCTTAAAACTTTTGATAAGCCAATTATTTTAATCGCTGGCGGAGCGGATAAAAATTTGAATTTTGAAAATCTGGCCCAAGTTATTGCAAAAAAAGTTAAATATCTTATTCTGCTTTCTGGCACCGCGACTGCTAAACTTAAAGAAGCGGTGGAAAAAAACACCCTAGATTTGCCCATTGCAATTGTCCACTCTATGTCTCAAGCCGTGGAACTCGCCCGAAAACAGGCGCAAAAAAATGATCTTGTGCTCTTAAGTCCGGCTTGCGCCAGTTTTGGCATATTTCAAAATGAATTTGATCGCGGAGAGCAGTTTAACAAAAAGGTTCTGGTATTAAGATAAAAACATATACATATCACACTCCAAATTTGGGCTAGAGTATGATTTTAAGTAAGATAAGACTAAAAAAGGAAAATCTAACCTTGTTTCCCTTTTAAAAGGAAAAAATGTTTTAGCCGCCCAATATAGATCGCATTCTAAATAAAAATATTTTTTAGTCCAATTCTAGAGGGTTATGTCTGTATGCGGAAAAATTTTAAAACAAGAGCCTTTACCCTAATTGAACTTTTGACTAATTATTCATGCTCAAAAAAATTCTCATAGAAATTTCCGGCCGCCATATTCATCTCTCCCAAAAAGATAAGAATATGCTTTTTGGCGCGAATTATGAACTCACAAAATTGAAAGATTTGTCCCAACCCGGTCTTTTCGCCTGCAAAGAAACTGTGGATATTCAAATTGATGAAAAAAAATTAAAAAATCTTAGAATTATTGCTCCTTTTAGACCGCAAACACAAATCGAAATTTCGCAAACTGACGCTTACTTCTTAAAAATCAAAGCGCCTTTGCGTCTTTCCGGAGACATTATAAATTCCGCGGGTTGCACTGTCATTGGACCAAAAGGCAAAATCAATTTAGAAAAAGGAATAATCATTGCCAAACGGCATTTGCATCTTAACAGGGGAGAAGCGCGAAAACTCAATCTTAAAAATAATCAAGAAATATCTATAAAAATAAAAGGGGGGAGAGAACTGACTTTTCACAAAGTCATCGCGCGAGTGGACTCAGATTATAAGGCCGCGGTTCATCTTGATACGGACGAAGGCAACGCCGCCGGGATTGTCAATCAAACATATGGCGAAATTATTTTGAGCCATACAAATTAGTGCAAAGTTCAAAATGCAAAGTTAAAAGTTGAGTTAAAAGTTTAAAATTTTTTAACTTTAAAATTTGAACCGTAACTTTGAATTTTTTACTTTGAACTTTTAACTGACCATTATGAAGATCCTTGTCCTCAATTCCGGCAGCACTTCGCTAAAATACAAATTATTCAACCTGCCTGGCCTGGATATTGTCGCGGCGGAAAATTTGCAAAATATCGCGAATCACGAAGAAGCGCTAAAAAAAGCTTTGCGCAAAATTGGCGATCTCCGCGATATTCAAACGATTGGCCATCGGGTAGTTCATGGAGGATCTTTTTTTAGCAAACCGACAAAAATCACGCCTGCTGTTTTAAAAAAAATAGAAACCCTAAACAGTCTCGCGCCGCTTCATAACCCAGCGAATATCGCCGGAATCCGCGCCTGCCAAAAATATTTGCCCGAAATCCCGAATATCGCTTGCTTTGACACGGCTTTTTTTAGCAATCTTCCGGATAAGACTAAAATCTATCCTCTTCCTTTCTCTTTTTATCGGGAAGAAAAAATTCAACGCTTTGGCTTTCACGGCCTTTCCCATCAATACGCGATGGCGGCCGCGGCAAAAAAATTAAAAAAACCACTTGCAGAAATAAAAATAATCACCGCGCATTTAGGCGGCGGCTCTAGCATAACCGCAATTCTCGACGGGAAACCAATAGATACGAGCATGGGATTTACGCCTTTAGAAGGACTCACAATGCTGACGCGGGCCGGCGATCTTGACCCAGGAATTATTTTACACTTGTTAAAAACGTATAGTCCCGCGGAATTAGATCAAATTTTGAATCACCAAAGCGGGATTTTAGGGCTTTCCGGCCGCAATAATTATTTACGCCTGCTTAACGCTGTCGCGAAAAAGAAACCCAAAGCGTCTCTTGCTTTTGATATTTTTATTTATCGCATTCAAAAATATATTGGCGCTTATTTTGCAATTTTAGGAGGCATTGACGCTCTAGTTTTTACCGGCCAAATTGGCGCGGGAAAACCCATAACGCGTCAGACAATCTGCGCTGGACTTAAAAAAATATTAACCGGCGTAAAAATTATCGTTGTCAAAACCGATGAAGAAAAAATAATCGCGGAGGAAATTAAAAGGGACTTGGGAATAGGGAACAAAGAATAGGGAAAAAATTATTTTATAAAAAAATGAAGGAATTTCTCATTGGCAATCAAATAATCGTGAAAGCCGCTCTCTCTGCCGGAGCCGAGATGATGTTTGGCTATCCAATCACGCCGACTACGGAAATTATGAGCGAGTGGGCCAAAGTTTCGGAAAAAAAGGAAAATGACAAAATAAAATTTCTCCAAGCCGAAGATGAAATGGCGGCTGGTTTTGGAATGATTGGAGCAGTTTTGGGAGGCAAAAAGGCATTTACCGCGACATCAGGCCCAGGCACAATTTTAATGCAGGATCCTTTGGCTATGGCCGAGGCAATGCGCTTGCCAACGGTTTCCTTTATTATGCAGCGCGGCGGGCCTTCCACGGGCACAGTAATTTACTCCCAGCAAGAATTAGTTTTAATTTGCCACGGCGGCAATGGCGAAGGAATGCGGATTGTTTACGCGCCCGCGACTTTACAAGAGCTTTATGATTTAGGAATCAAAGCTTTTAACGCGGCCTGGCAATTTCGTTTTCCAACCTTTATTTTAGGCGATGGCTATCTTTCTAAAATGCAGGGCGAGGCGGAAATTTGGGATCCGCAAGATAAAGGATTAGAACTCACCCCGGCCACGGCTTATTTAGGCGATCCTAAAAATCCGGATTTAATTGGCAAACTGCAACCTGCTGGGAGTTTCATTGTTAAAAATAATTGGGTAAATTTGCGCAATTGCTTTAACTTGGAAGAAGAAATATTTCAAGTCAACAATGAAATTAAAAAAGCATTTGACGCGGTTGCGAAGAAAATCACGGAACACGAAGCCTATCAATGCGAAACAGCCGAAAAAATTATTTTTGCTTACGGTATTGTAGCGGCAGCCGTAAAACAGGCATTGCAAGAAGGGGAAATAAAAAATGTTGGTCTTTTCCGGCCAATTACTCTGAATCCTTTTTCAACCGAGACAGCCAGAAAAATCGCGAGAAAAGCAAAAAAAATCTATGTTTTAGAATCGTCTTTAGGGCAATTCGCGAGTTTAGTTCGCGATAATCTTTACGGCCTGACCGTGCCAATTTATGAACACGGAAAACCCGGAATGGGATTCGCGCCGGCAGAGATTGAAAAAATGTTAAAATGAAAAGTGAAAAATAAAAAACGACTATGAATAAATCTCCTTATCCTCAATGTTGGAAACCCGAAACCAAACCGCC
>Ga0172370_10008917_pt1 | contig 11889 bp, 6 predicted proteins | sample LakKiv5m_FD_114538 | JGI IMG/M metagenome (GOLD analysis project Ga0172370, IMG submission 114538) | Freshwater microbial communities from Kabuno Bay, South-Kivu, Congo - kab_022012_11.5m | ecosystem: Environmental > Aquatic > Freshwater > Lake | place: Democratic Republic of the Congo...
ACTGCTTTTCTTGCATCTTTACTCTTCGCGCCAGAAGGAACGACAAGCAGCCCTATTTTGCTTGGATTAATATTAAGCACAACTTCTTTAGGGGTTGTGGTGCCAGTCTTAAAAGAGCGCGAATTAACCGGTAACCGTTTTGGACAATATATCTTAGTTGCTTCTTCCATCGCTGATTTCGCAACCTTACTATTACTCACGACGGTTATCGCGATCCTGCAACGCGGTTTTACGTTCGATTTGCTGCTGATCCCGATCTTGCTGTTAATTTTCACAATGGTAGCTCGTTTTTCTATGCGCGCTTCACACGGTGGTCAATTACAAGAAACGCTCAATAATATCTCAAGTACAACCTCACAAATCCATATCCGCGGAGCCTTTGCTTTATTGGTCGCTTGGGTAGTCTTATCGGAAGCGTTTGGAGTCGAAGTGATCTTAGGCGCTTTCTTGGCAGGCGCAATCGCTGGAATGATCAACGGCGGCGATGATCAAAGCGAAAGGGAAAAACTGGACGCCATAGGGTATGGTTTCTTTATCCCAATTTTCTTTATCATGGTGGGAGTACAGTTCAACTTGCAAGCAGTTTTCAAAACTACACAAGGATTAAACTTGTTAGTGTGGTTAGTTGTGGTTGCGCTGCTTGTAAAACTAATCCCGGCTTTATTTTTGAAGCTTAAGTTTACTTGGCGACAGACATTAGGTGGGGGCATGCTGCTCTCATCAAGGCTTTCGCTTATCATCGCGGCTTCAGCGATTGCTCTTGATATGGAATTAATCAGTCAGACTGTCAATTCGGATATCATCTTGCTGGCAATTCTTACTTGTACAATCTCCCCTTTTTTGTTTAATCTTATCTATCCCCGGGAAGAAGAAACTATTCGGCATGGGATTATCGTGGTTGGGCAAGATCAATTGGCGGAATATCTGATTGAACGTCTGCAAACTGGTCAAGAACCGCTTATTGCAATTTGTCCCAATCAAGAACGAATTCAAACTTTTAATAAATTAGGCGCTCAAATTATCGATGGTTGTGAAGATTTACAAGACGCGCTGATAAAGGCAAATGCAGGTCAAGCAAGGGTTCTATTGGATCTCACCTCTAGTTCAGATGAAACGCTTGAGGTTTGTCGGCTTGGAAGAGAAGAATTCGATATTCCACTCATTGTATCCAGGATCGCAGAAATTGAATTGATCCCATATCTACGCGAAAGGGGTGTAAAAGTGGTTCAACCAGAGTTAGCGACGGCTATGGCTTTAGAGGGCGCCATTCGATTTCCTACCGCTTTTGAAGTGATGGCGCATGAAACGGCTGATATTGAAGTTAGTGAAATTATAGTAACTAATCCCCAAAACACTGCCATACCACTTGGAAAGATCCAACTACCTGGGGATGTCTTAATCCTTAGCTTAAAGAGAGACGGATCAATTATCATTCCACATGGTGATACCACTTTACAATTATCTGATCAATTGGGTTTAATCGGCAACCGCTCATCGATTAACGATGTTGCTGCCATGTTTAATCAATAGAAATCATTTTGCTTTCAAATTTATTCTTATTTGATGATCAACAATTTTGATTTTTTTTGCTTATACACGTTTCTCATTTATAATATTTCCAAATTTACCATAACCAAATAATCAAAGATAATGATCTCTGATATTTTTTTCAATCAAAAAATAGGTGTAGTGATGAATTTATATATGAAAACGATTTTATTTGGGGTTGTCACACTTTTTTTGATCATCGTCTCCTATAAACCTTTGCAAAGTTCACGCTTCCATGGTTTCTATCGCTTTTTCGCCTGGGAGTTTATTGCGATATTAGTAATCTTGAATTTAAATATCTGGTTTAGACAACCATTGTCATGGCATCAATTGATCTCATGGGTCCTTTTATTGCTATCTTTATATCTTGTTATTGAGGGTATCAGACTATTACGTTTGATTGGAAAACCGAACGATCAAAGAATTGACGATGGACTGATCGGGGTTGAGAAAACCACCCAATTAGTTAACGTTGGACTGTATTCAAAAATCCGACATCCACTCTATAGCTCTTTGATTTGTCTAGCTTGGGGCGCATTCTTTAAATCGATAAATTGGATGGGTTTATTATTAGCTTTTGGTGCCTGCTTATTCTTAACGTTGACAGCAAAGATCGAGGAAAAAGAGAATTGTGATTATTTTGGAGAAATATATCAAGATTATCGCAAACATACGAAAATGTTTATTCCCTATTTATTTTAACAGGTTTTTCCCGATGATCAAGAATGCAAACCAAATTCTTGCTTATCGTTAATAAAAAATGTATAATAGAAACACGACCTACTGCTTTTTTCATTGCAACATCCACCCATAAAGCTATTTTTTTTAGACTCTGAAAGAAATGCGGTCAAAGCCCGTAATAATTTATTTATTGTTTTACGATCGGTTTCAGTGAAGGGAAAAAATGATGAAACACTTTTTTGTATGGTTTTCCTATTTGCTGCTGAGAATTACTAAGTTAATCCCATCTTTTCCTTTTCAGTTTGTCAATCTTTTTATTTTAGTCGCCTATATCATTCCATTTTCATTTTGGATCGATAATCTACAACCCAAAAACATACGCGTAGGAGTATACCAAAATAAACCAAAAATCTTTATTGATGAATTAGGGTCGCCATCTGGTATTTTTATTGATCTACTCAATGAAATCGCTTTGCGGGAAGCCTGGTCGATCGAATATGTCCCATGTGATTGGTCAGACTGTCTAGAAGAATTGGAAGAAGGTTCCATCGATCTAATGCCAGATGTTGCTTATTCAACCGAAAGAGATAAGCGGTTTGATTTCCATGAATTACCGGTAATAGAAAGTTATTCAACCGTTTACGTAAATCAGAGTCAATCCATCCACGATATTTCCCAATTAAATGATAAACGTGTAGCCATACTTAGTGGATCAATTCAAGAAACGGTCTTTTTGCAGCTAATGAGCGGTTATGGATACGATGTTGAAGAAGTATATGTGGATAGCTACGAGCAGGCTTTTAGTCTTACGCAGAAAGGCAATACAGATGCAGCTGTCACAAACCAATTTTTTGGGGATTATTTTTATCAAGAGTTTGACTTGGATAAAACCTCTATTGTCTTCAATGTGACCCCATTATATTATGCAACTTCCGAAGGACACAACCAAGATCTCCTCATTACGATTGATCAGCATTTACGGGAATGGCGAGAAGCGCCAGAGTCTCCATATTATTCAACTTTAATCCGTTGGGGGAGAAAAGAGCCAACCGCTCAGATTCCAGAATCAGTCTTTTGGATCATTGGTAGTATTTTAGCATTACTGATTGGCGCTTTTCTCATAATCTTATTTTTGCGTCAACAAGTAAGAGCTCGCACCAAGCATTTAGTCCATCTAAATGCGGAATTACAGAAAAGCGAGGAACGTTATCAAACACTTGCAAGGATATCTCCAGTAGGGATTTTTCGTACAGATGTGAAAGGCAAAACAACTTATGTTAATCCTAGGTGGTGTAAGATAACTGGCATATCTTCTGAAGAAGCAATGGGATTCGGCTGGTTAAAAGCTGTTCATCCCCAAGATCGGAATAATCTAACAGCAGGTTGGCAAAAAACTATCAATGAAAAAACACCATCCTTTACAGATTATCGCTTTCTTCATAGAGATGGTTCAGTTTCTTGGGTCATGGGGCAAGCAGTTCCGGAAATAAATCACGAAAACAAAATTATTGGGTATGTCGGTACTATCACTAATATTACTGAACGTGTGAATGCCGAGAATGAATTGCGTAGACTAAACGCAGAACTCGAAGAACGCGTAGCCGATCGCACAGAAGAATTGCAAATCGCCTTATTAAGAGCTCAGGAAGCAGACCGTCTCAAATCCGCCTTCTTAGCCAGTATGTCACATGAATTACGTACTCCATTGAACTCAATCATCGGATTTACTGGTGTTCTCTTACAAGGTTTAGCAGGTCCTCTAAATGAAGAACAACAGAAACAATTAGGAATGACTCAAAAAAGCGCCCGTCATTTATTGGCTCTGATCAACGATGTTTTAGATATCTCCAAGATTGAATCAGGGCAACTAATAACCGATTGCTCAAAATTCAATATGCGTACCGCGATTGAAAATACACTAAGATCAATATCCCCCCTTGCTCAAAATAAGGGTCTACAACTAAAAGCAGCGATTGGCACGGATGTAGGAATGATTAATAGTGATCAACGGCGCGTGGAACAAGTGATGTTGAACTTACTTAGCAATGCGATAAAATTCACTGATCATGGAGAAGTTGAATTACGTTGTTGGGTTGAAGGAAATGATCTAAAAGTAGGTGTTCGGGATACGGGAATCGGGATTCGTCCCGAAGATATTCAAAAACTTTTCCGACCTTTTTTCCAACTAGAAATGGGGTTAGATCGGCGTCATGAAGGAACTGGATTAGGTCTATCAATCTGTAAGAATATTATCGAGATGCTGGGAGGAGAGATTAGTGTCGAAAGCGAACCTGGTCAAGGTAGCTTGTTCACCTTTACCTTGCCTTTAGATTCAAAAGGAGGTTGTTTTGATGAAGATATTGATCATTGAAGATAATGAGCAAAATCTATACCTTGAACGGTTCATTTTAGAAAAATATGGCCTTGAAGTAATCGAAGCTCGCGATGGAATGCAAGGAATTAGACTTGCTCAAGAATTAAATCCAACTCTAATTTTATTGGATATCCAATTACCCCTGATGGATGGTTACGCCGTAGCAGATGTTTTAAGAAGTGATCCTGCATTAATAAATACAAGCATTGTAGCCGTAACATCTTACGCAATGGCAGGAGACAAGGAACGCGTTTTAGCAGCAGGATGTAATGGTTATATAGAAAAACCTATTAATCCAGACACTTTTCTCTCAGAGGTCTTGAAGTATATGCCATCTGATATAGATGACCAAAATAGAGAGGTTTAAAAAACAATGTCTACATTTCTTGTCGTCGATGATATTGAAGAAAACCGATATTTATTGAAAAGCCTACTAACCGTTTCAGGAGATGAGGTTATTGAAGCTGAGAATGGTGTGGATGCGTTGGAAAAAGCACATCAAATTCGACCGGATTTAATCATATCAGATATCCTCATGCCTCAGATGGATGGTTTTTCATTTTGTCGGGCTTGCAAAAGCGATGATCAACTCAAGAAGATACCGTTTGTTTTTTATAGCGCTACCTATAAAGACAAACGCGACAAAGAATTGGCAATGCGGTTAGGAGCTGTTCGATATATCACCAAACCTATTGATAACGATGAATTGGTGTCTATTATCAACGAGATTATCACAGAAGGTTTTGATGTTGATTATCAGGAAACATCTCCAAAACAATTAGAACCTTCAGAAATCCTAGATGAAGAAAATACCTTTTTCCGCATGTACAACGAAGTATTGATTCGGAAATTAGAAGACAAGATGCTTGAGCTGGAAGTGGTAAATCAGAATTTAAAGGAAAGTGAAAAACGTTATCGTCTGTTAAGTGAGAACGCGCACGATATCATCTTTCGATACGAGCTTATTAACAATATAGGCTTTTCTTATATTAACCCGGCTGTCACCATGATTTCTGATTATCAACAAGATGAGTTTTACGAGAATCCGGATATGATTCTTAATATTATACATCCTGACGATCGTTTTCTGCTTGAAAATGCTCTCTCTCTTCAGAGTGGTTTCCAAGACACATTGACTTTGAGATGGTTGCGAAAAAATGGCGAGATCGTTTGGATTGAACAGAGGAATGTACCCATCTATGATGAGCAAGGAGAGTTGATCGCTATTGAAGGAATTGCTCGTGATGTAACCGAGCAGAAGCAACATTTACGAGAATTAGAAATAATTGCCAAAATGAGCAAATCATTTCGAGTAGCAGAAGAACGCTGCGAAATGATTCCAATCATCCTTGACCAAGTTATTTCCCTAATCCCAGTAGAAAGTGCATTGTTGGCAACTGTTGACCTTGATAATGAAGAATTATTGATCGAACTTGGTCGAGGTAAATGGCAGAAATTCACGGGTCTTAATTTCCCTGCAGAGTCTAGGATAAGTGAAAAGTTATTATCCATTAGCAGTTCCTACCAGACGAATAATCTAACCAGTGAGAATTTCTCTTTTATGCCAGAAGAACTAATCAGCTACAAAGTCGTCGCAGTTACGCCTTTGAAGGTACGAACTCAAATAATAGGTTTCTTGTTGGTAGGGGGTTCAGATCCAATCCGCATTCAAGACCAACATTTGCTCAATGCAATTGCAGATATCGCAGCAAGCGCGATCCACCGCGCAGCTCTTTTTGAAGAAACAAAGAAACGAGTTCAACAACTACAAACTCTCAGAATGATAGACCGTGCCATATCCTCAAATTTTGCTTTGGAAGTTACCTTTAATATCTTGATGGATCATTGCAAACTACAACTGGGCGCAGATGCAGTTGGACTGCTAATCTATAAACCGGATATCCATACGTTAAACTACGCTGCAGAATTAGGTTTTTTAGGAAAAAGTTACTTGCGTAGTAATCTCAAATTAGGTGAAGGACAGGCTGGAAAAGTTGCAGTAAACCGTCAAATGATACAAATTCAAGATCTAAATACCTGTAAGCCTCCATTTTCCCGCACACAATTACTAAATGAGGAAGGGTTCGTTTCCTATGCAGCAGCGCCATTATTAGCTAAAGGTCAATTGAAAGGTGTGCTGGAAGTTTTCCATCGTTATCCCTTCCAACATGATGATGATTGGATGATTTTCTTAGAAGCCCTGAGTCAGCAAGCTGCCATTGCGATCGATAACACTCAACTCTTCGAAAACTTACAAAAATCAAATATCGAACTTTTTACAGCATATGATTCAACAATAGAAGGTTGGTCGCGAGCGCTTGAACTGCGTGATAAAGAAACTGAGGGTCATTCATCGCGGGTGACCAATATGACTTTAAGACTTGCAACACGCCTTGGTGTTCAAGAAAAAGATCTTGTCCACGTAAAACGAGGCGCCCTTTTACATGACATCGGAAAAATGGGTATTCCTGACAATATATTATCAAAACCCACAACCCTTAATGAAGAAGAATGGGAAATCATGAGAATGCATCCGGTTTATGCCTTTAATATGCTTTCTCAGATTGATTACCTTAAACCTGCATTAGATATCCCTTATTACCACCATGAACGTTGGGATGGAAGCGGTTACCCACGAGGTTTGAAGGGGAGACAAATTCCATTATTTGCGCGTATCTTTATGGTCGTAGACGTGTGGGATGCTCTGACAAGTGATCGTCCATATCGTAAAGCTTGGTCGGAGAAAGATGCCCTAAACTATATCAAAGAAAATTCAGGTCGGTTATTTGACCCTCAAGTTGTCGAGTTATTTTTTGAAATACTCAAGGAAAATGATTAACGCGGGATATCTCTTAAAGAATGAAACGTCTCTACTATTTGTTCAAAAGGTTTCTCGAATTCTATCGTCGAGAAATAACCCGCTTCTCTACGAGAGGATAAATCAAGAGGAATCAACCCATCCCATGAATAAGCTAATTGTGGAAAAGCGCCGCGACCGACGCTACGGATTGCGGTTATACCGCATAAAGCACATTTGTGTAAAAATTCAAGTTCCTCTACAGTAAGGGTTTCGCCAGGATGTCCCATGGCAACACTTAAGGACTGTAAGTTTTGAGGTGGAAGTACGCTCAGATAGCGATTGGGAATTTCCATCAGATTTGAAACCGGTTTGATGATGATCACCCGACCCTGGCACTCATTAATTTGCTGGTAAAGAAGTTGGCGCGTTAATTCACGTGTGTCCATTACAACCAAGAATTCATCATTGTAGTCGCTACAAACCTGCACCTTACCACTGACTTCCAAAGCTTTATAACGATCAAAAAGGGTGTGCAGCCTATTGCGAGACCAATTCCCGCGTGGGAGGTACTGAGCAATCATTCTCAGTTGAAGGCTTAGGTGTTGCGCGTATTCTAACGGGCTATAAGTAGACTCAGCGCCCTGTTCCACAAAATGAACACGCGCAGAAAGACAGCCAAATTGATCCCAAATAATAGAATCCAAACCAGCTAAGCGTGTAATGATATCGAGTATAGGTGTATTGGTAATTGGATCGGATAAATCATGCTGCAAAACCGATCTCGATATTACTGAGAAACTGACTTTGTGTCCATGGGCATGTAATCGGGTACGCGATTTAGATTGAACCGATTTTTGTTGTTTCCGAATTTGATCAATCGTCTCATCACTGGCGGCAGCAATCAACAGGTCTTCTTGCGTTAGGATTAGATTCTGTAGGATTTGGTTTTCGTAATCCCAAACCAATACCGCCGTATTAGCAAAAAGATCAGGATCAATAGCTTCGATAGCTGATAATACCGTGGCGCTAAAAATCGGTTCGCGACGAGAGTTCCTGATCAAAATCGCTGGCGGGAGGCTTTGTTTATCCCTTACAATTTGCGATAGAATCGCAATCAATAATGCCGTTCCTGGCACGTTCCCAGCAGCATAACCCGTAATCAATTTTAGTTCTTCCATCGACGAGAATAAAGGATGATGCCTAAAAAATGGGACTATCGATCTAATTTTTCCATAGTTGTTTTTCGGATAGAAACGCAACCAACCCTGCAAACCCGACATTTTTTGCCATGTTTGTGTAGACTTCCAAGTAGGTTTGATTTGGAGGGCTTTTGGTAAGTCAGTTAAATTGACAAGATCAAGCGCGCGCATGCTGAAGCGGATCATCTCTTCGGAAAAACCAGTATAAATCGGCACACTTTTCAGCAATTGTTGAAAGAGGATATCTTGTGGATCAGCAAGTTTTCTAGAGACGATCTTTAGAGCGCTCTCTAATCGTAACCAGTATTTTTCTTCTTGTGGAACACGCTTGCAATTATCGGTCAATCGTTCAATAAGCTTCTGCCATTGATCAATATCCATTTTCGGTGAATAAGCCTTCACCGCCTCTTCAGAATCGGGAGAACAAGCTCGTCCATCTCGAAAGCTATACTCTTCAAATGAACGATCCTTTTTCAAGGTCTCTCCAGCGATATCCTTTGGTAACCAATATGCCTTCATTTCCATAACATTTCCTTGATCTGCTGATTAAATCTGTGCAGCGCAACCCGCTTCACCAATCAAGTCAATGCGCTGTATTGAACTTTGTTTAATATATGCGCCTTCTTCTCCACAGGGACAGTTCAGATCAGGATCATAACCAAGAGCGCCATTGATCAAGCGAACCTGGTCAGCTGTCTTAAAGAAAGCCGGAAAGAGATCGCCAGCGCCTATCGGGTCAAAGAAAGCCAATAGACCGGTCGTATCAGCATTTTTTTGGAAATCATCATTCTCGTCAAGTGTGACCGCATAGACCCAAGGAGGGATATGATAATTCCCATATGGACATTGCATAGCTGCCCAATTGGCTTCCGCCATGCCATACACATCACCCATCGATAATAACGAACCATCGGATAACTGCACTGATTGACGTATATCCTTTTGGATTTGCGAAATAGTGTAGGGATAACGTTCCTTGAAACCACCACCACTACCAAACAAGCTCCCAGACGCTAGGCGCATTATTCGACCTTCTTGCGTAAGCTTCAAAGCAAGTTGGTGTAATTGGCTCCAACTGCCAAAGACCAAGACCTTCTCCTGATTTGCTTGACAATCATCAAGCAAACGAATACTTTCCTTGATGGCGCGCGGCATAACATAGCGGTCATTCATATAGTTCATAAATGGATTGATGATTTGTCTTTCGATCCAGCCATGCCAGTCTGATCGAAATGTCATTCCGCCGCGGATACGCACCTGATCAGGTTCTGCAGGAAAAGGGATCGTATAATGCACCCGATCTTTACCCATACCTACACGCAGTATGCTAAAGTTTGCCATACGCACCATGGCGATTCGCGTGTGTTGCGGCATAATAAAGATGGCGCGATGATCAGCGCGCATGCCAAAATAGCGTTGAAAGCAGAGATAGAAGCTTTCAACAGTACGGTCGATACTATTCTGATCACGCAGCATAATTGTAGAACGTCCCGAGGTACCGCTCGAGGTGGAAACCTCCAGACCAAAATCACTATAGTGTGTTTCAAATTCTTTCAACAGAGCTTCAAGAGAAACATATCTATCTTTAAAACGATTGAAACGATCACGCGGTATTTCAATAGAAAGTTGATCAGCCAACCAGTTCAGGAAATCCTGCGGCTTGTCTTGGGGAAATGGCGTTTCAAGCAGGTCAATATAAGATTTGAAGGTCAGTGCAGTTGGGCGAAGCAAGAGATTGAAGTCCGAGGGTGAGATCATTTCACTAACCCCTCGCGCTGTAAGTGTATTCCGATAAGCAATGTTCCGTTGATAATGCCAAGCGTGCGATTCAATGATCATTCTCTCAAGACGCTCTTTGCGTTCAGTAGGAGAGATACGCCAAAAGGAAGCAAAATCAACCTGATCTACACTTGCAGCCAGATAAGTTGAGAGAGTTTGTTTCACGAGGGTCATAAGAAATCCTTTGGAGCTATTATTCAACGCTCTTTAATTGTAACGCATGGATGAAGTTAATAGGAATGGTCAACAGGTTTAGTGGGTTGTTGGGTTGTCAACCCGACAGCATGGGCAGGATGGCATCCTAACCTACTTACGCTCTTTTCCGTGAAATTCCGTGTCCTTCCGTGGCTTAAAGTCAGCAACTAATATAGAGGTGAAATAATACGGGTATAGATATTGGGTCACGAAAAATCGAGAAGAACTCTGTGCCGCTCTGTGAAAAGAGAACTCTATGAAATGCTAGATATTCAACCAACTCGTGGCGGCTTTGGGTAAGTCAGCCAGTGGACTGCTGCGCTGTGTGCATGTAGGCAGCGATTCGAGGAAAGTGCGTCCATAACGTTTGGAGATCAGACGCTTGTCAAAAATGACCACCACGCCGCGGTCTTGCTGCGTGCGGATCAGACGCCCGAAGCCTTGCCGGAAGCGCAGGATCGCTTCGGGGATCGAATATTGGGAAAAGGCATCTTCATAGGTCTCAGAGCGCGCCGCGATGATTGGATCGGAAGGCACTCCAAAGGGCAGCTTAGCGATCACCAGCACGGATAACGCTTCTCCGGGCACATCGATACCCTCCCAGAATGAGCTGGTGCCTAAAAGCACGGCGCGTTCATTGTTTCGGAAAGATTCAAGCAGCGCGTGTCGCGAAGCCCCATCTCCTTGCTCAAATACCATGATGCCTTCTCTAGCGAGTGGAGAAGTGATCGCTTGCGAGGTGCGTTTGAGTTGATCATAAGAAGTGAACAGAACCAAAGTACGTCCACCTGTGGCTAGACACAAGTTCGTCAGACCGGAATTGATGGCGCGCTGATGCCCATTACGATCGCTTGGTTCAGGGATATCATTCACCAGATAAAGCAAAGTGGCATTCTCATAATCAAAAGGAGAACCAACGGCTAGTTCATCAGCTTCGTCAGCTTTCAATCGGCTGCGTAGATATTCAAATTCACCTGCCGTAGTCAGTGTGGCTGAGGTTAGGATGACTGCTTTCTTCTCATACCATAGATAGCGTTCCATCAAATTACCAATATAAAGCGGAGCAGCATGTAGGGAGGGATGATAGTTATTCGGTTGGATCTCCGCCCAATAGATCTGCTCTTCAACTGGTTTAAAGACCAGCCTTTCAACTTGTTCATTAAATTCCTGCAAAGTGCGATAAATATTGGTCAAACTGCCATATAACTCTTCATCCTCTTCAGTCAGACGATCGAGGACATCCGCCAATGCCTTAGCGATATTAGCAAGCGTATCGACCAAAGGTTTCAGGGTCTGCTGAGTCTCTTCCCATG
>Ga0172370_10008919_pt1 | contig 11885 bp, 8 predicted proteins | sample LakKiv5m_FD_114538 | JGI IMG/M metagenome (GOLD analysis project Ga0172370, IMG submission 114538) | Freshwater microbial communities from Kabuno Bay, South-Kivu, Congo - kab_022012_11.5m | ecosystem: Environmental > Aquatic > Freshwater > Lake | place: Democratic Republic of the Congo...
CCTGGCTATCCATATCCGCCCACATGTCGCCCAGGCCCACGAGGCCGTCCCCTTTGGGGAGCTTAGTGGTGTAATTGTAATGTGAACCGCAGCAGTGCTGGTGGCCGTTGTTCAAGACCAGCAGCCCCTCCGCCTCCGCCCAACGTGCCAGCCGCACGCCGTTGTCGGTCAATTGCGCCATCAATGCATGCAGCGTCTCCGGGCAATCATACATGGCGGTGAAGAAGGTCTCCATGCTCATCAGCCACATCAACTGCTGTGTCAGGCAGTTGTTGGCGTAGACCGACGAGCGGATTTCCACCGGCAGGATGTCGCCGAAGGTCTCCTCCAGGAACGCCTTCTCCGCCAGCGTCTCCTCTTTGTCCACGCCGAAGGTCTCCGGTTTGATCATCGCAAACCCGTCGCAGAGATCGGTGATCGGGTGATTGAAATGGTAGCCCAGGTTGATGCCTTCACCATCCGCCACCCGGTCGACCGTGATGTCGATGCCGAACGGATCGAACCAGACATGCCAGCCCATGTCCAGCGTGTCGGGGCAAACATGGTCGTCCCCCAGCAGCTCATATTCCCGGATGAAGCGCAGGAAGGTCTGCTCCAGTCCACGCCCGTAATCGCTTCGGCAGCGCAGAATCGACGCCGGCATAAAATCGCGGTCCCAGGTGAACGTTTCAATGACGAACGGCGGCCGCGTACCGGGCACACCGTCATTCAGATCCATCCACATCTTCCGCCGCTGCGCCATCTCCGGCAGCGCGGCAATCTCCGCTTGCCTCCGTGCGAGTTGACGCAGGTAGCGGCGTTCTTCCTCCGGTAACGAATAGGCCATAGTTGCTCCATTCACAAGGTGGCTTAAGGCGAAACCGCATCAGCATATCATACCGATCAGTGTCCTGAATAGCGGCGCCGCTTGATGGATTGGGCCATATCGATTATTGGAAATTATGCCAAAAATCGATCATCTGTGCCGTCGCATTGCTCCCGTCATGCTTTCTACGCACCAGGCCCGGCAGGCTGCGCTATACTGTGGAGGATTTTCAGCGAAATGCGGGAGGAGACGCGAGTCGTATGGTCGCTGCGCGCACAATACGGATATTGACCATCAACAGCGGTTCATCGAGCGTGAAGATCGCCCGTTACGCGATGGGTCCGGACGAAACGCCGTGCTTCACCGGCAGCCTGTCAGGGATCGGTCAACCCTCCGGACGCTTCCAGGTAAAGGATGCCGGCGGCGCCGACCTGGTCGATGCCTCCTGTGAGCTGCCGGATCATGCCGCGGCGCTGGAGTTCCTGTTCGCCTGGCTGAAGCGAACGGTGTCGGCCCACGAAATTGACGCCATCGCGCACCGCATTGTCCAGGGCGGAATGTCACATCGGCGACCGCAGATCGTCACCCCGGCACTGCGGCGAGAGATGGAGGAGTTGGTCCCGCTGGCTCCCGATCACCTGCCCCACGAGCTGAAGGCCATCGACGCGGCCGGCCGGGAATACCCCGAGGTGACGCAGGTGGCCTGCTTCGATACCGCCTTTCATCGCGACATGCCCGCGATCGCCCAGCGGTACGCCCTGCCCAACGATCTCTGCGCGAAAGGCCTGGTGCGCTACGGGTTCCACGGGCTGTCGTATGAATACATCGTGATGGAACTGCGCAAGCTCGCCGGCAATGCCGCCGACGGCCGGCTCATCCTCGCCCACCTGGGCAATGGGGCTAGCATGGCGGCGGTCAGCAGGGGACGGAGCCTGGACACGACGATGGGGCTGACCCCGGCCGGCGGACTGGTCATGAGCACGCGGCCTGGGGACCTTGACCCCGGGGTGGAGCTGTTTCTGCAGCAGGAGCTGAAAATGGACCCCGGCGACGTCAACCGGCTGCTCAATCGACACTCCGGCTTGCTGGGAATCTCGGGATTGACCTCGGATATGCAGGAACTGCTCGCATGTGCATCGGAAAATCCGCAAGCCGCGGAGGCGGTCGCGCTGTTCTGTTATCAGGCGAAGAAATACCTGGGAGCGCTGGCGGCGGTGCTGGGCGGTCTGGACACGCTGGTCTTCACCGGCGGCATCGGCGAGCACGCCCACGCAATCCGGCAGCGGATCTGCGACGGCCTGGCCTTCCTGGGCATTACAGTGGACCCGGAGAAGAACGCGGCTAATGCCCCCGTCATTTCCCCGCCGGAGAGCCCGGTGACTGTCCGGGTGATGAAAACTGACGAGGAAGTGATGATGGCCAGGCATACCAAACAGCTCCTTACTGAGGAAAAGGGCGGCGAGATGGCAGCATAAGTAAATGTTTAGAAAAGCTACCTCGAAGAACAGGTAAGCCCGTTTGTAGTAAGCCACGCAGCCCCAACGCGGTACTCCGCGTTGCTTGCGGAGTACCGCGTTGGGGCTGCGTGGCTTACTACAAACTTAGCTTGCCGGTTTTTCGAAAGATACATAAGGAGGGCAACATGGCCGAGATGGCACCCGACCGACTTGAGCGGATGGACCAATACTGGTGCGCGGCGAATTACCTGGGCGCCGCGCAATTGTATCTGCAGGACAACCCGCTGCTGCAGCGCCCGTTGCAACCCGACGATATCAAGCCGCGCCTGCTGGGCCACTGGGGCACGCAGCCGGGCATCAACCTGGTTTACGCCCACCTGGACCGGCTGATTCAGGACACGGATGCCTCGGTGCTGCTGGTGGTCGGCCCGGGGCATGGCGCGCCGGCGGTGCTGGCGAATCTCTACCTGGAAGGCACCCTCGGCGAGTTTTACCCCGACCTTACCCAGGACCTGGACGGCATGCGCCACCTGGAGCGCCAGTTCTCCTGGCCCGGCGGCGCGCCCAGCCACACCGCGCCGCAAACACCGGGGATGATCCAGGAAGGCGGCGAGCTGGGCTACAGCTTGACGCACGCCTACGGCGCCGCCTTTGACAACCCCAACCTGCTCGTGGCCTGCATCGTCGGCGACGGTGAAGCGGAGACCGGCCCGATGGCCACCGCCTGGCACTCCAACAAGTTCCTCGACCCGGCCACCTCGGGCGCCGTGCTGCCCATCCTGCACCTCAACGGGTACAAGCTCTCCGGGCCGACGATCTTCGGGCGCATGAGCGACAGCGAATTGACCGATCTCTTCACCGGCTACGGCTACCAGGTGCGTTTCGTCGCCGGCGACGATCCCATGCAGGTGCACCCGGACATGTGGCAGGCGCTGGATTGGGCATACGCCGAGATCGGCCGCATCCAACAGGCATCCCGCGCCGGCAACATGCCGGAGCGCCCGGCGTGGCCGATGATCGTCCTGCAGACGCCCAAAGGCTGGACCTGCCCGAAAGAGGTGGATGGCCAGCCGGTGGAGGACACCTACCACGCGCATCAAATCCCGGTGATGGAGGTGCGCGAGAATCCCGAGCACCTGCATATCCTCGAACACTGGTTGCGCAGCTACCGGCCGCAGGAACTGTTCGACGACACAGGTAAGCCGCGGCCGGCAACGGTCGCCATCTGCCCGCGGGACGAGCGCCGCATGGGCATGAACCCGCACGCGAACGGCGGACAATTGCTGGTGCCCCTGAAGCTGCCGGACCCCGCCGAGTACGCCGTTGAGGTGACGGCGCCCACCGAGGTGCAGGCGGAGGCGACCCGGCAATTGGCGGCCTACCTGCGCGACATCTTCCGCATGAACGCGGGGCAGAAGAATTTCCGCTTTTTCTGTCCTGACGAGACCACCTCCAACCGCATGGAGCATATCTTCGAGGCGACACAGCGCGCATGGATCTGGCCGCTGGTCGCCACCGACCAGTACCTGGCCCGCGACGGGCGCGTGATGGAGATCCTCAGCGAGCATACCTGCGAAGGCTGGCTGGAGGGGTACCTGCTGACGGGACGGCACGGCATTTTCGCCAGCTACGAGGGCTTCATCCCCATCGTGGATTCGATGATGAACCAGTTCGCCAAGTGGCTGGAATCCGGCGAAGATATCGCCTGGCGGGAGCCGCTGTCCTCGCTCAACTACCTGCTCACCTCGCACGTCTGGCGGCAGGATCACAACGGGTTCAGCCACCAGGTGCCGAGTTTCATCGATAACGTGGTGGACAAGAAAAAATCCGTCGCCCGCGTCTATCTGCCGCCCGACGCGAATTGCCTGCTCGCCATCATGGATCACTGCCTGCAGACGCGCGGTTACGTCAACCTGGTGGTGGCGTCGAAGCAGTTGGAGCCGCAGTGGTTGAATATGTCGGCCGCGCGGGCGCATTGCGACCGTGGTATCTCGGTGTGGGAGTGGGCCGGCAATGACGAGGGCGATCCGGACGTCATCCTGGCCGCCGCCGGCGACGTGCCGACTATGGAAATCGTCGCCGCCGCCTGGCTACTGCAGCAGGACCTGCCGGATCTCCGCGTGCGGGTGGTCAACGTGGTGGACCTGTTCACGCTGATGTCCGCCAACGACCACCCGCACGGGCTGGATGACACAAGCTTCGCCGCCATGTTCACCACGACCCGGCCGGTCATCTTTGCCTTCCACGGCTATCCGCGGCTGGTGCATGAGCTGCTGCATCATCGGCCCAACCCGGAGCGGTTCCACGTCTACGGTTATAACGAAGAAGGACGCACCACCACGCCCTTCGACATGCTGGTGTTGAACAACATGGATCGCTTCCACCTCGCCATCGGCGCCATCGAGCGTGCCGGGCGCATGCATGCCCTGGGCGGCGATGTCGTCGATCGGCTGAAACGGCATCTGACCTGCCACTCCGCCTATATTCGCGAGCACGACGAGGATATGCCCGAGGTGACGAACTGGAAATGGAGCCCGCCGGAACGGAAACGCCGGGCGGCATAAACCGTAAACATCGGATACCATCGAAAGACAGCGGTGCCGGAGCGACTAGTGGCTCGGAGGTGATAACACGGCTTAGCAAAGCTGGTAATTCCGTGACGGCTCTCACATCGTGCTTCTGTGCAAGCTCCGGGCTTCACCAAAAATGAAACGGCCCCGATTTAAGCGAATCGGGGCCGAAAGATGGCTGCCGTGTTTGAACGAACTCCGCAACTATCTCCTTCTGCCGTCAGGTGAACTCCAGGCAACAATCGCCGCGTGAAGGAGTTAGTCACTCACATTGGATGATAGACATAGGCATGGGTCGTGGGTAGTAATTAACGCGGGGGCTAGGAGATTAAAGAACGCATGCTCAAACTTCAACCGGCAGAGCCGGAACCAAAAGGGTGTGGATTCAACGCTTACCACACTATATTTTCGATTCATGAATCTGGTATTGTCGATCTTTCACTCGTGAGAGACTAATACCCACCACTCCCAGGATTATCGCTCAAAATCACTGATCAGCGTCTCATCTTACCTCTCGCCAGTTCATTACTAATAGGTCCCCCGATGGGCGAGAACCTGAATAAGCCAGTGGTTGTCCACATGGTATCTCAACGTTCGGTTAAAGAAAGATGCTTCGATGACAACGAACTCTGGGTGTTAACTGGTGAGCTGCGACCCAGCGATAGGCAGTGTCAATGAGAACGTACTGCCTTTCCCCACCTTACTCTCCACCCAGATGCGTCCACCGCGTGCTTCGACCAGACGCTTGACAAGATCCAGTCCCAGGCCGGTGCCTTCTGCGGTACGAGCTTTCCCGACGCGGTAGAAGCGTTCGAAGATATGGGCTTGGTCCTCGGGGGCGATGCCGATCCCCTGGTCGGTCACCGAGATAACTACCTCGTGATCCTGCCGGCGAGAGGCAATCTGGATGGGCGTTCGCGGCTCGGAGAATTTTTGCGCGTTATCAAGCAGGCTCAACAGGACAGGTTCCAGATAATGAGGATCGGCCTGTACCTGGGGAAGGTCGGCTGGGAGGTCGATATGCAAGCGCTCCTGCTCTATCAGTGCGCCCGCATGCTGCAGAAAAACCTGCATGAACGATGCCAACGTGACCGGCCTGCTGTGCAATGTGACTTCGCCTGCTTCCAACCGCGAGACGATAGTAAAGTAATCCACCATTGTGCTCATCCGATTCAGCGCGCGCCGCAAGGCATCAAGGATGTTCTGGTGTGGGGCTATCACCTCACTGGATGGTAACAGCTCCAGCAACCAGTCAAGATTATTTTTGATTAACGATGCGGGCACGCGCAAGTTGTGAGCCAGCGTGTACAGATATCGTCGCTCTCGGTCGCGCGCCTCGTGGAGGAAGGTAATATCTGTAAACACGGTGACCGCGCCGAAGATTTCACCCGTCGCCAGGCGGATCGGTGCGGCGCCCATGATTACCCAGCGTTCCTCGTGGTTCGGGAACACCACACGCAGTTCCTGGGAAACCACTTCTTCTCCCTGTAGTGCGCGCGCAGCCGGGAACGATCCTATCGGCATCTCTTGCCCATCAGGGGTGTAGATCCGCCGCATCTGCCAGCGGGTTCCATGGGCAGATTCCACTGCGCAGGTGGCATCTGGAGGATGCGCTGGGCGGCGGGGTTCGCCGATAATACGCGACCGTCCGGCGCGTTCACCACCAGGCCGTTAATAACGGAACTGAAGATAGCGTCGAGTTCAGCTGCCCGCCGCTGCACTTCAACCAGCAGATTTTCCCGATCTTGCTCCACGCGCTTGCGGTCGGTAATGTCAAGCCAGGTCGCGAGAATCATCTCTTCACCTGCAATCAGTATTATATCTGCCGACCCCAGCATGACAACTGATTTGCCTGACCGGGTAAGCATCTTCTGCTCACGATTGTGGTAGAAACCTTTCTCAGATAATTCAGCGGCTGCGTGCGCCCGATCCTCAGGTGACGGCCAGAATTGTAGGTCTAGGGAGGTTTTCTCGATGACTTCCTCGCGCGTGTATCCAAACATCGACAGCCAGGTGTCATTAACTTCCATGATCAATCCGTCCCGCCCACGGGACAAGGCGATACCCACCGGGCTTGCAGCGAACGCTTTGGTGAATTTCTCATTGGAGACGCGCAGCGCCTCCTCGGCCAGCTTGCGCTCGGTAATATCCAGCAAAGAGGTGATCACCATCTTCTCGCCGGCAATCATGATGACATCGGACGAGACCAGCACGGTAAACACCTCGCCGGACCGTCTGACTCGAGGCTGCTCCCAATCGCGGATAAAGCCATGCTCCTGCAAGGCGTCCGAGACGCACGTGCGATCATCCGGATTCAACCAGATACCCAGCTCAAGTGTTGTGTGTCCTATGACCTCATCGCGCTGATACTCACTATTGCTTCGTTATAGATAGCAGGCGCTATGGCTACGTTTGTTCATGGTTCAGGGATGATAAACTCCTCTAGTTCGGCATCGTTGGGAAGGCGACTCGGGTGGCGAGGCTGTTTGGACTTTGGTGTTAATCCGAATGAAAACGCTGGCTTACCTAACACCCGCAGCTTTTCCACAGCCTGACGATCACGCCCCATAAACACTCCATGGTACCCCCAGCACACGATAATCTCGTCGCAGTGAGCTAGGGTCGCGTCAATCCACGCATCGTTATCAGGACCGATAGGATCGGTGGACTGTTTCATCTTTGCTGGTTTTTTATCCCGATGCCCGAAGAGATTTATAATGAAGACCGTCCTATAGCCAAGTTCTTTGCACCGGGCGATGAGTTTCCTTAGGGTGCTATCTAGTCGATCTTCCCTCGCTTCCTTTGTCGGATTCAACAGGAAGGCCACGGCAGTTTTGCCGAACTTTGGCTTGCTCCTGTCGGTCACATCCAAGTTGCATCGGAGAACATAGCGGTTGATTGGTAAGGGAAGCAGGTTATCTTCAGGGTTATCCTCAACCGCCCCCTCAAAGATACATGGATAGCTGTCTTGTGTCTCATCATAAAAGATTGCGTGGTCCATATAATTGCTTTTACCCCGCTGGAAAACGCCGTAACACGCCTGACCAGGTGAAGGAGTGCGCTGTGATAGCTTACAGTAGTGCACCGTAGACAGTCTCCTGCACCGCAGCAAAGGATCACGCTCGGAAATCCACTTCCGAGCGTGATCTCTTATAATCCCCAGCGATGAAGTTCAGAGGGATTAAGATATAGCACCACATGCATCGCAAGTAATTTCGCCAGTCTCATCATTTGGGATTCCGCCATGATGTGGACCAAGGTACTGTTTAGGATCACCATGGCAAAGACCACACGGGCAATCTTCCTCGTGGCAAACATTACAGATTTCGCCATCTTCGTCTGACATAGTTGTTTCTCCTTTGCTGTTTTATGAAAGGCTGTTTCGACCAGTAGTGTAACTATACTAACTATAGCATTGAAGCGGTGTTTTGCCTATGGGTAGCTGTATAACGATTGTACCTTAGGGGGTTGAAACTTCAATAAGTAACAAGTTGTGAGGCTAAGCAGCATTTACAGCTTGGGTTATGGGCGAAGCCCAAGTTGGTTATGATACTCGTGTAACTCCCAATATCGGAGTGCACTGCCACTAAAATTCTCATGTGCACCTATTGTGCACCTGGAATAAAAAAATCACGCCCAGAAGCTAATTCCGAGCGTGATTTCCTCTTTAATATGGCTGCCGACCCAGGATTCGAACCTGGAACCCCCTGATCCAGAGTCAGGTGCGCTGCCAATTGCGCCAGTCGGCATGGACGGGAATAGTATAGGGAATATTGCTCCCTGCCGTCAAGACTTCCCCGGCAATGCGAGTGAAAACGTCTGTGGTGGCGGGAATGAGCACAGGCGGGATGTTTGTCGCGGTGAGGCGCGGGGTTACCTCGACAAGCGGCGCGTATTCTGCGATAATAGGTCCGTGATCGTGCTAGACGGGGGACTAGCGGTACCCTGTACCCGCAATCCGCTATAGCGGGGTTGAATTCCCACTCGAGCACGGGCGCTGTGGAGTCTGGGCGGTGTAAGGGGCGTTGAGGGTTGGGTCCGGCGCGACGGCAGCCATCGAACCCCGCCAGGTCGGGAACGGAGCAACGGTAAGGTGTCACTGCCGGGTGCCGCCGGTAACCTGGCCGGAGCAACCTGCGCCGTGGCCGTCTGGAACGCAACGCGCGACAGTGGGTGCACGATCGCATTTTTTCGCGGCCCCGAGATCTTCTCGGGGCCGTTTGTGTTCGCTGGAGCGCGGATTGCCAATCCGCGCGTTGGTTTTTCGTGCGGATTGGCAATCCGCGCTCCAAAACGCGGCGTTGTCGGCGGTTGGCCTGCAGGATTGTGCGCGCGGTTGGGGAAAAAGGACAATACTATGTTTATCGATCAGGCAAAGATTACCGTGCGCAGCGGCAATGGCGGCAACGGAGTGGTCGGCTTCCGGCGCGAAAAATTCGTCCCCCGCGGCGGACCCGATGGAGGGGACGGCGGGCGCGGCGGCGACGTGATTCTGCTGGCGCAGGAGCGCGTGCGCACCCTGCTGCGCTTCCGTTACGAGCGAAATTTCGCGGCGGGCAACGGCAATGACGGCGGCGGCAACAACCGCAGCGGGAAGAAGGGGCAGGACGTCACCATCTTCGTGCCGCCGGGCACCGTCGTCTTCGAGGAAGGGTCCGACGAGCCGCTGGTGGACCTGTCGCGACCGGGCATGTCGGTGGTGCTTGCCCACGGCGGGCGCGGCGGGCGCGGCAACGCGCACTTCGCCACCCCGACGCGCCAGACGCCGCGCTTCGCCGAGAAGGGCGTGCCCGGCGAGGATTATGAACTGCGGTTGGAGCTGAAACTGCTGGCGGATGTGGGCCTGATCGGCCTGCCCAACGCCGGCAAGTCCACGCTGCTGGCGCGCGTCTCCGCCGCCACGCCGAAGATCGCCGACTACCCCTTTACCACGCTGGAACCGCAACTCGGGGTGGTGGGCATCCAGGAGCGCAGCTTCGTGATGGCCGACCTGCCCGGACTGATCGAAGGCGCCGCGCAGGGCAGGGGCCGCGGCACGGACTTCCTGCGCCACGCCGAGCGCTGCCGGGTGCTGCTGCACATCGTGGATGTCTCCGGCGGCTTCGCCGGCGAGACGGAGCCGTGGCCGTCCTTCCTCACCATCAACCGCGAGGTGGCGGAATACGGCGCCGGGCTGGAGCAGTTGCCCATGCTGGTCGCCTTGAACAAGATCGACCAGGAAATGTCGGAGCTGTACCTGCCGGACATGGAGCACAACCTGGAACACGCCGGCTACCGGTACTTCAAAATCTCCGCGCTCACCGGCGAGGGCGTGCAGCCGCTGCTCTATGCCATCGATGCCATCATCCGCGAGCAGGAAGAGCTCGAGGCAGCCCAGCAGGCGGAGCCTACACCCATGCGCGTGTCGATCAAACGCGAGCGGCGCGAGCTGGAGATCACCCTGGTGGACGAAGGCTTGTGGGAAGTCACCGGTACGCAGGTCGAGCGCATCATGGCCACCGCGCATATGACCAGTGATGAAGGCATCGAGCGCCTGCAGCGCACCCTCGAGCGCACCGGCGTCTTCACCGCCCTGAAGGAACGCGGCGTCAGGCAAGGCGACCGCGTGCTCATCCACGGCGTCGAGCTGGAATATACGGAGTAACGCCGTTTCGGGAACTGACCTCGAACCTAGTCGCCGTCGGAAGATGCCAGTGCCGGCAGCGGGTCAGTCCTCTTCTGGCCGGGCGTAAATTTCGAGGTCAGTCCCCGGGCTGTGTGAATCCTATGGCCAAACTTACCCGCGAGAGATTGCTGGCTGATGAAGAGGAGACCATCCGCAAGGACCCGGGCGGGAAACTGCGGATTGCGCTGGTCTATCCCAACACCTACGCGGTCGGCATGTCCAACCTGGGATTCCAGACCATGTACCGGCTGTTCAACGCGCGGCCGGACGTGGTGTGCGAGCGCGCGTTTCTGCCGGAGGACGGCGGGCCGGCGCGCACGCTGGAGAGCGACAGCACGCTGCGGGCGATGGACGTCGTCGCCTTCTCCGTCACCTTCGAGCTGGACTACCCCAACATCCCACGCATATTGCGCGGGGCCGGCATCGAACCCTTCGCTGCACAGCGGCACCGGCCGTTCGTGCTGGCGGGCGGGCCGACGATGAGTTACAACCCGGAGCCGGTGGCGCCCTTCCTGGACGCGGCGGTGGTGGGCGAGGCGGACTACCTGACCGACGCGCTGATCGACGCCCTCCTCTCCGGAGAAGACGCGCTGGCGGCGCTGCCCGGCCTGTACCTGCCGGCGCGCGGCGCAACCCCCACCGCGCGGTTGCTGGTCGGCAACCTCGATCACGCCCCCGTCTACAACCAGGTCTTCACCCCGCATACCGAGTTCGGCGAGATGGCGCTGCTGGAGGTGGGCCGCGGGTGCCCGTACGGCTGCCGCTTCTGCGTGGCCAGCCACGTGTACCGCCCGGCGCGCTGGCGCAGCCTGGAGGCTTTGCTGCCGCAGATCGAACGCGGACTGCGGTTCCGCAAACGCGTCGGGCTGATCGGCGCGTCGGTCACCGACCACCCGCAGATCCTGGAGCTGTGTGAGGCCATCCTCGCGCGCGGCGCGGAGGTGTCGCCGGCGTCCATGCGCGCCGATGCGCTGACCGACGACCTGCTGCGCGCGCTGGCGCGGGGCGGCGTGCGCACCATCACGCTGGCGCCGGAGGCGGGCACCGAGGCGCTGCGGAAACGGATCGGCAAGGGTCAGCTCAATGACGCGGCATTGCTCACCGCGGCCGAGCGCGCCGTCCGCGCCGGCATCCCCAATCTGAAGCTCTACTTCATCATCGGCCTGCCGGACGAAACCCGCGAGGACGTGGCGGCCATCCCGGCGCTGGTGTCGCGGCTGGCGGAGACCGGGCTGCGGGTGAGCGTAGGGTGCAGCGCGCTGGTGCCGAAACCCGGCACGCCTTTCGCCCGCATTCCCATGGCGCCGGAACGCGAGATCAAGACCAAGCTCGACCTGCTGCGCCAAGCGCTGCGCGGCAAGGCGGAGCTCACTCACGAAAGCTCGCGC
>Ga0172370_10008921_pt1 | contig 11884 bp, 11 predicted proteins | sample LakKiv5m_FD_114538 | JGI IMG/M metagenome (GOLD analysis project Ga0172370, IMG submission 114538) | Freshwater microbial communities from Kabuno Bay, South-Kivu, Congo - kab_022012_11.5m | ecosystem: Environmental > Aquatic > Freshwater > Lake | place: Democratic Republic of the Congo...
ATAGTCTACTACCAGTTCGGCCTGAGGTAGCATAGTCGCCTTTTTATTTGATTGCCCTTCAAATCCCGCTCATGGCAGATGAAAAAGACGACGAGGCAAAGAAATCCCTGCACTGGTCAGAGTTGCTAGCACAGGAAATCATTTCAGCCAAGCGCGAGCCCTATGTAATCTCTGGCGGGCTGACCACGTCCGGGCCCACCCATCTTGGCACAGTGTGCGAATTCCTCTTCCCCCAGGCAATCGTGGACTCGCTGCGCTATGCTGACAAGGAGGCAAAATACTACTTCGTGGCAGACATCTTCGACGCATTTGACGGCGTGCCATCTGTTTTCGAGCAGTACAAATCAGAGCTTGAGCCCCACCTGGGCAAGCCCCTCACCGACGTTCCAGACCCAACCGGCAAGACCGCCTCGTTTGGCGACTACTTCCTTGCCGACGCAAAGGCAGCAATGGAAAAATTCGGCGTCAAGCCTGAAATCGTGCGCGCAACAGACCTGTACGCAAAAGGCGGGATGGACAAGTACGCCAAGATGTTCCTCAAGGACGAAAAAAAGGTGCGCGAGCTTGTCGCCCGCACCTCACTGCGCGACTCGCTGCCAGACTGGTGGTCGCCCATAATGCCCGTGTGCGAAAAGTGCGGCAGGATTGCCACCACGCGCGTAACCTCGCACGATGGCGATTCCTATGAATACGCCTGCGACCGCAATGTGAAATACACCAAGGGCTGCGGATACACTGGCAAGGCGAAAATATCCGACCACCGCTACAAGCTCACCTGGCGCCTCCACTGGCCTGCATGGCAGGACCATTTCAGCACCGCGGCAGAAGGCGGCGGCGTGGACCACTTCACGCGCGGAGGCAGCCGCGACACGCTCGAAGCCGTTTTCAAGGAGATTTTCAAGAAAGAGCCCCCAATCGGCTACAAGTTCGGATTCATATTGTTCGAGGGCAAGAAGTACAGCAAGAGCAAGGGAACTGGCATGGGCGTAAAGGAGCTTATGGAGCTAATCCCGCCCGAGGTCATGAAGTACATGCTTCTCAAGCCAGACCTGCAGGAAAACGTGGACATCCAGCCCACGCCGATAAATGTGCTTCGCGCAATCGAGGACTATGAAAAGGCGCTTGCGTTCATCTCGTCAGGCAAGCTGGATTCGCTTTCCCGCGCGGACAGGAAGCGCGCGCTTGCAGCGCGGCTCTCCTCGGAATCAGCAGAGAACGGCAGGGGCTGGAAGACACCTTTTATCGACCTAATACTCTACCGCAACCTGCAGTGGAGCTGGGAGAAAATCACCAAGGAAACCGGCGACGCGGCGTCCGTGCTCAAGCTGTCTTCCTACATCGAAGTCTGGGAAAAGAAGGGCTTCATACCTGAGGAATACGCATTCGCTTATTCCCCCAAGAAGGCAGAAGGGCACGCCGCGGTGTTTTTCAGCCATCTGGCGCACGGCATGGACGCGCTTGCAATACACAACACTGCGTTCGCGGTTGCCAAGGAGCACAATGTGCCCCCTGCAAAGATGTTCGAGGAATGCTATCTCACGCTGCTCGGCAAGCCCCGCGGCCCCAAGCTTGGCAAGCTCATCGAGGCGATAGGGCTTGAGAAAGTGAAGAAGGACGTGCTGTAGATGAAGGCAGCTTCCATGAAGGACGTCAACAGGGAATACTATTCCTCCAAGGGCAAGGCAATCTACACGGATTTTTCCACATTCGCGCAAGGACGCGCGCTTGCCACTGCGAATGCCATCGAGTTCGTGCGCGACTTTCCCGACTTGAGCCGCGGCTCAAGTGGGCCACTTGTCGCATCGGCGACAAGTCGGTCCAACAGGAGCGGGGAAATCGTAGTGTGCGAATACGGCATTGGCAAGGGCGACTTTGCCAAGGTTTTCCTGGACGAGGTAAAGCGCCGCAGCCCCAAGCTTTGCGAGCGCGTGCAGTACCACTTGTTTGACATCTCCGAGAAAATGATTGCGGATGCGAGGAAAAACCTTGCCGGATACGGAAGCATCTGCACCTTCCACATTTTCGATGCAAGTGTTGAGCCGCCCTCGCTGTCATTCGATTACTGCAGGATAAACGAGCTCCTCTCAGACCTGCCTGCCGAGATTTACGCGCGAGCGGGAAACAGCGTGCCCACCTCCAACATTTTCGTCCAGAAATTCCTGTCAAGGATTGACGAGGGCAGGCAAATCCCCTTCTCATTTGCAGCGGAGAAATTCCTTCTCGCGCTTTGCGATTGCGCAAAGCGCAATTTCCGAATCGACGTCTTCGACTACGGATTTTACACTGCAGATGACATCTTTTCGCTTCCGCGCGAGGAATGGAACAGGCTGGTGGCGCGCGAGTACGGCGGGCAGATAACCGTGGACCTCAACCTCCTGCAGCTCTCCTCCTCGCTTCGCGCCGAGCATTTCGAGGTAATAGTGGAAAGCCAGAAGGAATACTGCGAGCGCGCGCTTGGCATGCCACTGGAACTAACGCAGACTTCCCGCGGGCTGGATTACGTGAAGAAAAAGAAGGAGGATGGAATCTCAGAGGACGACGGGTTCTACCATTTGAGAATCTGCTGAAGATGCATCTAGAATGCCCATTTCCTCAAGCTTCTGGCGCACCACTCCAAACCCTCCATTGTGCCGGATGGCATTCATGACAAAGTAGTAGCCCTGCCTTCCCAGAATCTGCCTGCCTGGAAGCTCACCATTGTTTTCCGAAATGATGCGCTTGAGGAGCGGCAGCAGATTCTCCCACTTCTTTATCGAGTGAGCCTCGCTGTCAGGATGGCGGTAAATCGGCCTGGTTAGCCCTTCTGCCTCCAGCTTCATCCGAACATCCCACATGCTTTCATGGTAAGTGTATATTGACTGGATAAGAATATAGTGGCCCTGCTGGCCCATGAACCATTCCAGCGGCGGCAGTTCCCGCTGCTTCTGGACTATTTTCAGCAGGGCTTTTTGCAGCTGCTCCCAGTCCTTGTAAAAGCTCACGCCGGTTTTCTCAAGCCCGGCAGGACCCAGCTTCTCCCGTACCTTGTTCGGCCCGCCATTTCTCTTGACTGCCGCGTACAGGTATGCATAGCCGTTCTGCCATCCTTCCCAGCCTGCAGACGGGACAAGGGTCATGCCCTTGGCTCCAAGCATTGCGGATATTTCCTTTTCCATGTTGCCCCAATCCCGAAGGGAGTCTTTGCCTTCCTTCCTGTGCGGCTGCTCGCCTGCCATTTTGCGGATCTTGGTCAATGTGCCGCCTGAGCGGTAAACCGCTGAGACAAAATCCCCAAAGCCCTGGTTTTTCAGCGTTTCGCGGCAAGGTATGGCACCTCCGTTCCTTGCGAGCACCTCATCCAATTTCCTGAAGAAATTCCTGTTGCGCACAAGCGCCTCCTCACCGATCTTGGCATCCCTTTTCGCATCAAACAGCGCGCGCACTGCGTCAAAACCGCCGTGGTGGCGGTGTATTGCGGTGATCATATCGAACCGCTTTATTGAAACAAGATAGTTCTGGTCAGGGAATTTTCCGCCATTCTTTTCCATCTCGGCCCTTATTTCCCTCTCAAGGTTGGCAAAGTGCTTAAGTGATTCGTCACCCCGTTTTATGGGCAGCTCTGCGCCAAGCTTGTTCCTGACTTCAACAAATCCGCCATTGTGCCTTATGCCCGAATCGAGCTCTGCCTTAAGCACATTATCCATTTTCAGCTTGGCAAACGCGCGCTTGCCCGGGAAATTCCCCCTGCACCGCTTCATCAGCTTCCGAAGCTCAGGCTCAAGCTTTTCCCATTCCCAAAGCCGCCTGAAGCCCGGGTGGCCTGCCTTTGCCACAATCTTTTCGGCAAGCGGAAGGTTAGAGCTGAACACATGCCCATTGCCAGCTGCCCTCGGTCTCTGCTTTGCTGAATTTCTCATTTCCATGCCATCGCCTTATCTTTCGCCTAGCTGGGCGCCGTTCCTCTTTGCCAGCACAAACAGCCCGTCATCGCGGAATATCACTATGCGCGCAGGATTGCCCTGTGCAGCCTCGGCCAGCAGCACTGCCTCGTTCAAATCCTCTTCGCTTACTCGCCTGTTGTTTTCCATTAGCTTGTCGGGATGTAGCAGGTGGATGAGCCGGACAACATATCCAATCTCGTCAACTGCCGTTCTTGCCTGCGGCGCGTATTTCCTGCAAACCATCATGCCGTCAACCGACGCGTTTGAATATTCCCTGGCGCTTTTTTCCTTGAGCAGCCCCCATTTTTTCAGGTAAGGCGCCTTTTCCTCTGCCTTCACCGGAACGCTAAGAAGGATTGCGCGCTGCACCTGTTTTTTCTGCACCATATCTCCACCCAAATCTCAGACGTTCCGCATGTATGTCATGCTATCCAGCCTTGTGAAAATTGTGAGGAAGCTGTCAACATTGCTTTCCGTAAGGTCGCTGCGCCTGCCCAGCTTGGTGTCGTATGTGATGCTCAGGATCCCATTCACGTTCACCAAATCTGCGATGCGGTAAAGCGAGGCCCTCCAATCCACTGTCCTCTGGATCACATTATATGCAAAGACAATGTCAAACTGTGCGTGCGGGTTGAATTCTTCGACCTTGCACACGCTGTATTCGAACTTGACTGCTGAGCTATTCCTTTCCATCTCCTTTCTCACGCTCCTTATGATGCTTTGTTCCTTGTCGACGATGTGCATGCTCTTGGGCGTCAAGCCGGAAAATGCCTCAAGTATCTCGGCAGGCTCAAATGTTTTCAGCCTGAAAATGCCTGATTTCCTGATTGCGGATTCAACAAACAACGGGCACTTCTGCCTGGTTTCCCCCTGCCTCGAAAGGAAGGCAACCCTCCCGCCCGGGCCAATATCCAAAATGGCCGGAGATTTCATGCCGCACTTCACTGCCCAGTACCGGGCAGCCTGAATCTGGGCCTCATTACGATTCCTGTACGTAGTTGTTCCCATCCTAGTCATGGATTCTTCCTTATTGTATTGTTATTTAAAGTTATATGCCGTGTTTATTCTTATGCATTTCACGAATAAGCAAAAAGCCGCCCTCTCTTGCTTGACATTGTTCCAGCAAAGCGTGCTTCTTGAATGCGCGAAGATACCTCGAGGGCAAACGTGCACCTATTCGCAGATTGCGCGCGCAATCGGAAAGCCCAGAGCCGCGCGCGCCGTGGGCAATGCGCTTGCCATAAACCCGCTCGCGCCTCTCATCCCGTGCCATCGCGTGGTGAATAGCGACGGAACTCCTGGCGGCTACTCAGCAAAGGGTGGCAAGGCAAGGAAAATGCTGCTTTTGAAGCGCGAAATGGGCAAGAGTGGAAGAAGCGTTTAAATACACTTCTATACACATTTCAGCCCGCGTGGGAGCATAAATTATTAAACAGTTGTGGGATATCTCAGCCACTCCTACTTACATAAGGCGCTGCTGACGCAGCTCTTACGGAGTTACTGAGGTGTTATCTATGGGTATAAGACCAGCACATACATGCAGATCGCTTGAGAAGAAGCCGTGGGCGCGCTACTCGAAGAGAAAGCCGCGCAAGTCCTTCGTCAAGGCAATGCCCCACTTGTCGCTTCTCGTCTACGAGATGGGCGACCGCAAGGCAAAGTTCGACTACACTTACGACCTCGTGGCAGACTACGACGTGCAGCTGCGCGACAACTCGCTTGAGGCGGGAAGGCAGGCAGCGAACAAGTACTTGGAGAAGGCAATACTGAACCAGTACTTCTTCAAGGTGCGCGTGTACCCGCACAACGTCATCCGCGAGAACAAAATGATTGCAGGCGCAGGTGCCGACCGTCTGCAAAAAGGCATGAGGAAGGCATACGGAAGGGCAACCGACCGCGCCGCAAGGATTCACAAGGGCCAGGAAGTCTTCACAATAAACATCGCAAAGGCGAACGTGCCTTTCGTGATGGAGGCATTCAGGCGCGCCACGCTGAAAATGTCAGGGCACTTCACAATAAGGCAGACTGATTACAAGCCCAGGGTTTCTTAGGGGGTTTTATGGGGGAAGAACACATTATCCAGACGCCTTTTGACGTTCTTCTCTCCACTTTGCAGGAAGCCACAGCTCCGCTTAGCTCAGGCAGGCTCGCATCGATTTGCGGCATGCGCGAGCGCGACGTGGTGAAGTGGGCGCACATCCTGGAGAAATCCGGCAAAGTGAAAATCGAGAACCGCTTCAACGGCGCATATCTTTCATGGATTGCGCCAATGGAAAAAACGCTGCCGCCTGTTTCGCCCACCGCGGTAGACGTGGGTGCACCCAGCCCATTCGAGACCGACTTAAAGCTTGCGAAAAAGCGCGAAGAGGAGGCAAGGCTTCCTGCCGTACCCACACGGGGCAAGGTGGAAATCGCGCCAGCTTCTGCAGTTGACGTCGGCGACGGGCGCCTTGCGCGCGTCGACAGGATGATACATGAGCTTAAGAGGAAAAAGGAAGAGAGCATAATTGACATTGCCAGGCGCGAGGCAGCGGAATCAGAGGAAACCGTTGCCAGTGAAATCGCCGAAAAGCCCGCATTTGATGCCGAGCCTATTGAGGAAGAAAAAATCGTTTCCCCTGCAGTAGTTGAAGCAGAGGAAACAAGCATCGAGCCTGAAGAGCAGAGTCCCGCAAGAATCGTCCCGTCAAAGAGCATGATCAAGCCCAAGTTCCGCTACGCAGGCATCAAGCCGAAAAAAATCGAGAAGATAAAGAAGCCCGAGCCGGTGCGCGTCACAGGAGTTTCACTCCAATTCTCAGAGCGGCTATCTCGCCAGATGAAAAAAATCGAGCGCCAGGCGCGCGAAATCGACGCGCTGCGCCAGGAAAAGGAAAACCTGCTCAACGATCACTATCTTCCCCTCCAGCACAGGCTGGAGTCCGAGCTTGAGACAATCTCCGACCGTGTGATGCGCGTGCAGAGCCGCGTCTCAGGCATGCAAAAGCAGGCGTCCGACCTTCCTGCAAAAGTCACAGCTGTGGAGAAAGTGCAAATCTCGAGCATAAAAGTGCACGGCGAGATGCGCCGCGCCTACGACGAGGCATGCGCGCTTCTGGAGGAATCCGGCAGGCAGCTTTCCGAGGAGCGCGAGAAGATGGAATTAATACTTGAGCAAAGCAGGGAGGAGCTCTCGCGCCACTCAGTGATGTCAGGCGAGCTTTCCAACACGGTGTCGCGCATCGAGGAAATGGAAGGCGAGGCTGCACGCCGCGTGACCGAGGCCCGGGCAGTGCTTGCAGAGCAGGCAGAACGGCTTGCAAATGCCGAGAGCCACGCGAATGACTTGCGCGAGCTGCGCGGAGAGATTGGCGAGTCCATATTGGGCATGAAGCGCGAGGTGGCATCGGCAAAGCGCGTGCTTGGCGATTTGGAGCGCCAGATGCAGCAGATGCGCCAGATTGAGGAATACACTAATAATATACGCAAAGACTATGATGAGAAGATGCTGGAGATTGACGAGTACATCAGGAACGGCAACCGCGAATTCGAAACGCTGCGCGAGTCAGTGGAGGCAAACTTTGTCCGCCGCTACCTCCGCGAGCTGCGCGCGCTTTCCGAAAGCTATTCATTCGAGTTCAACCAGGCGCGCAGGATGGAAGGCGACATAGATGCGCGCATTGCCGAGGAAAGGAAGAAGCTCGAGGCGCTTTTCGAGGAAGGCAAGAAGATTTCCTATCTGTTCGAGACGCAGTCGCAATCGCCTGCGGAAGCAGGCAATTTCGAGCAGCACGCCGAGACTTTCAGCTCGCTTGAGGGCATTTCATCCAACCGCTCCCAGGTGGCGCAGATGATTGCGCAGGTCATAGGCGGCAGGAGCGAAAGCCTTCCCAGGCGCGCATACTCTGCTTCCCCTGCAAAAAAGGAAGAGGCGCCCGAGCCGATTGGCATCACCAAGATAATCGTGCGCTCAAAGGCGCGCAAGGCAAAGGCGAAAAAAGCGCGCAAGATTAGGAAAGCAGCGCCTGCGCCTCCCAGGAAAGCGGCAAAGCCGAAAAAGGCAAAGCGCAAGGCGCTGGCAAAGGGAAGGAAAAAGCGCTGATTTAGCAACCTTTTTAACCATTTCCATGTTTAATGAGTGCCACTGACGGATACAAACGGCTTTTCCCGCCGTGACCAATCCTTTTGGATTGGGAGGGACTTAAATGGACAAGAAGACGATAACTGAAGCGATAAACAAAGCCTTGGAAGCCAAGGGCAAGCGCAAGTTCACGCAATCACTGGAGATAATGGTGAACTTCCGCGGCATTGATTTTACCAAGGCTGAAAACCGCCTTAACCTCGACATCCTATTGCCAAAAGGCAAGGGCAAGGACCAGAAGGTGGTGGTGTTCGCAGACGGCCAGATGGCGCTTGACGCCAAGAACGCCGGCGCGAACGAGGTCATTGACGGCGCAGGAATCACCAAGCTCGCAGCCGACAAGGGCAGGCTGGCAATCCTTTCCAAATCATGCGAATTCATCGCGCAACCCAGCCTGATGATTCAGGTTGGAAAGTCCCTGGGACAAGTGCTGGGCGCAAGAGGAAGGCTGCCCCGCCCTGTCGTGGGCAACGTAAAAGACGCAATCGCTGCGGCAAAGAGCCGTGTCCGCATGGTCTCAAAAGGAAAGTACCTGCCTGTGGCGCAGTGCCTCATAGGCAGCGAGGCAATGCCCGTGGCTGACCTCGCGGAGAACTTCAGCGCAGTATTCGAAAAAGTGCAGGCAAAGGCAACTGAGCCGAACATCAAGTCGGTCTATGTCAAGCTCACCATGGGCGCGCCTGTCAAGGTCGCATAAGGGTGTTTATGATGACAAAGAAAAAACTCAAGACAGTTCGCGAGAAGAAGGTAAGCGTTGCCATCTCGGCGAAGAAGGAAAAGGTCGCAGCCATCTCCAAGATATCTGGCAGCTACCCAAACGTTGCGCTCCTTAACATCAGGAACCTGCCTGACCGCATCCTCCAGAAGAGCAAGAAGAAGCTGCGAAGCGAAGCGAGCTTTGTGGTGGCAAAGAACTCCACCATCATCCGCGCACTTGAGGCTACGAAGAAGGGCAAGGACCTTGCAGGGCACATTGATTTTCCCACTGCGCTGGTCTACACCTCGCTTTCGCCTTACCAGCTATTCAAGTTCTTCAAGGACAACAAGACGCAGGTAGCCGCAAAGCCAGGCATGATTGCGCCTTTTGACATCGTGGTGCCTGAGGGCGAAACCGACCTTATGCCCGGGCCTGCACTCTCCGAGCTTAAGGGCGCTGGGATAAACGCGCAGATAAAGGGCGGCAAGATAATCATTGCCAAGGACTCGGTTGTTGCCAAGAAGGGCGCAAAGATTACTGACAACGTTTGCAAAGCATTGCAGAAGCTGAACATTTTGCCTTTTGAGGCAATGGTGAACATGGTGGCTGCCTACGATGGCAAGTTCACCTACACCGCGTCTGTACTTGACATCGACGAGCACAAGCTCAACGCGGACATCTTGGAGGCGCTCTCGCAGTCCTTCAACGTGTCATTCAACGCATCTTTCCCGACATCGCAAAACATCGAGGCCCTCCTGACCCAGGCATTTTCGCAGGGCAGGAACATGGCGATAAATGGCTGCATCTACTCGGCCGCTTCGACCGAGTTGCTTCTGACGCAGTCCATCCTCCTTGGGAGCACACTCTCAGGAAAGGTCGGGAATCTCGATTCAGCCCCGGCTGCCGCCGCTTCTACGGCACCGGCTGAGCCCGCAAAGTAAGTGAATTTGGAGGTAGTAACATGAAAATTGACCCATATCTGCACGCGGCTCTTCTCCTGAAGGGCGCGGAAAAGGAAATAACCAAGGACTCGCTCCTCTCCGTCCTCAAGGCGGCAGGCGCATCGGCCGACGAGGCCAAGGCGTCAGTGCTTGCAGAGGCAGTGAAAGGCGTGAACTTCGAAGAGCTCCTCAAGGCAGCGGCAATGCCAGTGGCAGCGGCCCCGGCAGCAGCAGCGCCCGCAGGCGAGCACAAGAAGGAAGAGAAGAAGGAGGACCCTGCCAAGCAGGAGGCTGCAGCAGCAGAGGGGCTCGCATCGCTCTTCGGTTAAGTTAAGAAACCAAATTGGCTGGCAACAGCCAATTTTTACTTTTTCTTTTTTCTATTTCTTTTTTCAATAAACTTCCCAGCGCGCGCATTCTTAATAATCTTCTTCCCGAAATCACTGCATGGCATCCAAACTTTCGCTTGAGGAAACCATCCGCAAATACACGCTGAAAAACGCGTGCGATTACAAGCTTGCCATCCCTGCAAAGGTAGTGGGCAAAGTGATTGGAGAATTCCCGGGTGCCAAAAGCGACATGAAGGCCACCATGAAGCTCCTGAACGAGGAGGCAAAGCGCGTCAACTCACTCACGCTTGAGCAGGTGGCGCAGGAAATGAAGGAGTTCGAGTACGAGGAAAAGAAGGAGGAGAAAAAGGCGCTTGAGCTTCCAGGCGCAGTGCAGGGCCATGTGCTCACGCGCTTCCCGCCTGAGCCTTCGGGCTACCCCCACATAGGGCATGCAAAGGCTGCCTGGCTGGACTGCCAAGGCGCGCTCAACTCGGGCGGAAAAATGCTTCTCCGCTTTGACGACACCAACCCTGAGAAGGAAAAGCAGGAATATGTGGATGCCATAAAGGAAGGATTGCAATGGCTTGGCATAGAGTGGTCAGGCGAAAGCTACACATCGGACAGGATGGAGGACTTCTATACGTACTGCGACGAGATGTTTGTCAAGTACAAGGCATACGTGTGCACCTGCCCGGGCGACGTTGTGAAAAAGGGCAGGGAGGAGCAGAGGCTTTGCGACTGCGCGGCGCGCGAGCCGCAGGAGAGCATGACGCTTTTCCGCAAGATGCGCGAGGGCAAGCTGGAGGAAGGCGAGGCAGTGGTGCGCTTCCGCGGCGACATGCACTCTGAAAACACGGTGATGCGAGACCCCACGCTTTTCAGGATAATAAAATCCACCCACTTCCGGCAGGGCGACAAGTACAAGTGCTGGCCATCATATGATTTCGTGGCGCCCATAATGGATTCCACCGAGGGAATCACGCACGCAATGCGGACAAAGGAATATGAATTGCGCAACGAGCTTTACTTCGCAGTGCTGCGCGCGTTGGAGCTTCGCCCGCCGCAGCTCATCGAGTTCTCGCGCCTGTCAATCAAGGGCGCGCCGATTTCCAAGCGGCTCATCACCCCGCTTATAGAGCAGAAGAAAGTGGAAGGCTGGGACGACCCGCGGCTGCCAACTCTCAAAGGCCTGGCGCGCCGAGGCATATTGCCTGAGGCTGTGAAAACATTCGTGCTTTCCTTCGGGCTTACCAAAGTGGAGTCCGAGCCAAACTGGGACGCATTGCTTGCAGAGAACAGGAAAATACTGGACGAGCGCTGCGTGCGCCGCTATTTTGTGCGCTCGCCTGCGCGCCTTGTGGTGGATTGCGCGCCTGCCAAGGAGGTAGAGATTGCCAACCACCCGAAAAACCCTGCAATGGGCAAGAGGAAGCTTGCTGCGGGCAGCGAGTTTTACATCTCAGGCGCCGATGCAGAGGCGCTAACAGTTGGCGAGACTTTCCGCCTCAAGGAGCTTTACAATCTCGTGGTCACTGAAAAAACGCCTGAGTGCATAAAAGCAAAATACGATGCGGATGAAGGGCTGGCGGCAAAGAAGATACAGTGGGTGCCAGTTGAGTCTGCAGTTGCCTGCAAGGTGAAAATCGCAGGCGACCTTCTTGACGAGGCAGGCAACTTCTGCGAGAATTCGCTTTCCGAAGACAGCGGCTTCTGCGAAGCCTCCTGCAGGCAGCTTGCCGCAGGCGACATCGTGCAGCTGGAGCGCTACGGCTACGCGCGCATGGATAAGCTTGAAGAACACGGGCTTATTTTCATTTTCTCCTGTTGAGAAACTTGCTTATTTTTTCGGCGGCGCCTTCAGCGCGGAGAGCAGA
>Ga0172370_10008923_pt1 | contig 11882 bp, 9 predicted proteins | sample LakKiv5m_FD_114538 | JGI IMG/M metagenome (GOLD analysis project Ga0172370, IMG submission 114538) | Freshwater microbial communities from Kabuno Bay, South-Kivu, Congo - kab_022012_11.5m | ecosystem: Environmental > Aquatic > Freshwater > Lake | place: Democratic Republic of the Congo...
GAATTCAGAATGCATTGAGCGATTCCATTCTCAGATATGATTGCTTCGAGTTATCCGTAGGAGCAGACCTGACATTAAATTTCAAGACTAGCTGGCTGGGCATTGGTGCAACATATAATTTACGAGATATAGTTTTAAAAGACCAGGCAGTTATTCATTTAGAAGGAGGATTTACAACTGTACCCCAAACATACTTGAAAGCATGGACGAATATTGTTCTTAGCGCTGCTCAATTTAACAATACATTAGAAATAAATACTCGAAGAATCGGCTATCAGGAAAATTATACAGATGTAGGTTTTGCTTTTTTCCTGCAAATTGACCGTGACATCTTTACTTCAGTTTCTTATTCATTGAAATTCAGTGGGAAAAATAGTTGGATGCTTGGAAATATAGGGTTTCAGGCTGGATTTTACCTTTAAATTAATAAAAATTAATTTATTAACAGAAACCATCCAATCCATCTCAAAATGAGTAAATAAAATATCCTTTAAAGCTATTTTCTTCATTTTAATCTTCAATTTTGCTGTGATAACACACCAAACATCGGATTCTGAAAATGAACTTTTTTTAATTTATTGTTAATTGTAAGTCAGATTTTATTCACCTATTTTGCATTCCCTTAAAATACGGCTTTGAAAAAAGTCCGTTTTTTTATCGTGATTTGTTTAAGTGATTTGGTAAATGATGAGAGGAATTTTTAAATTTACGGTAGCTTTATTTTTTGTTTTCATCCTGTCATTAGGGTTGATGCTTTTCAAATCTGTTGAAGCTGACCTTTTTGCATCGGGCGAAACAACGAGTTCACCGTCTAATTCTAAAAAACATAGAATAGAACAACTTGACATTGGCAGTGATTTTTATTTTGCTCAGGAAGGTAAAACTTCATGGTACGGTAGAAGATTTCATAATCGTAAGACTGCAAGCGGTGAGAAATACGATATGAATGCTTTAAGTGCTGCACACAGAAATCTGCCTTTTGGGACAATTATACGTGTTACTAATCAGGAAAATCATAAATCAGTCCTTGTTAGAATTAATGACCGGGGACCATTTATCAGAAGTAAAATACTTGACCTTTCCAAAAATTCAATTGAGGAAATCAGCGGTGTTGACAATCCTGAGGTTAGAATTGAAGCTTTATTGCCGAATGATTATTTATTTTTGAACAGAAGGGATGAGGATTATTATTTTGGCTATTCTTATGAATATCCTTTAGTTTGTCTTCCTTCCTCCTCTATTAAATTTCTGGACTCATCTCCCGATTTCGAAGAAGCCGTTCAGATTTATAAAGAATTTACGGATAAACTTCCCGGTAGATTCATTTATCTGATGACCGGTGCTAACACCACAAAGTACATTTATGAAGGGGAAAACGAATGTGTATATTACATCGGTCTTTTTGACGGTAATTCATTACAATTCGCTGAAGAAAAAAATTAAGCAATTCTGTTAAAAAAATTATAAACAGCCTCATTCTCTTTCATTCTTTGTAACTCTGCAGGTGTGTCTTCAGCCAAAATACCTTTCTTGTCTTTATCAATAATGATAACTCTGTCGGCTATTCTTAGAATGCTTGCTAAGTCATGGCTGACAACAATCATGGTAGTATTCAAAACATGATTCAAATCCAGAATCAAGTTGTCGAGTGAGGCAGAAGTGATAGGGTCTAAACCGGAAGACGGTTCATCGAAACACAATATATCGGGATCTAAAGTCATTGCTCTTGCCAAAGCTGCACGCTTTTTCATACCACCTGATATTTCGCTCGGAATGTAATTCTGATATCCGTTTAATCCAACGGCATCGAGTTTAAGGGCAATTATTTCATTGAACCGTTCTGCATTAAGGTTAGTATGACTTTCCAGAAGCAATGCAATATTCTCTGCTAAAGTCATGGATGCAAACAGTCCCGAAGATTGGAAGAGAATACCGAATTTTTTCAGAATGTTTAATCTATTCTGACCGTAAGACTCTGTAAAATCTTCTCCATCAACAATAACCTTACCCATGGTTGGCTGCTCTAATCCGATGATTTGGCGAAGGAGAGTACTTTTACCGCAACCACTGACACCAACAATCAAAAAAATTTCTCCTTTGTAAACATCAAAATTTACATTTTCGAGTATTGTTGTTTCACCATACTTTACGGTTAAGTCTCTGACTTCAATGATAGATTTTTTTTCCATATTTTCAAGTAAGAAAAAGTAATGAAATACCGCCAACAGCGATAAATGCACCGACGACTGATTTCCATGTTAATTTTTCTTTGTAAATCAAGATTGATAATGGCAGAATGAGTATCGGTGAAGTTGACATCAAAGTAGCCGCAACTCCAACTTCGGTATAAATTACCGCAATAAAACTCAAAGTAATTCCAAGGAAGGGTCCAATAATTGAACCAACAACAACGAGAAATAAGCTTCTTCTGTCTCTCGAAAAAACCTTGATTGGATTTTCAAATCTTTTCAAAACTAAACCTATCGGAAGTAATACAAGATATGCCGAAAATATTCTTAAAAATGTTGCCATAAAGCTATCTACATGACCCGAAAGATAAGCATATTTTGAAAATATCAGACCGATTCCTTGCCCGAATGCAGCTAATACACCCATTAGCACACCAAGTCTTGTAATTCTGAATTGACCTTTTTCTCCATTACTTTTCTGCATCACAACTAAAGAAATACCGGATAAAGTAATGAACATACCTAAAATGCCATAAAAGGATATTTTTTCATCCATGGCAAAGTAAGCTATTATGGCAGCTATTGCAGGATTGAGAGCCATTAACAGCATTGAAATTCTTGGACCGATTTCTTTGAATGCTTTGAATAAAAACCAGTCACCGAGCGTTAATCCGATAATTCCGCTTATTGAAAGAAATAGAATTTGTTCGGAAGTGACTCTATAATCGAGTCTGAAAATTAAAATTGTTATAACTAAAAAAATCCAGGCAAAAAGCAATCTGGAAATATTAAGCTGATAAGTGCTGATTCTTTTAGTAGCTTCAGTGAAAACAAACGAAGAAAAAGACCATAATATTGCTGCTCCAAGTGCACTTAACTCTCCTAAAAAATGCATTCTGTCCTGTTTTGTGTTTCGTTCAAAATATTATTATTGCTTTTGCTCATTTTCATATTCGAGGTCAATCACAGTTCTCTCACCGCATGAACAAATGATTTCAATTCTCTTGATTGTGTTTGATTCGTCTCGTTGGAGAATAATTCCTGTTTGCTCAGATGAATGCTTGCTATGGAATTTATTGTCAACTTCAATTTCAACTGTTTTACCACTATAATGGATGTTCTCTTTTGGAATCCTGTTTTTGTCAGAAAAAGATGATTTGTTTCCCGCAAGATTTTTATAAATAAGAAAATCCTGAAAATTTTCGTCAGATTCATTTTCATAACCTGCTGATTCGTGTGATTGTTTGGAATTTCTACCCTTATTGACCTTAAAAGCCTGCTTTTTTTCAAGTTCTTCTTGCAATTGATTATCAGATTTTGATTCCACTACATCATTCGGGTCGAAAACAGTACCCAGAGTATTAATGAATTCGTCTTCCAAACTGCTTTGTTTTTTTTCTGTATCTTCATTCATAAAAATTTCTCCAATATTTTTTTACAATTTAAGAAAAAATCAAAACAAAATACAAATTAAAGAAATTATTTGTTGTTTTTCAATATTCTTATAGATTCAAAAACTACTATTCCTGCTGCAACGCTGACGTTTAAAGAATGTTTGACGCCGTACATTGGTATCTCGACGGCATCATCACAGAGTTCAAGCAAATGATTATCAATGCCCGTCAGTTCATTGCCAAGGATGAGACAAACAGGAAAATCTGTAAGTGTGAGCGAATCATAGCTTCTTTTTTTATCGGTAATTTCTACAGCAAAGATTTTGATTTTTTGACTTTTCAAATAATCAAAAGCATCAATCGGATTTTTAAAATATTTCCAGGGAACAGTCTCATCTGCTCCGAGAGCCGTTTTTTTTATTTCTTCTCTTGGGGGATGTGGAGTATAACCTGTTAATATCAGTTCTGAAACCAAAGCTGAATCCGCAGTTCTGAAAAGTGAACCTACATTATAGAGCGAACGGATGTTCAAAGCCATTAAATAAACAGGATTTCTGGTGCAACTTTTTGCCTCTTCGGGTGTTATTCTTATGTTAAGAATTTCAGAATGAGATAATTTTTTCATACTTAAAATATTATAAATGTTAAATTGTCCATATTTTTTTAAAATATATTCAAAATTAGTGAAAATCGGAGTATTATGAAAACACAGAACTTCAACCCGATTATTTTCAAAAGACCTTTTTTGATACTTCTGCTTTTTTTCTTTAAGGTAAATTTATTTTCCGGTGATTATTTTGATAGTCAGGGAAAGGATTTCTGGTTTACTTTCATTCCCAATTATCATAATTGCGCTGGTTCGGAAAACTGTGAAGATTCTTTATATATTCTTATAACCTCACTTTATCCGACAAGAGGAACAATTGATTATTACGATGGTTTCGGTACTAAATATACGAAGAATTTTCAGATTAATGACCCAAGAACCATGTTCTCTTTTCAGCTTCCCTACCTGCCTTATGAGCTTGAATCTTACAATAACAGTGGTGTGGATTGGGGAAGATATGAAGATGAATTAGTTGTAAAGCGTTCCTTTCATATTGTTGCCGATACCGATATAACTGTATATGCACTTAGTCAGGCAAATACCACAAGTGATGCTTTTCTTGTTTTACCAACCGATGTTCTCGGTAATGACTATCTTGTAATGGCTTACAATAGCGACGGGGGTATCGGAGGATTCAGCAGAACACCATCACAATTTGCTGTTGTAGCATCCGAAGATAGTACTCATGTTCAAATCATCCCCTCGACAGCCACGTATGCTTATAATAATCAAATACAGAATATATTGCTGAACAAAGGAGAAGTATATTTGGTGCAAGCTAAATTTACTACACTAAATGATTATCCTGATTTAACAGGTTCGGAAGTACATTCAGACAAACCTGTTGCTGTATTCGCAGGTCAACAGCGGGCAACTTTACCCGCAAGAGTCTCTTTTTCCGGTTCTCGTGACGTTCTAATCGAGCAAATACCGCCTGTCAGGGTTTGGGGAAAAAATGCTTTTCTGGTTCCATACATACAGCCTCCGGGTGTAAGAAGAGATGGGAATGATTTATACAGAATCTTAGCAGCTTATGATGGTACGGACGTTTATATAAACAACGTCAAACTCGTTACTCTCGATAGAGGTGGTTATTACGAGGGTGCTTTGAATAATGCAGCAATAGTTACTGCAAATAATGCTATTTTAGTCGCACAATATAAAAAAACAGCAGGCTCTCAGAATGACCAGCAGCTCAGTGACCCATTTATGATGATAATTCCTCCGGTTGAACAATTTATGGATAATTACCGAGTTATGAATGTTCAGGCTCACGAATTTAACAGTTATCCGACTCCCGGATATCACGAAATTTATTTAGCTCAATATATTATTATAGTTTCACCCGATACTGCAATAGCTAATCTTAGGCTTGATGGAGGTCCGGTAAATCAATCATTGTTTAATTCAATTCCCGGTAGTGTATATTCTTATGCTAACATTCCGGTCAAAGACGGCGTTCATGAAATTAAATCTTCGGCTGAGGTCGGTGTTTACGTATATGGTTATGGTTTCGCAAATTCGTATGGTTATGTAGGTGGAATGAGTTTCAAACCGTTAGATTTCAGACCTCCGGAAATCTTAGGTAACGACAGTTGTTTTACAGTACAAGGTATTGCCATGGATACAGCCATGAATGATTCCAGAATCAGCCAGATTTTTGTCCCTGTAGATTCATCAGAGAATGTAAATGTTGCTATTGAAGGTTTTACTCCATATAAATCAAGAGTGAAATGGACAGCACAACTTAATAATTTCCGGAAGGATGGTAGTTTTTCCATTGTTGCTTACGATTCGATAGGACACAAGACTCAGAAGAATTTCGAATTACCTGGTTTTACTTTATCTTTGAATAAAAGGGAACTTGATGAAACCGTACCTACCTTCAATGATTCTACCGTTGCAAATAAAGACTTGTGCTTGCAAATTCAGATACATAATTATGGAAAATTTCCCCAAACAATTTCAAGTTTGAAAACATTCAGCAGCCTGATTAAGTTTAATTACCCGACTCCAAGAGTTTTAAAACCAGGACAGATTGATTCTTTTATGGTCTGTTTTTCCTACCCCAATGATACATTAATGATTGATTCATTAATTCTTGAAAATCCATGTATTACACAAAATCTGATGAATCTCATTTTCAAAGTATCCACAGACAGAATACCACCAAACATTATAATGAAATCAGATTCTTGTAATTTTTTGTTTAACATAACTATAACTGATTCATCCGGTACTGATAACGGAATTAAGTCAATAGATACTATTAATGTAGTTAATTGCAGTATTGAATACACGTTAAAATCAATTGAAATTACAAATCTTAAAATAATGGTGATTGACCCCTACCAGGATGCCTTTTATAGCATAATAGCAACAGATTTGGCTGGCAACAAATCTGTCATTTCCGATACTATTCCCGGTTTTACTATTTCTTTCCCAGATTGGAGCAGCGATTCCAGAAGAATAATTGATTTCAAAACTCACTATTTGGGAAGTTTTATATGCGATAGTTTCAGTCTTTATAATTATGGAAGTTTTCCAATCAGATTTAATAACTTTCCATTGGACCATAATATTTTTTACTCAATGCCTCAAACTCAATTCCCAGTGATAATAAATCCAAAGGAAAGCAAATCACTTTATGTTTGTTACAAAACATCCGAAGTAGATAAAAAAGCACAGACCGATTCAATTCATGTAAAATGGGCTAATTGCCTCGAACAGGTTATATCTATTACAGGGAACGGAATAGCAGATGAATTCAATGGTGAATCATCGTGTTCAGTTGGAATCAAAATGACCTCGAATAAAGTTCCGCATAAATTTATGATTGACCCTATTTACCCGAATCCAATGATGGAAAAAGGTACAATCAGCTTCGAATTACCCCAGGAATCCGAATTTAAAGTTCAACTTTTCAACTCTTATGGCTCTCAGATTACCACTGTTTTAAATGAAAAGTTGAAAGAAGGTTCTTACCAAGTGGATTTTGATGTTAAAAACTTAGAAAATGGTATGTATTTCTGCACTATTCAAACAAGTTTAGGTAACGTTACAAGATATTTTTTGATTAGCCGTTAATATTTTTCGTTTGAATTATGTAAAAATATTTAATTTTGAATGAATTTTTTTTCATAATTGAAAATTGTATTTATTTGATAAAAGGATAGGATAATGAGGAAGTATTTCCTAATAGGCGGAGCAATTGTTCTGGGGGTAATTCTTGGTTTTTATATTCAACCGTTAGTATCTGGTGACAATATCTACCAGCAGATGAAAAAAATCGAATTTGTACTAAACAGTGCCGTAAAAAATTATGTTGATGAAGTTGATACCCAAAAACTTGTGGAATCAGCTATAAAAGGTATGCTCGGAGAGCTTGACGTTCATTCGGTCTTTATTTCTGCGGAAGAAATGAAGCGGGTGAATGAAGATTTTCAGGGTAGTTTCGAAGGTATCGGTGTGGAGTTCGATATTTTGAACGACACTCTGACGGTTGTTTCTCCAATTCCGGGCGGACCAAGCGAAATCCTTGGCGTTATGTCCGGTGACAAAATCCTGAAAATTGACGGGGAAAATGTAATTGGTATTGAAAGAGCCGATGTTCCTAAAAAATTAAAAGGTCCTAAAGGAACCATAGTTAAAATAGATGTCAAAAGAGGAAATCAATCAGAATTTCTTCATTTTGCAATTACACGCGATAAAATTCCACTCAATACGGTTGATGCTTCATTTTTAATGGATGGCTCAGATATAGGAGTAGTCATTATAAATCGTTTCGCTGCTACTACTCATCAGGAGATGATGGAAGCCCTTGCAAAACTTAAATCCGAAGGTATGAAAAAGTTAATCCTGGATTTACGCGGTAATCCAGGTGGGTATCTTAATCAGGCTTATCAGATGGTTGATGAGTTTGTTAACCGTGGCGATACAATCGTTTTTACTAAAGGCAGAAAACCTGCATTTGATGAATTATATGTCTCGAACGGTGGTAGTCAATACAGTAAAATCCCATTAATTGTTATGGTTAATCAGTACTCGGCATCAGCAAGTGAAATTGTTTCAGGTGCAATTCAAGACCTCGACCGAGGCTTAATTCTTGGCGAGACGAGCTTTGGTAAAGGTTTGGTGCAAAGGCAGTATGAAATCGGTGACGGCTCAACTTTTCGTTTAACAATTGCAAAGTATTACACTCCATCAGGCAGATGCATTCAGAGACCTTACAAAGATAAAGACAAATACCGCCATTTGTTCGGCAGATTAGAGCTTGATGAAGGCTCTTACATTGATAATGCCATTTCCAAAATTAAAAATCAGGTTATGGCTCTAAATGAAAAAATGGAGAAGGAAAATAAGGAGAAGAAGACCAAAAATGAAATGGTTAATATAGATTCTCTTCCTTTGTATAAAACAAAAAAAGGAAGAACTGTCTTTGGCGGTGGTGGTATAACTCCCGACTTCATTGTCAAAAGCGATACAATAACCAAATTAGGTGCTGACATCCGAAGGAAAAACCTCTTTTTGGAATTTATAAGTAATTTTATGAATGGTCAAGGAAAGCACGTTAAAGAAAAATACAAAAATGATTTCTCCGGATTTCTCAGGGAATTTGAAATCAGTCAGAATATGTTGGCTGAATTTAAAAAGCTTGCTATCTCAAAGGAAATAAAATGGGATGATAATATGTTCAAAGCCGACAAAGAATTCATCACGACTTCTCTTAAGGCTCAGATTGCTCGTTCTATCTGGGATAGAAATAGTTTCCTTCAGATATTTTATACTATGGATAAGCAAATGAATAAAGCAAAAGATTTATTCCCCGAAGCCGAGAAATTAGCAAGAACGAAATAATAGTATCCGAATAATCATATTAAAGCTCCGTCCAAATTTCAATCCGTACGGAGCTTTTTTAATAAAATACAATATTTTAAGATATAATCCTTTATTGCAATGGTTATTTTTACAGTATCTATGGAATTGAAATTTTGAAGACAATTAAAAGAAATTTGTTTCAGGTTATCACTCTGTCCATAATATTTTTTGCGATATTCTCCGCCGATAAATTATATGCTGGTATGATTAATCCCGGTGAAGATTTGCTTTACGAGGTTTCTTTCTTAGGTATTAAACTCGGTTCAATAAGAATTGTCACCAAAGGCTTCGAAAATCATAACGATAAAAGAGTTTGTAAGGCTAAAGCTTTCATTGATTCTTATAAAGGAATCCCATTCATTGATTTGCATACTACATTTGAAAGCTGGTTTGACGAAAATCAGATTTTCTCATATAAATTCAACGGTCACACTAAAGAAGAGAATTATTGGCTTTTCGACCAAATATTGTTCGATTATGATAATGGAAAAGTCGGTATAGAAAAATGGAAGAAAAAACAGAAATATTACGGTAAGACAATTATTAACAAAAAAAAAATTAATGATGGATTATCAATATTTTTCTTTGCACGTCAGTTCGTAAGGTCAAAGAAATACGTCAAACTACCAACTATAATTGACAAGGATATTGTCCATACTTATATTAATTTCCAGAATAAGAAGGGAACCGTTGTAGTTGATGCTATCAACCATCCTGTAAAATGCATATATTTCAACGGAAAGACCGAATGGACAGGACTATACGGACTTAACGGTTCATTCGAAGGCTGGTTTTCGGATGACGACGCAAGAATCCCGATTAAAGCTAAAATGAATCTCTATGTTGGAAGTGTTTTAATTCAATTAAAAAAATGGAGCAGAGGTGGCTGGACTCCACCGGGATAAATCACACAAACAATTGATTACTACAGAATTGTTACCTTTCTTTTTTGAACCACAATTTCTTTAATCGTTGGCATAAAAATTGAGATTAAACCTGCGATAATGAATTGATAATAAGCTTGGAATCGTTTATGCAAAATAATTATGATTACAATATAATCGGTATTGATGGTGGGGGTACAAGAACTCGCGGTGTTTTATTTTCACGGGGGCAGTTTTCTGTTCAGGTAAAATCCGGCACTACAAGAATCGGGGCAGTTGGTGTAGGAGAGTCAAGTGAACGTTTATTAAATGTCATATCTGATTTGTGCGAACAAGGGAACATTGATTCCGCCGAACTTGATGCTGTGGTTATCGGTTTGGCAGGAGTATGGCTTGAAGATGAAAAGAAGCGTTCTACAAAACTGCTCAAGACTTTGGCAAGAAGCCAAAATATGGCTCTAAATGATTTGCTTGTCACTTCGGATGCTGAGCTTGCAGTGGAAGGTGCTTTTGAAGGTGGTAACGGTATTGTAATGATTGTGGGTACCGGTTCAATTGCAGTTGGCAGAGTAGGACCTGATAAATTGGTCAGATGCGGGGGATGGGGAATAGAACTTGATGATGAAGGCAGCGGAGCATGGATAGGCAGGGAAGGTTTGACAGCAGTAGTACGCGCTTTGGATGGGCGCGGTAAATATACCAAACTTGCTGAAATCCTGGCAAGTATCAATCCTAGCATCATGATTGATGAGCCGAGAACAATAGTAAAAGCTTATTTTGAACGAGCTTTCGAATATCATAATTTATCACCGCTTGTTATGAAAAGTGCCGAAGAAGGTGATGAAGTATGCTTGGACATCATTCAACGTTCATCTCTCCATCTGATTGAACTTCTTAAGGCACTTTATCATCATTTCAAAACCAAAACCGTTCATGTTTCATTGATGGGTGGGATTATGGATGCAAATACCTTGCTGGCAAGAATGATTCACGAAGAAATTAAAAAAGATAACAGATTCCAGGTTATCGTACCAAAAGGTACCCCGCTTGATGGCGCTATCGCAATGGGTAAGCGTCTTATAAATGAAATTGATAATGAATTATAGTTCCTATTATTTATTGATCAAATGTCATAAATATTTCAATATTCTGAAGTTAACTCTTCGGAATATTTTTTTTTGAAAGTTTCCGATGATAAATAAATTTCAAGATGTATCTGTTAACCAAACATTTCTGGACAATGGAGTTAGAATCATTTCCGAAACTGTTCCTGGAAGCAGGTCTTTTGCACTTGGGATTTCAGTTGATGTTGGTTCACGAGATGACATACCCGGAAAAGCCGGATTGTCTCATTTCGTCGAACATGCAGTGTTTCGTCATTCCAAAAAATATTCGTCTAAAAGAATTTCATTAGAATTCGAAAATATAGGAGCTTACGTTAATGCCTTTACTACAAAGGAATTTATTTGTTTTTATGTTCGGGCTTTAAATGAAAATTTTGATAAAGTTTTCAAGCTTTTATCTGAAGTTGTTTTTAATCCGCTCTTCAGAGAAAAAGATACTGAAAAAGAAAAGAAAATAATTCTTGAAGAGATTAAGTCGTATGATGATGACCCGGAGGAACTAATTTTTGATGTTTCGGAAAATATTCTTTTTAATGGAAATCCGATGGAATATCCGATTGTTGGAATTGAAAATACGGTTAATTCCATTAATTCTGACGATTTAAGAACATTTCACAGTGATTATTTTATCCCATCAACCACTCTTATTGCATTCTCCGGGGATATACCCATTCAAAAATTGGTCAATTCTTCTACCAGGAATCTGAATCATTTGGATGAAAAACAAAACAATAGGAAAATTATTGAACCTTCTGCTGCTACAGTCCAAAAAATAGAAATAAAAAAAGATTTCCAGCAGTCTCATA